>PDWI01002438.1_pt1 | contig 27946 bp, 17 predicted proteins | sample 1430891 | NCBI WGS metagenome assembly PDWI01 (sample SAMN01162508, study PRJNA174530) | Oral metagenome, whole genome shotgun sequencing project. | biome: Marine environment; feature: Marine mammal; material: Swab sample of the gingival sulcus; isolation source: swab sample of gingival sulcus... | reverse complement strand
GCCCTGGCGATTTTCGGCAAAAACGCTGAGTATATGGTCGCGTTGGGGGATTTTTACGCTAATGCTATAGCGGCCGCTGCGGCCGCTAATCGGCTTTTTAGCAACACTTTGTCCGTCTGCCAGGACATGCAGCATGGTTAACTCACTATTGTCGCTGCGAATATCGAGCTGCAAAGTTAACTGCGGATTATTGAGGCGCGGATTGGTGCCTAAATTGACGATATCTAATGCCGGCGGTAAAGACTGTGCCACCGTTTGTTTGATATTGGTTTTTTCGCCAGCGCGATTGGCCAGGGCAATGGCATTATCAATATCCAGTGTTTCAAGGATGTTGGCAACGACAAGCGGGCGGTAAAACTGTTGGCGGAATTTAGCGGCAGGGAAAAAATCGGGTTTACGGTCCTTGCCGCGATTTACATGCCAACCGATAAGCTGATCACCGTGTATGCTGGCGTTATAGTAGCCCTGCGGCGTCCACGCTACCCATTCCAGTGTTTCTTTATCAATAAACAGTGCCAATAGTTCCTCGCCATCGGCATAGCGATACCAGCGAATGGTACCGTCGCCCAGGGCAGCCACCGCCAGACGCTGATCAGGGGTCAGGTTAACGCCAAAAGCATTAGCATGGACATTTTTCTGCCACTGCAATTTGGCTTGCTGATTGGCGACCTGGTAGCGACGAAGAGTCAAACTTGTCCCCAATAAAAAGCTGCGCCGATCGTTGGCGATGGCAAGGCTGCGTGACCATTCATATTGTTTGAGGTTGATGGGATTGCCGTTGAATTGTACTTTTCGTGTATTTTTCCAACCGCGAATGGTCAGGCTATCGGTCCGGGCAGTCTGCCATTTACCTCCGGCTTGAGGCAGCTGATTGATGGCGCTAACGGGGTGTGTTGCCCCAGGACTTAGATTAATCATGATGGGATTTTTACCCCCATAATCACGACCCAGTGCCAATTGTTTGCCATCGCGACTGAGTAAAAAGACATTACCGCGTTTATTGCGATTATCGAGAATGGCGGGTAATTGTTGGCGAATGACTTTGCCGTGGTTATTCTGTATTAACCAAGCGGGATTACCCGTTACCGAAAGAATGGTATTATCTTTAAGAGGCAAAATCTCCATCACGGCATCACTTGTTCCTGATAGGGGTTGCGGTTTGCCTTTGTCCTCTTGCCACCAGGCAATAACAGGATTCATACCGGCGTCATCGTTATACATTCCACCGGCATAGAGGCGTTCGCCCTGTATAGACCATGTCACTGAAAATAAACTGCCATTATCCAGACCTTGGGTATTGACCGCTTGAGTAATGGCAAAGGGAGTAAGACTACCCAGACTAACTACGGGCTTATCATTGTAACTCACGGCAAAAGTAGTGTCATCGGAGTGTATGGCAACCTTAGCAGGATGTTTACCATGTTTGGCTTTACTTTTTCCAATGCGCTTGCCGTCAGTATGATATAAACGCAAATAACTATCATAACTGCTGGTCAGCAGTTGCTTATTGGCGTTATAAGCACAACCGTAACTGGTACCACCGTAATCGGTATCTAGAGCAAAAGCCTGCCATTGATTGCCCCGGCGCTGCCATTGGCGTATACCATTTTTACCCCCGAGGGTGGCTGCTAAACGCTTACCATCAGCAGAAACACAAAGGTTTAAAATCACATTGGGCAAGCCGCCCAAACGCTGCAATAGTTTGCCACTAAAAGGATTGAGAATATAGATATTTTTATCTTTTCCTGCTTTTCCAGTCCATCCGGCTACCGCCAGCCATTGTTCCCTAGGATCCAGCGCTAATGCATAAAGTTGTCCTTCTTTAGCAGAGTAATCCATGGGGATGCGCAGGGTGCGCAGTAATTGCCCCGATTGTCTATCCCAGACTTTAATGGTTTTATCTTCAGAGGCGGTATAAAAGCGCGTTTCCTCGGCATTAATGGCAACGGCTTTAATTGGTGCCGTGTGCATGGCGGTGTTAATGCGGAGAATGGGGGTTGTCGGTGGTTCGCCTGCCAATAGGGAAAGCGGCAAGAAGATGAATAGGGTTGTGATGATGGATTTTAGGGTTTTTTTCATGATTTTTTCCTTATGTTTTTATCAAGCAAGGCCATTGGTTATTATATTTGCATGTGTTGCCGGGTTATTTGTCAGATAATAATGCCATTATCTTGTCGTGCAAGTGTTCGAAAAGTTCATCTTCATTTTCATCGTTATCGATCAGGGCATCAATATCGCGTTGGTGAATAATATTAAAAATCAGCTCCTTATCCCTCGGGTCTAAGTCGGCAGTATTGAGCTTTCGAGCCAATCGGTCCAGGTCGGTGTAAAATTCGGCTTCGTGGTCTGGTTGTTCCTGACTGAGTTCCGCTACTTCAGCAACAATATGGTCTTCAAAACCGTCCTCCGAGGCGCTTAGTTCGTCATAGGTGACCATTTTTAATGTAGCACGAGCACTACCCAATAAACATTTGCCAATATCGTGATTGGCAAAATCATCGTAGTTGGTGATTTTATCAGTACCTATTTTTTTCATCGGTTTTTCCGCCCAGACTTCGCGGAAAACACTGCGCCAGTGACGGGTTGTGGCCTGGGTGCGCTGTTTGGCAGTTTTGATCATAGCATTCAGTTGACGGGCCTGGGAAACGTTGATGCTGTCGATAAAATCGGGGGGATACAGTCCAAGCCGGTAAATTTCGGCGTAGTGACGATTGGCCGTGCTGAGGACATCGTATAAGTGAATTTTGAGTTTTCTTAAGTCTTCGCCGTACCAGTAGCGGTAGCACAATTGTTGTTGCCGGTCATTTTCTGCAACGGGCTTACCGGCACGCTCAAAAATACCCCATAAGGATATGGGGCTAAGGTTGTTTTCCTGACGTTTTGCTTCATCCAGGCAATTTGCCCGGATCGTGTTTTGCAATTTATCACAGGGTGTGACTGCCAATTGTTTTCGATTGCTGATGAGGTGTTCAAATACGCATTGAAAATATTGTTCGGCACTGTATTCAATATCCTTATGAGCAGACATCTGCCAACCAACCAAGTACCGGGCATATTTTTTACGCCCCGGTTGATTTAAGTAAGATTTACCGCGCAATAAATTAATAATATTGGCATCAAGATACCATGCCGCCCAACGGAAAAAATCTTTATTGTTACGCTCACTTTTCGCTTGATTAATGATCTCAGCAACAATTGCGGAAAATTCAATGAGTATTTGATTTTGTTTCATATATAGTCATACAGAATGATATACGGCCGAATTCGGATAAAACTGACACGGCATTTTGCTTTTGTGACGTATGGCCTGTATCAACTTTATCCGAATTGTGCATTTTAAAGTGATTTCTTTAACGATTCAATTTTAGAGCACGCATCTTACTATTTACTCATAACATGGGTAAATGTCGCCGCATCAATATAGCCGCTAACAGGCAAATTAGCAGCTTGCTGCCATGTGGCAATTGCCTGGCGCGTGCGCTTGCCAATTACACCGTCAATACTGCCATTGTAATAACCCGCTTGGCGCAGGTGGCGCTGAATATCACGTATTTGAGCACGATTTAATTTTAAGGTACGCTCTGCCTGCATTGCCACCGAAACAGCAGATGGTGGCGATGATGGCGGCAGATTAACTGTTTGCTGCTGAGAAGCGGAAACAATGCGAATAACCTTATTGTATTCACCCCAACCACCCTGATGGTTCGTATTGAGTTCGGTGATAATATCTTTGCGCAAAGCCTTACTCGTTAAGCTCGTCAACGGATAAATATCGTTATTAAACGTATTTGCCGATTTGCCGTAAATGCTGCCTTGTTTTGTCGTGATAAAGGCTTTGATAAGTTCCGTACCTGTCGGCCCTGTTACCGTGTAGCGGAAATTAGCCTTTTTAGCAGGAATACGAATGATATCGCCTTTTTTCAGATAGTTATTTTGCTGATGCTTATTTGGAAATAATTGGCGAATTTTTCCGCTGGTACCGACATCAATCAGGGTTAAGTAACCATCGCGTTTTGCTTTGGCGTTAATAACGACCTGATCACCAATCGCATAGGTGTTATTATTATGATTGACCCAAATTGTCACCGATGCTGATGCAGCCCCCATACTATTGTTGCTTGAGTTATTACCATTTCCCGGTGAAATCGTATAGATGTCTTGTTGTTCAACGATAATATCTTTTGCTTCCGGTAAGGTAAAATCTTTTTTGTTACCATCGGCAAATGCTGCGGTGCAAACACCTTGGGTGACTGTACCTAGCAAAGCTAATAATAATAGTTTTTTGTTTATGTTCATGTTATTACTCCCGTGATTAATTAAATTTTAGATTTTTGAGGGCATTGTCAGGGTCAACGGTTGTTGGAGTCTGTTGCCCATTGCTTTCTCGTTCTACATTACGGGATAAAACGCCAAACATTTCTTTCCAGTCACGATACTGCCCGCCTTTTTTTAACTCGGCCAGTAAACCATGAGTAAAGACTCCGCCTTTATTAGGTATTTCTAAAGCAAACTGCATTTCATCAGCAGCAGACAACATCATATATTTTGTGCCGCTATTATTTGATAAACCTGAATCGACAATATCACGTGGCATGCCGTCTTTGTTAATTGCTCTGGCCCCTTCAGCAGCCAGACCACCTTTCGCAAAGAATTTACGACGCGCATTCAAAAATGACTTGTGTAGTCCCCCGCTGTGACAGGCATCAAATAAGGTGACAACCGCCCCGGCTTTTATCGTTTTCAACCACTGTTTCAATTCATCATCACGAATATAAGCGTTAGGGTTATTCCAATTATCCTTATTTGCCAAATCATAAGGTACTAAAGCCTCATCAAAGCCATCAGCTTCATCACCATTATCATCGGGAATTTTTGTCCCATGTCCTGAATAGTAAATAAGCACCAAATCATTTTTACCCACATTTGAACGCAACCAGTTGATACCTTGCTCAAAATCCTTGCGGAAGGCATCCTCAAATAAAAGAATATTATTGTTTGAAACACCAAAACTTTCTTTTGCCATTTCAATAAAGAGCCTTGCATCGTCATTGGTTTTCTTTAGTGGCTCAACATTGGAGCCAAAGGCCAGTACATAAACATTATCATATTGGCTACTCGTTTGAGCTAAACGGCCAACACTGGCAACGCCGCTGGGACTATCACTTTCACCAATAATTCCAAAAGTCACCTCAGCAGTTGCCCAGTCATTGTACGAATTATTTTTACTGACATTACTTGTTAACGTACTAACAAATTCCCCTTTATTGTCGTACTGTGCCGCTTCAATTTGTCCTGTTTTATCGGCTGTCCAATAGAGCACAACATTTTCGGTTCCCGTTGGGCCGGTCACCTTAAAACGTGTATTTCCAACACATTCTCTTTGATTAGCATTCACACGCCGAATGTTTCCTTGCTCCCTGAAAGGATAAATTTTGCTTACTTTCCCCGATGTGCCAAGATCCCAAAGACTCACATACCCTGGTTGACTTATTTTGAAACAAAAGGCAATTTTGTCTCCTATGCGCACCACATCACGGCCATCTGCAACATTCAAATCGATCAAAACGGAAGGGTTGCTATTGCCCGGTATTTCTTCAACTGTGATATCTCTTGTCATCTGCGCATCGGCATTGCTAATCAGCAGCGCTGTAAAAATAGATAGTGATAACTGTTTAATTTTCATTGCTTATAACCTCATTTACTTATTTGATTTTGTAAGAAATTTCATACTCGTTATAGACTTGCTCGGGAAGTGAGAAAAATTTACTCAAATCAGCAGTCGAAAAAATCGCCGGATACTGGGTAGGAATGACAGCAATTGGCGCTTGTTTAGCTTGCAAACCGTTTTCTAATCCCAAATCACGTCCCGCACCACTTGGCATACGTGTATAAATGGCTCTGATTTTATCCATACCTTTACCTGAGACGATTAACCCCTCTCCTGTTGCAGGAAAGCGATAAATTTGTCCCTTCTTAACAAAATTATTTTTTTGTAGTTTACTCGGTATCAAACGCTGAATTTCATTTTTTGAATTTACGTGGTAAAGATTAACGTATAAATTACTATCCGGTTTGTAGTAAATCACCAGATTGGATCCATCTTTTACACCTTCTGAACCATCTTTATTCTTAACCTCTATCCACATTGACAAATTGGGGCGTTTCATTGCTTCCTGTGCATTGCCGCCGTCAGACATGTGCAGCTCACTTTTTAAGAATTTCATAACATCTTTTTCGGCACTTCTGACATTTTTTGGGTCCACCTTGATGGTATCTTCGGTAATCGGTTTTGCCATATCTTGCGCATCACCACTATGCCCTGCCTTTAGCAATTGTAATTTAACTATGGCTTTCCCTTTTTCTAAATTAGGCTTGATTTCAGCATAAACTCTAAAATGTCCGTTAGGCTGATCGGCAACCGATAACTGATTATTCTCTACAGCCGGCTGTTTATCAGCTGCCACCGGTTTGTGCTCAATAATAACAACATTGTCGACTTTTTTGACCTGATCTGCCAACATAGCATAAATCTCGTTACGCGTTTTTTCAGTCACTGATTTGCCTTCGGCCGGTTTTTCAGCGGCGGTGACTACAGCCTCGTGCATTTCAACAACGATACCCGTTGCCGGTGCTTGTGGTTCAGGCCTCGTCTGTGGCTCAGTCGGTGGCACTGCTTGCGGTGGCATCACCACACCTGCTGAAGTAGCATTCGATAACAAGCAAGCGATCATCACTGCGGTTAGTTTGAGTCTTTGGGTTTTCATTTTTTGCTCCTTTTAAGTTAATGGTAGACAACAATATCGCGAATGGTTGATTGCCAATCGCTATCGGGTAAATTATGCAACTGCGCCTTTATAACGCCAACTGCTCCTAATTGTGTTGAAACGATATTACCGGGCTTTTTAAGCTGTCTAAAATCGTGGTAAATAGTACCGGCAACGGGACGCTTGGTCGCTAAGAGCAACAGCGTATTGCTGCCAGTCGGCGGTTGAGCCCGCAACTGAAAATTGGCATGTATTGGTGGAAAAGCTTGTTTTACACCACCTTTTACACGCATATTTTCTGTAAGCGCCGTCACTTTTCCGCTAGTTTGCCATAAATACAAATGCAAAAAAGCATCCTCAGAACTGCGTAAATCAATATCAAATACATCACCCACCCTAAGATTTTCACCACCAAACCTGGGGAGTAATTCAACAGTGAAAGTTGCCTTTCCACTGGTGTTTTCCAAAACCGATAAGGTGCTACCTAACTGCGACTGTTGTGGAAAACTTGACGGTGGTGGGTGCGCTGTTGCACAGCCAGATAAATAGAGAACCAGCATTGCCAGACCTATCATGTGAATTTTTTTCATTAATACATTCCTCTCTATGTGTTAACCAATATTTAAAAAATGCTCAAATGTACTTACGGGATAAAATTAACTTCCCAGTTGACAGTAGTTATTCTGATTCCACGATAATTATTTACTATACAGTCCTCAAGTCCTATACTCTAGTATATTTTTTCGATTTATGATTTTATCCCGTAGACTACTTGTGTAACTAAAACGAGACCTCAAAAATGAACAAGAAAACATCTTGCTTTACTGCTGATTTTTTAATTACCGATGCAAAAGTTAGGCTGGCGTTTGAACGTGCAAGGAAAAATCAAGTCATGCCAACAAATCAGGAAAGTAGTATTGATTTTTTACCTCTTGCCGCCGCAGGCAAGGTTCTTGATAAGAAAGTATGCTATTTTAGTCAAGACCATAATTTTATGGTTATATTTAGCCAAAATGAAGGTAACTGTATTTGTGATATACAAGCGCAAGGCTATGCGATCATACACTCTATACAGAATAAATCCGTACAAATCTGTTTCGATAAGCAATTTTATTATCTGGCCACTTTTAATGAAAAAGGTTTTTCGCGCTTAGTTCTGCCTTTACAGTCTCCGAATAAAAAAAATTGGTCAACACTTGCGTTTACTTTAAAAATATAAACCTAATGGTTCTATCTCAAAACATTATTAATGCACATGCACCATTGCTGCAAGGTGATAAGGCACATCAGTATTTTTTTAGTGTTCATATTACCGGTAAACGTTATGAGGCACGTTATGTTTCTTCAAAGACCGGGCAAGATAAAGACTTATTACCATTACATGATTACGGCTATTATGTTGCAGGCGTTGAAGCCAAAAAGTCTTATTTGCGATTAATGCACCATTGGCGGCAGTCTTCAAAACTGCCTAATTACTTACTGTCAAGGCCGAAAAAGTGTGAAATTAGTGTAGTAGGGAAATTAACAGAAACCAGTAGTTTTGATTGCAGAAGTAGTCAATTAACATTGTTGTTGGGCATGATTGTCGCTCAACAAAAATCGAAGATAAAGCATATTTATGCAACAGGCGAACTAAACAATCTTGGCGATCTACCAATTGTTGAGCCAGTAAGCGGATTAGATGAAAAACTCAATGCCATACTTGACAAAATTGCTCAGACTCAAGAGCTTGAGCCCATACTTATTGCCCTACCTAAATATGTCACTCCGGGAAAGGGCAGTGAAGCAAACAATTGTAGCGAGACTCGCTATGCTCGACGTATAAACAGCTTCATTCATCAACATAAGTCACTAAATATAAATGTTATTTATTGCCACCATTTATCAGATGATTTAGAAAATCATTTACCTAGCATCAATGCTTATCATCATCTTAGCAGACGATTACATTTATTTCCTATCGGGCTTATTATTGCTTTATTTTTGTGGCAGTACCAACAACCGCTGTATCTCAACTGGGATAACGATAAGGTATTGCGGCCGTTGCGTGTTAATGTTCAAAATAAAGAGCATCAAAACATCATCCCTTTATGCCCACAATCCAAACTGGGTGAGGCCGTTTTCAGTATCGGGGACCTCGTGGTCATAAATGTAACGATTGATGATTTTAGTTGGTTAAAAAATATGAATAACATACACGCCGCTATCGTTTTAATCGGTGAAAACAGTGGCATTCGAGTAGAAAGCCTACCGAAGAAAACATCAAATCAATTTCAAACGGCTTTTTTAATTGAACCACCCAAAGAAAATTACCTTATCGTTGCCATTGCCAGAAAAAATTTCTCCATTGATAAGGGAAAATTAAACAAACAACTCAGTCAACTGATAAATGGCTTATCAGGTATTGAACGCTTAAGCACAGCAAGTGGCTATTTAGAAAAGCACTTTGATAGTTTACCATATCGTTTTCGCATTACCGCCCCAAACTGTAAGGAGACAACATGAAAATAAAACAAATTTTACTTTTTGTATTTATCGCCTCAGTTTTCCCCGTTTCTGCTCAGTGGATATTACAATTTGATCATGAAACATTACTTGACAATAAAGAAAATAGTCAAGTAATCAATAAACTAAAAAAAATACTTCCCAGCTACAATAATAGTTACAATCCGACGATACAATTCACTTTTCATAACAAAAAATATAGTGATTTACGTTGGCAAGCCTTGCTTAATATTATTCCGGCACTAGAAAACTACTATTTTCAAATTTATAACTCACCAAATAGTGATTTGTTATCGATTGGTTTTCGGCAAATCTCAACAAATAAGTGCCCATCCGCTGTTATTATCTCAGATTCAGAACTCCCCATTGACGGAACAGGATTAAAAATATCAAGTAACGCCACGCTTTCATTGTCTACTCATTCGATGATACGCGTTGAGAGCAATCCAAATCAAATAGCATTGCTCTATGACAACACCACAGAAGCTATTAATCACCTTACTACAGGAAAGAATTTTTATCCTATCATCCCACCCAAAGGCATTACTATTGGTGTAATGAAAAAACATAGTCAAACACTAGCACAACTCAAAACAAATATGCAAACAGCCATTAAGAATAGCGAATATTATAAAAAAGGAATGAGTTTATCCCCCGTGCCTATTGAGAACATTAATCCAACAAATACTAAAAAAGACAGTGAAGCGTGCTTTATACAAATAAAACCACTGCAAATTTTAGATACAAAACAATTAAACTCTTACTAATTTATTTAATAATACTATGATAAAAAAATTACTTTTTAAATTGCTAAATTTAACCTCAAGTCAATCCGATCTCAAAGAAAATATAAATGATGATTATAAATTCCTTGTAACACTCCGTCTTGATAAGCTGCGCAACGTATTTGATGCCGAAGCCATCTGGCACCCTGATTATAATGAAGACACACCTCAAGGAGAACTAAATGGCTCACCTTTTTACGAAGGGCTTTATAGTGCTATTAAGAGTACTCCACATATTACTTCGGGGTATGATGAACAACGCAATAGAGCCGTTGGAAAACACAGTTACTTTACCGATGTCTTAATTTATATCAACGCCGATAAATGGCAGCTTGATGCATTTACCGGTGCAAGCCAAATTTATATCTTAGCAGATCGTCTAAGGGCCTTACATCAGAGCTATTTTAAAGGAAAATTACTCAATAAGAGAACACCAAGATATTGTATTATGCCTGCTCGTGAAGAGATGAATTTATCCGATAAAGAAGTCATTATTCAGTTTGGGCTAAGCGTTTTTATTCCCGATGAACACGACAAACAAATCGCTAAATTTGTTTTTAATCATTACAACCGTATTGGTTACCATCTTGATAACTGGGTATTTTTTGATAAAAATGGAAAGCGTATCGAACGCCCGGCTGCTTTATACGAGAATCAAACCTGTTTGCGTTTTGCTAAACCTGGGGATTTAAATTCTTGTTTTAATGTACCCAAATGGTTTGAACAACCTTACGAAAAGACAATTTTAATGGTCAGTTTTCAGCAAAACGGCTTCGATAAAGGCTGTTCTCACATCACTAATTCTACAGGGATAAAACATGCCGCACCGACAATCAAAGGAAAAAAGGGTTGGTCATACCCATTTTTTGGTGGCAGGCAGCGCATTGGTCTGGATTTTTATCCCGTTGATTATCAAAGCCGACATGAGATTAAGGATATTCATGGCAATATTATCGGTACAACTTATGTTGGAATGAACCATGCAAAAGTAGAAAATAGTCCCGACCCTTTGGTTTTTTTATCACATATCGCCCTACCTGATCCTACAATGCTTTTGCCAAATTTTGACCAATGGCAATTAGCCTTTAATCAAGGTGGTGAACTTATTGACACACTAACGAGTAGTGAAACGCCGTTTATTCGATTTTTTTCAAAAGATGGGGATATTTTCTATCAAGGTGAAGAAGAAACTGCTGAGCAAATCAGCAACGTATCCTCCATCAATATAGACAAACACACTTTTGACATATTACCGCCACCGAGTTTAACAACATTATCCCAAAAAACGGCCGCGTCTTTAGGTAATGTCTATCAAAATTTGATCACGCTTCCTCCTGAATGGCGAAAAGTCAAATTGTCATTCCCCGAAACACGCACGATAACATTGGGGCGTAGTGTTCAAGCTTGCCATCAAGACTTATTAGCTAAGGTCGGTACATTGTCATTACGTGGCAAGGCATCGCAACAGACATTACACGATATTTATTTTTCACGCGAGCACGCCGAACTCAGTTACGAAGAAAGTTTCATCAGCCTTCGCCAACTGAGTACAAATGCGCCCATTATTGTTTTGGATAAAGAGAAACAGCAACTTGCAACAATTCCTCCACATGATGATAGAACGCTGCCTTTAGAAAGTGGTCAAGCCATTATCCTGGGTTGTTATGTTTTTCAAGTTTATTTACCTGAGGATAACAATGGCGTGGTTAAATAGATTCAGTTTTTTTCGGCAGACACTTAATTTTAGTGTTGCATCAGAAAAAGGACCGAGGGAAGAAAATCAAGATAATTATCTTATTCGTCAACCATCGGGCAAATTTGAGATGCTTAAAGACGAACTTGCAATAGCAGGAAAAAGTCATGCTAAAACCAAAGGATGGTGGCGTTTCGCTGTTATGGACGGTATGGGAGGGCATGCCAATGGTAGACAAATCAGCGAGCGCTTGGCAGAACTGCTTGCACATGCACCTACCGCTGAGGGTGTAGATAGCTTAAAACAATTAATTATTCAATTGCACGAAGTGCTGTACCATGAATTTCATTTTTCTAATGATGAACATGCTCCGGGTACTACCGTTGTTATCGCAGAAATCAGTGCAAAAAACGAAATGATTATTGCCCATGTAGGCGACAGTCGTGCGTATTTTCAAGGAAACGGCCAAAGCTGGGAACAAATTACCGAAGATCACCATAGCTTGACCTTCGAAAAGCGTTTAGATTTTTGTTATCAAAATAATTATCAAAATGATAGGCCACTTGCACAGGCAATGGGTTTTGGTTCTTTCGGTGTTTTTACAGACAAAGGGCAATTGATAAAGCAATATAATAAAAATATCCGATTGGATACAAAAAATACAGAATGTGCAAACGATGTAAAATGTATTCAACTGCAACCTGCGTCAAAATTGTTACTTGCTACTGATGGCGTTTGGCATACAAAAGAAAACAGTGAGTTACCCATACCAGAGGGCATTGAGAATGCCGAAGAAATAGTACAATATGCTGTCAATTCCGGCGGGACAGATAATGCCACAAGCATCTTGATTACATTCAGGTATTAATATCTAATGTCTTCATACCGATTGAGACCGCGCAAAAAATAACCTGGTTATCTAATCCCAAGTTGGGCTAAACGGTTTTTTGCTTTCTCTGAACCCAGTTCTGCAGCGTGTTCCAGCCAAAGACGTCCTTCGTCTTCGATATTGTCGACATCATAAAGAATACGCCCATAATAATACATTGCTTGAATATCTCCGTTTGCTGCCAGCGTTTCGGCGTATTGGCGTGCTTCATTATAGTATCGATTAATATCAGCATGACCACCATCAGGTTTGGTAGCGTTTAACATTACTGTTGCCATCAGCCAAATTTTGGCGGGTTTATTACCCTTTTTAGCCACACAACTATGGTATTTTAACGCTTTGACAATTTCTTGCGTTTTATCAAAATAATAAGCCAACCAGCCGCAGGCAACAGCATCTTCTGTTTCATCTGCGTACTTTGTCAATGTGTTAATTGCATCAGATAATTTACCCGCAGAAATATTCTGATTATTATTCCACTGGTTTAAGACAATAGAAGCCTGCTCAATTGATGGCATTTCTTTTTCTGGTTCTTCATCAGCTAATGACAAGGCTGGTTTGTCATCCTTATCATCTTTTTTGTCTTCAGCATTATCAATAGTAATTTTTGCATCAGGAACAGTTATTTTGCTATCATCACTTCCAAATATCAATAAAGCGATACCTGCTAGTATTACAATAGCAATGACTGTAAACAAAGTCTGCTTTAATGCCCTATTCGCGGAAAGTTGTGAGATAAAAATGGGCGCATTATCAGCTTTTTTATTTTTTAGATAGTTTGCAATAACCTGAGATTGCTCAGGATAGGCTACTAACAGTCTTTTTAAGAATGGCTGTAATGCCTGTATTTCTTTGCTCGATTTTTGTCCGAGATAATCGTTAAACTCGGCTACGCGGAATTCATTAAATAGTGCTTTTTCATAATCACCTTGTTGCCAAAGCGTTGCGAACGAAACTACCCTTTGGCAATTTAGCACTTTCTCACTATCCGGTAGTTCACTGATTAACGCTTTAACTGCAAAATGATTTTGCAGATTACCCACATCAACATAAAAATGTAAATGGTGTTGACCTTCTGCAAGTACGGCAATATCGGCAATAGGATCACCTTTGGCATTGACACGCCAATGCTTTAATACCTTGCCATCGTGTGAAAATTGCAGCCATTCACCATCATCGGTCATACCGCAACTACCATTGAGTTGTACAGTCACTGCCAGATAGTGCCCCTTTGCCACTTTACCGTGATGTTCGGCTTTAATTTGATAGGATTTGAGGCGTTGTTGCCGCGGTTGCCGCAGAATGATATCGATGAGGGGAATCTCTTGGGCGCGAATAACAGCAGCTGTCGGCCGGGCTTCGTCATCCGGAGATAACATGCGTTGCAGTAAATGAGTAATGGCAAAGGCAGCGTCCTGGCATGAAGCGGGTGATTTTATAATATCCGCTTGGTTAATGGATGCACCGATAGCCCTTTCCAACAGCTGCCGTTCATTATCTTTTAAACCACCCGTATGACCAATAAATCCTTTTCCACCATTCAATAATGCTTGTCGATGTTGATTATCAAGCAATTCATTATTGACAAACTCTCGATGTGCCTCTATTTCACCCAATATCAGGGCAATAAATGTCATAGCAGCAGAGTAAATATCCGATGCAGGGGTTTTTAAATATTTCGCTCTGCCGTCTTGGCCAATGCGAATGGGTAAACATTGCTCAGGCGCCATATAACTGGCTGTTCCGACAGGAATAAAGGAATACTCGTTTTTTTTCCAGACCCGTGCCAAGCCAAAATCAATCAGCATGATATGTCGACTGCTGTCCAATAAGATATTATCAGGCTTGATATCGCGGTGAATTTTAAACGGGTCTTTTTGATGCAAATAATCCAATGCACTAATCAGCTGCTTAAACCACGTCCACCAGTCGACAAAGCTACAAACTTGATGTTTTGGCAAGCTCAAGACAAATTCACGCAAACTAAACGGACAGTACGGCTGTACCATCACTGGTAAATCAAGCCCCTGCCATTGTCGATGCTGATAACTACCATGTGCCAATAAGGGCAAAATACCATTACGATCTGCCAGTGTATCTAATTGCTCAAGTATGGTGATTTCATCATTCAGCAAACTAATCAATAAAGCCATATTTTCGGCATCTTGTGGGGTTTTTACCCCGTTTGATGAAGTATAAAAACCACGCACGGTGCGAATGGCAACATAAGTTTGCTTATCCAGTTGCTCGGCTTTCCACACCTCGCATTGCCCACCGACACCAATACATTCTATTAGGCGGTAAGGTTTTTCGGCAACATCTAAAATTTGACTTTCAGTAAACATAAATTTCTAAATTATTAATGTTAATCTAGGGGTATGTTTCTGAGGTTTTTAAGCTGTTTATTCTACGAATATAGGCATTCTTAATACAAGACACATCTCTACCACATTGATCTCTAGATGAAAGCCATCTGTGCTGACTTTCTATCAGCCATTTGGTCCTATTTTTTTGATTAAACTCTCTCACCATTTGATTATCTAGTTTTGCTAATTCATCTGAATTACATATTGTATTTTCTGTCAGATTAGAAGCTCTAGAACAATCAAAACTTGGATCAACCACATTTTTCAGCGATAATTCGTGAATTCTTTGTTGATAGATATTAATTAGACAATGTTTGGAATGGCCACATTGATTCCGTTTTTGTTGCCACTGTTTTTGTCGGGCATTTAGTATGCTGTATTTAGAGTAATACAAATCAGACATTTGCTTATCTAGTTTAGACAATTCATCGGATTCGCAAATAGCATATTCACTGGCAATTTTCGCCTTGGCACAATCAAATGACGGAGTAGAAATATTTGCAAAACTGTTTGAATTATTCAAGGAGGACTCATTAACAATATCTTTACTGCCGACATTAAAATAAAAATTTCCATCAATGGACGCTTCATACCAAGGAGACTGTTTCCCATTAGTCTGCTTTTTCACATCGGCACGGACGCCTTTTAGCATAAACTCAACGGCTAGATTAGGTTTTTTCATCCACTTAACCAAACTGCTGGTATAGGGACTGTTATTGCTGTTGCCATCCCAAGCCACTTTCCCCGGTGCTGTGGCAAAAGCGATTAATGTACCTTCGGCATTGTCGATTTTCGCCAAACCTGAATGCATGCTGCGAGTAAAACTTTTAAACGGCGTATTGCGACAGGCATCTAAGAAAAAGAAATTTAAACCGCTACCGCTTTGCTTCATGGTATCCAAAATAAATCCAGCATTAACCGTTTTATAACGCAGTTGGCCTGCCGTGCTAATCTTGCCCATTGCACCGATTGGCACCAAATAATTCTGTCCATCATGTTGGACGCCGTGCCCGGAAAAATAAAATAAGCCTACAGTATTTTGATTTAAAGACTGTCCAAATTGGTTGACCGCTGATTCCATTGCTTCCTGGCTGGCATTTTCCAGCATCGTGACTTGAAATCCTAAACTCCTCAGTGTCGATGCCACCAACCGCACATCGTTGACAGGATTGTGCAGTTGTCCAACCGCGTAATCAGCATTGCCGATCACCAGAGCCAAACGCGTTCGTTCAGCAAGAACACTAGAGGTGTAAAAACAAAAAAGAGTTAATACAAAAAGTTGACTGAGCTTTTTCACGGTTATCTTCCTTAGGTTATAGGGTTATTAATAATAAAAACAAACATGACGACTAAAGCCATAAAGTGAATCTCCTTATAAATTTATTGCTTCAATACACTGGGTACAAGTCGAACATAAAGCTTACATCCCAAAAGAGTTATCTACACCGACTGTTGCTCCCGGCGGCAGACGGCGAACAAGGCGAACATAACGGCTGATATTATTCTTAAGGCTAAAGTTAGCGAAGCCATTGTAGAAATCGACACCCCACGCGGCGTAATCACTACTGTTCACAAACGGCGACGACGACCAATAAAAGGCAGCCCGCCAAAGATGTTTACCTGCCGCTTTATCTTCCTTACTCCAGTAATGATACTGCTTCTGCATTGGAAATACCGTGGTATTTATTGTTGGTTGTTCGTAGCTGCCTTCACAACCATGATGCAACCGTCCCGGATAAACACCTTTGGGTTTGCCTGAGCTACAATAAGTTAATGTTCCCAATTCATCAATGGTTGGTAAGCGCCAATCGCTGTAACCGGCTAAATGACTGCTTAATTGCATGGCCTCGTCCCATGTAAATCTTTTGGGCTCACCGGTGCAGCTTGAGCCGTTCCAGGTCTCCCCCACACTACAGCGCTGCCACATTAACCCTGATTTAGTATCCAATGCCGTACCGTTGGCATAGGCGATATAATGGCCGATGTGCTCGCCGGTTTCTTGGCGTTGCGGTATGGGCTGCTGGGTGATATCGGCAACTTGTGGTGCCGATTGCTGAGGTTCAGATGACAGATAAATGCGCGGTACGCGAGAGCTGCTGATCCACGGCTCTTGCTGATATTGTTGATAAACAGCGTAACTGACATCGTTAAATAATTGCGTTAATGGCAGATTGGGCTGGTCCAGATATTGAAGCAAAACCTCGGTATAGGGGCTATGAATGCCGCTATTGCCTTTATCTTCGGCGACATCGCCGGCCTTGGTGGAATAGGCGATTAGGGTGCTGGAATGACTTTCCATTTTGGCAAGTCCCCGCGTTTTGCCGCGATGAGTGCGTTCCAGTGGCAGGTCGCGGCAGGCATCCAAAATCATCACATTGACTTTGGCATTTTGTTCTTCAATGAGGTTAAGGATGTCTTTTGCCTTGACCGCTTCAATCGGTAAATCATTGGCATATTCTAAATTGGCCTGCAGGGGGATTAAATAGCTTTCGTTGTTATACTGCGCGCCATGACCGGCGTAATAAAATAAAGCGATTTCGGTATTTCGACTAATTTGTTGACGAAAAGTTCGCACTTTTTTCAGCATTGCTGAACGATTAAGATTTTTACCGACCGGAACAACCGTAAATCCCAATTTTTTCAGTTTATTGGCTACTGTTACCGCATCATTAACCGGCGTATCCAGTGCCTGATGACGATAATCCTGATTACCTATCACCAAAGCCACACGATTACCCGCTTTGGCAAATAGCGGAGTAACGATAAAACCTATCGTCAGTATCAAACGCATTATAGTTAGTCTGTTCATTTTAGGTATCCCTTGATTGCTCCCTTTAATAAGTTACGGGATATATTAAATTCCTTAGGCTTATTGTGTTTACCTAATGTATGCTCAAAATTATAACTCTGACGCTGGCTGCAAAGGCATATTATTAGCACCTTTACATGACTTTTTTGTCATTTTTATGCTGGGATATTAACCAAAAATGCAGTAAATCACCAGTAACAATTCATCATATTAAGTGGTTTCACCGTTTTTTTGTTCGGTAATTTTAATCATCATTAATAAAAACAATGCTGTTGGTAGTGCCAGTGCAAATAAATGACTATTACCGGCAGATAAAAACGTCATTGGCTGACCCATAATGGGCAATAATCCTAAGGTATTGCTCCATGAAATAATCCAATGCACCAACTGCATACTGGCAAAGCCGAATAAGCTGTACGCTAAAAATAAAATTATCCGCTGTGACTGATAATCACTGTTACGGGCTAAATGAATGCCTTTTTGATAATAGCTGAGTAATAGCCCCAACCACAGTAATTGAGCCAGCAGTAAAACGATACCGGATAGCCCGCCAAATTTATACAAATAAAAAGCAAGTATAAAATCATCTTGGACAGCGGGCAGGGATTGAATACCGCCGTTGGCACCAAAATTATTGATGCCCAGCCAATTATGCCCACCACCGTGTACGGCACTGAGCGCCAGTTGCAGTTGCCTGCCGCTATCGGGATATTGCCAAGGATCAAGCCAAACTAAAAAACGGTCGCTTTGTGCAAGCCCTGCGGATAAATCTGCCACCAGTTCAGGATGATGATAAAACGCATACAAGCTGCAAATTGCCGCTGGTATCAGTAAAAGGTAAAGCCAACGCGCCAGTTTTGTACCAATGGACACATTAAAATTAACGGGATTGAACCATAACCAAATAAAGGTAGCACAGAGAAAACAAACAATCAGCATGGGCGACTGGTCATTGACACCGTACGAGACAATCATGGTTGCCACAACCAATACCGTCGCCGCAGAGCCAATGATATAAGCAACTAACTTTAATACATTACGCCATCCACGAAAAATTTCCGGATCATTTAACAGACGATAATAGCGTCTCAGCAAAATTGCACTAAAGAGCCAGATAATCAGTGTTTTGGCCAGTTCTATCGGCTGCACTCCCCAAATGCCTTCTTCACTGCCCATTACGCCCTGGGTAAGGATAGCGAGCAGAAATGCAGTCACAATGATTGCCCCTGCATTAAGTTGGCTTTTCCGCTGACGCATAAAATAACCCAGACCGAATAAAATGATCACAGCAAATACTGCGGTAACGATATGAAAGCTTACTAACGATAACCATAACCCAAGTAGCGAGACAATCACTAAAGCGGGAACCATCAAATACACCAATCGTCGCAATAGACTAATTTTGGAGGCATTATGAGGATAAAAAAGCGCCGTTAATTTAATCAGTGTTTGTCTCGGTAACGGAATAAGCAAAGACAGCATTAACAGCAGAACAGAAAAGAATTTAAAGTGATTATTCGGATAAGTAAACCACTTACTGTTCAACGAACCCGATGCCAATTGTAACTGTGCAAATAGACCCAGCGCACACAAGGTGCTTAGCACCAGCCAAAATTGTAAAATATCATCAAGATGATGAGAATAGTGCTTATACAAGCGTATTGTAACGATTGTCCACATCAATAAAAACAAATAGGCTTTGGTTGCCAAACTCTCCATCGGGATATAAAAGTAAAGGCTATAGCATAAAATGTACAAAACTATTGATATCACCGTTGACGGTGCACGCTCACCTTCGCGAATACAGGCGTGATGCACAAACGTTGAAAAAAACAGCATAATTATCAAACCGGCAACAAAAATAATAATTTGTTTTATCGACGGTTGATAGATTGATAAGGCCACTCGCCAATAATGATTGCTTTTCCACACAGTCGTAATATCGCTGTCCTGTGGTTGATACGGCACAAATGCTTTGGGCTTATCGGAGCCGTCTTCAATAAACTGTGGATAGGAATGGATATTACGGGTTGGTTGTATGGACAGTACCCTATTTTCATCGATCTTGGTGCGATAGCGTGTTTTGCCAACGATTAGCGTATTTTCAGAGTTAATTATCACCGCAGGAATAGGCAGTAAAACTTGATGACGCATCAGTTGTACACGTTGACCATGTGTCGGGCGCAAATAATAATCCCCTTCATCGTCACGAAAAATTTTAGCTGTATTAACCTCCACATCAGCAAGCTTTAAACGGTTGTGACATTGAACTTGTCCACCCAACGAAAAAGCATTGTCATTATGCTTTAGCGGTTTATGTATCCAATGGTTAATATAGCGTTTTAGTTTACCTCGCCAATGATTGTGCGGACATTCGGAAAAATTCTCACCCAGCGAAGAGGTCAATGTATAATTATCCCAGGAATAGGTTGAACCGTTAAGACTATCGGTCAAGTGGATATTGCCGGTATTATCGTTGTCCTTATCTATACCAACAGTTAAGCGATGCTCGCCCACGATAATGACATCGTCTGTTTTCAGTTTCCATTGATTGGCAATAAATTCCTTTTTATTCGGTTGAATAAAGAGTAGTTTTTTCCCGCTATCGGAAGCGTTCTGCATCGTCCATGTTTGTGTTTGTGTATCAAATTTTAGTGCGATATGGTTTTTATCGGCTGAAAATGCCCCAGGGTATTGGCCAAGCAAGTTATAGCCAACATAATAGACTTTGTCCTTGGGCAAAAAAGAGACGGAAGCTAACGACTGTGTCGGATTGACGTGAGAAACGATCGCGGTAAACACCACTAACATGATAATAAACAGTAGGGCAATACGCGTCAGCCAACGCTGGTTAGCATTGATGTTTAGGTTCATTTATTGCTCCTTCATTATTTGTTCATACTGCAGCAGCATATCTCTTAGCAAAGGCCCGCATTCAGTACCGCCGCCTGAAGCGGCTTTTTGTACCATACAGGCAAAGGCAATGCTTGGTTCCTTATCCTTATCAGTAAGATAACCTGTCATCCATGCACTTTTTGTTTTATCATCGGCATCAGATGTGCCCGTTTTGGCATGAACTCGACAGCCCAACGCCTCTTTATTGTTACGATAGTGTTTAAAAGCCTCGCGCGCAGTACCGTTTTTTTGAACAACGCCTTTCATTGCTAAGCGTAAGAAATCCAGTCCGCTGCGATTGACCCTCAAGGGTTTAAAATCGGGCTGAGAAACAAGATTATCATTCACTTTTACAAATAATTTGGGACGTACAAACTCGCCCCGCGCAATACTGGCAGAAACCAATGCCATCGTTAGGGGTGTGGTTGCCGAAGCTTGCCCAAAGCTCAATCGTGATAACTGGGTTGCAGGTACCCCTTTCATTTTAATGCTATAATCCATCTGTCCGCCAAAGGCATTTAATGCATCGCCCCGGGTCGCATAAACCCCGATTTTTGTTTTCTCAGGCAAGATGCGTTTAAAAGGCACCTCTTCAGGATTAAGGGAGAAAATCGCATCATAACCAAAGTCTTTCGCTGTTTGTACCAAAATGCTATCGCGTTCGCCCGTTAGTGCTTCATAATCTGCTATCTCAGTCAATCCGGTAAACCAGGTATTATACGATTTACCAATCATATCAAGCAGTGACCAGTTGTGGTCACCATCTCTCACCTTATCACCACATTGCGGGCTAAAATGTATGGGATGCATAGCAGATTTACCATAGTTATAAACTTCGGGAACTGTTGAACCATTATGCCCATTAAAGCGGCTAACCCATGCCCGGCCATTCGTATAAATTCCCAAACGGCTTAATTGATTGGCAGACATACCATTAATTGCCCGCTTAATCGTACTGTTATCCTCGGATGCACGAAGTAAGGCGATAGCAGTGACCAGTTTAAATACCGAACCCGGGGCATTATGCTTTCCCAGTCCTTGCCATGGAATAAAAGCATAAGGATCCCTTTTCGGGTAAGTTTTAGAAAAAGAATTCCGATCCCATAACGATATATGATTTTTAGCAAGTGGTACAGCCGCTGCACTGAGAATATCTCCACTTTTGACATCCACAATAACCAATGACGCGTTTGTGCCATTCGTACCGTATTTTTTCTTTAAAATATCCAGTGCGGCACGTTGTAGACGTGAATCAATGGTCGTTATGATAGTTGTGTCTTCTTGTAAGCCACGGCTCATACCAGTTAGGCTATAATAATCATATTCATCTTGGCCAATTAAAGGTAATAAGCCTAATTCAAGTGTTTTCTCCGTCGCCTCAAGTGCCGGCTGATAGGCAACAAGCGGCACGCCGTCTGCTGTTTGAATATTAATTTTTGCACTATTTTTTAACCCAATTAAACGTTTGCTTTTTTCTGCATTCATTTTGTCGTTATCCCAGGTTAATTGATTACCGGTTAAAAAACGGTAACACTTAGGATTGTCTGATTTTTTCCTGTCATAGGAAATGGCCATGCCTTCAATCATCGTCACAGGATTATGCGTTGGTGTAACCGGAATAGATAACTCATGCCGACCCTTCGGCAAAGTCAGTGTTATAGCGTGTGCAACCGCGCTTTTACCCGTGCAATTAATTTGATTTTTATCGACATATTTCTTCACTCTCGCAGTAAAATTACTCAAATAACTAACATCAGGCGTACCAATTATATCAATGCGTATCTTTTGGCGTTTTTTTAATTCAAATATTTTTTTAAAAACCAGTTTTTTATCTTTTTTCCCGATGCTTAACCAAGCGCCAAAATATTGGGGTAATTTACCCTGATTAATAAACCCAAACTCAAGGGGTACTTGACTGTTTTTTGAGGTCAATACGGCATGACCAAGTTTATCGTAGGCTTGCCAAGATAAAGCAGGATTATTTCCACGACTATTATCCCGAATTGCAACTAATTTTCGCGTTTGATTCCAGGCATCAATTTGCTGCTGCACGCGTTTTCCCGGTGCCGAATAATACAAATCATCAATTAAATTTTCGACGGTTTTTAGCATTTCCTTATCATTGGTATTATTCGCCTTCATTGCAAGCGCCGTATCTTTTAAAGGTAAAGCAATAATCCCCTCATCATTTTGTACAAGTAAAGCATTATCCCGTAATCTATCAAAAAGGACTTTTGCTTGTGGATCAGCAGGTGCTGATTCGGGCAATTCACCATAAAGCGAAAAAAGCCGATAAATAAGTAATAAAACGAGTAGGATAAGTAATGCGATTTTGCTTAATCGAAAAAAGGTTATTTTAGGGATTATTGTTTGCATAGCAAATATTTCAAGATAATTACAATGAAGTCACGTATACTATATTTAATCAATGAACGCATCAACTCATTTTATGAATTTAATTGTGTACAAACAGTTATGGCATTATTTAACAAATTATTTTTCCTGATAGTATCGATATTAGTTATGTTGATAGCAATTGCCGCCCTCCCTGTTGCTTATCAGCAGATTTACCTGTTACTTATCCAAAAGGAAGTGTTTTACGGCATAATTGGCTTTGCTATTTTATGTTATTGCTTGTTAAAAAATAGAATCGATTTTTTTCAAACATTAGATCACGAAATTATCACACGCAATAGTATCGCTTTTATTCGGAAAGAAGGTAACAGAACTCAAAGTAACTGAACGTATGGGCGGGCATACGATTCATTCAGGTGGTAAACATGATTTTTTAATTTCACTGGCACCCTATGTATGGCGAATTCCAATGTTGGTTGTCACCTTTGTTGTTTGGCTGTTGAATCAGAAACAGCCCGAATGGTATTACTTAACAGCGAGCTTTTAATATGAAAAAACACAGCTTCAAGAATATTCTCTTTTTTTTCTTTATTATAATTTTCTTATTGGGTGTTTGGGGGTGGATGATATCTAAGCCTGTATATGGTGGAGAATATACCTTACTAGATGCTATTTATAAAACTATCAAATTACTTGTGGTTGATGAAGCTGGGCAGGTTAGTAATCTACAACTGGAAATTGCTCGATTTACACTCCCCTTGTTTACCATTACAGCGCTCATCGGTGTTATTCTTAAAGCATTGGGTAAACAGCTAATCTTTATTAAATTAAAATTAACACCAAAAAAAACAATCATATTTGGTTTAGATAATTCGGCACTGATAGCTGCTGCTTCCTTACAAGAAACGAGTAAACTGTTTGTTGATTTATCTGATGAAGGGCTTGATTATAGTGGTAAGATTGCTGAAAAAGTTCCTATACTTGTGCATTTAGAACAAATTAATGACAAGGAATTAAAATCACTTAATTTTTCAAAAGCAGAAGAAATTTACATTTTGTTGGGCGATGATGAAAGAAATATACAATTAGCTCAAACTTTAATTAATTTATTAGATGAAAAAGCCACTCCACATTTAGTGATTAATATCGATAACCAAGCTATTTTGCGTATTGCTTGTCGAGAAGAAATTTTTATTAAGTATCGTGAAAAAGGTGGAGAAATTAATTGGTTTAATAAACATAGACAAGCCACTAGAACGCTGCTCAAAGAATATCCACCATTAAGTATTCCTTCCTCTCAGCATACGGGTGATGTACATATTGGTGTTGTTGGTCTTACTATTTTCAGTAAGCAATTAATTTTAAGTTTGGCCAGAAACTGTGTTTATCTTAATGATAAAAAAATAATTATTAGTGTATTTAGCCATAATATTCGTGAGTATCAAACCTTTATTGATAGTAACCCGGCATTATCGACAAATAGCACAACGCTGGGCTTTGGTGGCTGTAGTCTTAATCTGAAAATCAATCATTATATAGTACCTCAAATGACCTTTTTACCGTCTGTTGCCAAGCAGTCAATAGATGATAACGGGGAACTGGCAAAAATTTATGTCACCGATGATACTGATTATGGAGTTATAGAGCTTTCTCAACGTGTTAAACAAGGGTTGCTTGTAGTCGAAACACCCTTTAATATCGTTGCTTGCTTACCTAATACGCATTTTTATTGCGATGATGATGTTAATTATTTAAGAAAAAATCCAACAGACAACAAGAAAGATAAGAAGGAAAAAAATCCATTAGAGGGTATCGAATTCTTTTCTATCCTAGGCACAGGAACTGATACTGCTGGCAATAGAAACTGTGGAGAGATTTTAGCCAAAATAGTTCATACAGCTTATAAGTGTAGTTATGATAATACGAAATTCGAACATTATTATGAAATTGTAGAGAAAGAATGGACAGCATCATTAGAAGAGGAATTTCGCCAATCTAGTCGCTATTCTGCTGATCATTTCTTTATTAAACTGCGAGAATTAGGCTATGAGTTGTATGAAAAAGAAAAAGATACAGAGACCACGGTGAATCCTCATACTCTATTCCATTTGCAAGAAGATATACGAAAGCATTTAGCAGAATTAAATAGAATGGAACATCAGCGTTTTTGTCAAGAAAGATTTATTGATGGTTGGCGTTATGCTCCTAAAAGCAATAAAGTTATGCATATTAACGCCACATTAATACCTTTTGATCCACTATCTGAATTAGAGAAGCTAAAAGATCAGTTAATTATTCAATCAATTATATTTTATTTAGAAAATAAAAAGTTTAATAAACACTTTGGATTGAGAAAAATAGGAAATAAACAATGAGTTTAATATTTATAAGTCATTCAAGTAAAGATAATGCCAAAGCTATCGCATTACAACATTGGTTAGTTGAAAATGGTTGGGATGATTTATTTTTAGATCTGGATCCCCACCTTGGAATTAGTGGTGGGGAAAAATGGAAACAAGCACTTATTAAGGCATCTAGTTATTGTGACGCAGTTATCTTGATGATTTCTGATCATTGGTTGCAGTCTGCATATTGTATGGAAGAGTACCGTGCGGCAAAATCATTAAATAAACAAATATTCCCCGTTATTATTGATAACCCCATTACCCAAGAGATTCCCAAAGAAATTACCGATGAATGGCAATGTGTTGAGCTTAGTTTAGGGCGAGATTTTCTAACGCAAAAAATTAATTTACCCGATGGCACACAGGTAGATGTTTCATTATCGCAATCAGGACTTACGACGTTAAAAAATGGTTTAACAAAAGCAGGATTAGACCCGGAATCATTTTCCTGGCCACCACTAGAACAAATGAGTAACCCACCATCACCGTATAAAGGATTACGTTCATTACAAGCAGAAGATGCTGGTATTTTCTTTGGTAGAGATGGAGCTATTTTTGATTTAATGGCACAATTGCGAGGATTACGAGAATCTCTCCCACCAAGATTTATGGTGGTACTAGGGGCATCAGGTTCAGGTAAATCATCATTTATTCGTGCAGGGATTCTACCACGATTATCAAGAGATTCTCTCCGTTTTATTGTAATGCCGATTATTCGTCCTAAGACGGCAGTAATCACGGGTACCGATGGCTTATTGAGTGCCTTATTACAATTGTCTGAGCAAAATAATCTTGACTATACTCGTAAAAAAATACTTTTAGCGATTAATGGTGGTAAGGAAACATTACTTCCTGTACTACAAGAAATTATCACGGCTAACACCCTCAATATAGATAATGACTACAATACCCAGCCAACATTGGTATTGACTCTGGATCAAGCAGAAGAATTATCACATAATGAAGGTAGTGAAGAAGTCCAGCAATTTTTAACATTACTTGCTGAGTTAGTTAATGATGATAAAGCTAATCTAATGGTAATTGCCACTATCCGTTCTGATGCTTATGAAATATTACAAGATGCTAAAGAACTAGAAACTATTAAGCAACATACGTTCTCACTGCCACCGATAGCCAAAGGAGCCTATCATAAAATCATCGAAGGACCTGCAAAGCTATTAGAAAAAACCACAAAACCGTTATATATAGAACCTCAACTTACTGAGCGACTTCTTAAAGATTTAGAACAAGGTGGGGGAAAAGATGCCCTGCCACTGTTAGCATTTACACTGGAACGCTTATACCAAGATTACGGTAGTGATGGCGATTTATTACTAAAAGAATACCTTAATTTTGAAGAAAAGATTGGGGATAAGAAAGTACAATCAGGCTTAGGCGGGTTACAAGGTGCAGTTAATACAGCCGTTCAAGAAGCCCTTAAAAAATCTCAACAAGATCCACGTATTCCAGATGATATGGGGGCGTGTTTGGCCTTGCTTCGTCGTGGCTTTATTCCATGGTTGGCAGGGATTGATCGTAAAACCAATCAAGCCAGACGAAAAATTGCTCGCTATGATCAAATCCCGGCAGAAGCAAAACCAATGATTGATAGCTTAATTGAAAGCAGACTATTAACGAAAGATTTTGATGCTAAAGAAAAGGTCATAACCGTTGAACCAGCTCACGAAAGTATTTTACGCCAGTGGCAAGTGTTAAGTGGCTGGTTAAAAGAAGATACCGCAGATTTATTTTTACTAGATATTTTAGAATCAGAAGAACGAGAGTGGGACGCCAATGAACAGGTTCCAGAATGGCTACGCCTACAAGGTAGTCGCTTACAAGATATGGAGCGACTCGTTGCAGAAGAAAAATTTAAAGATTATATCAAGCCCTATCACAAAAACTATTTACAAGCCTGTAGAGAACAAGAAAATAAGAAATTAGCAGAAGAACGAGAACAGGCTGAAAAATTACTTAATACGCAAAAACAAGTGATTAAACGCACACGCTTGGGGCTGGCTGTTGCTTTGGTTTTATTAATGATGTCAGGGGGTGCGACATATTGGGCTGTGCAAAATGAAAAAGAAGCTGATGCACAAAAACAGAAATATCAACAAGAATTACAGCAGAAGAGAAAACTACTTACACATACGACAAAGGCTCTGAACTTTCTTAATTTTGATGTGCGAAATGCCTTAGCTGATTATGCCCCAACCCATATTAGAGAGCCAATAATTAAGCAAATGTCTAAGTTAACGTTGTTATTAGAAAAAGAAGGTGGTGCTGTTAAGCCGTTACGGGAGATTAGCATATCATATGACAACCAAGGAAACCTAGCGAGAGAACAGGGTGATTTAGACAAAGCCCTAGGCTATTATCAAAAAAGTTTGGCTATTGATGAAAAACTTGCCAAAGATGACCCGAGCAACCAACAAACACAACGAGATTTAAGTATTTCTTACAATAACTTAGGAAATATA
>PDWI01005406.1_pt1 | contig 27948 bp, 23 predicted proteins | sample 1430891 | NCBI WGS metagenome assembly PDWI01 (sample SAMN01162508, study PRJNA174530) | Oral metagenome, whole genome shotgun sequencing project. | biome: Marine environment; feature: Marine mammal; material: Swab sample of the gingival sulcus; isolation source: swab sample of gingival sulcus... | reverse complement strand
AAGAATACAAACAATATGCAAAAAACACTTCAAAGATTTTTGCAGATAACAAAGGTGTTCAACTAAATGACAAAGATTTTGAACCGGAGTTTGATGTTTAAAAAGAAAAAAATAAATCCGTGAGGCAAGGCCTCACGGATTTTATATTTTATAAAAAAAGTAAAGTATTTTTATCCCATTTTTATGTTAAAATGGATTTATGACAAAGGTAATTGCAATTGAAGGAATGGATGGTTCGGGGAAAACAACCCTTTTGGATTATCTAAAAGAAAATTTAGATAAAGAAAAATTTGTTTTTTTAAAAGAACCAGGTTCTACAAAGCCCGGTGTGGAGATTAGAAAAGTGATTTTGGAAAATAAACTTGATTCTAAAACTGAACTTTTGCTTTTTTACGCAGCCCGGGTTGAGAACATTGTTCAAAACATTCAAAAAGCAAAAGAAGAAAATAAAAATGTAATTTTAGACAGATTTGAACTTTCATCTTATGCTTATCAAATTTATGGAAACAAAAAACCTGAGCTAAAAGAATTTATAGATATGTTGTCTGACAAGACTGGATCTTGTAAAGTGGTTGATAAATATTATTTTTTAAATTTAACAGCCGAGCAGTCGGAAGAAAGAAAAAACCAAAGAACAAAAGAGGGTGGAGAAGAAAATAGGTTCGATAAAAAAGAAAAAGAATTTTTCCAAAATGTGCAAAAAGGTTATTTGGAAGAAATAAAAAGGTTTAATCATAAAATAATTGATGCTTCAAAAAGTATTCAAGGTGTGAGAGAAGAATTTTTGGAAGATTTTGAGAAGTTTATTGAAAGTTAGTTTTTGTCCCGAAAAAAAGCTTCGCTTTTTTTCGGGTTTTTATTTTATCTTTAAAAAATGTTATAATATATTATTATAAAGTAAAATAAATAAAATCATGAATAATTTAGAAAATACACAATTACCAGACGTTGTTTTTAAAACAAGAGTAAGAGACGAAAGTATCGAAGGTCCAAATCCTTTTAGATGGCAAGACCGAACAACACAAGAACTTTTTGGAAACAAAAAGGTGGTTTTGTTTGCACTTCCAGGAGCTTTTACTCCAACTTGTTCCTCAACTCATTTACCAGGTTACGAAGATAAATACGATGAGTTAAAAGAACTTGGAGTTGATGAAGTGATTTGTCTTTCAGTAAACGATGCATTTGTAATGTTTCAATGGGCAAAAAACTTAGGTGTAGAAAAAGTATTTATGCTTCCTGATGGAAACGCAGATTTTACAGAAAAAGTTGGAATGTTGGTTGACAAAGCAAACTTAGGGTTTGGAAAAAGATCTTGGAGATATTCAATGTATGTTGAAAATGGAGAGATCAAAAAAGTTTTCTCAGAACCAGGGTTTGAGGACAACTGTCCTGCAGATCCATTTGAAGTTTCAGATGCAGATACAATGATTAACTATTTGAAAGAAAATCAATAAAAAAATTAAAATCCAAATTTCGCGTAGCGAAATTTGGATTTTATTTTTTATTTTATGGATGTTTTTTTGTAAAAAAATGATATAATTATTAGGTTATGAAAAACGTAAGTATAAAAAATATTTTTAATAAATCTTGGGTAGATTTTAAAAGCAATTGGATGATTTTAGTAGGGGCAACGATAGTTTATGGTATCATTTCAGGTATTATACAGTATGCAAAAGAAAACCCAAGTCCAGCTACAAGCATTTTAGCTTTAGTTGGAGGATTTGTTTCAATTTATTTAGGTTTAACATTTATTAGAACTTACATAAATATAGCTGATGGAAAAAAAGTAACTTTTGCAGATTTCTTTACAAACTCAAAAGATTTTATGCATTTTATTAAATATTTTGGAACAGTTGTGATTTTAAGTATTATTATAACTGCTCCTATGTTACTAATTGTTTTTTTTCTTGTAACATCGGGAAAAGGTTTTCTTGCAGTTGATTTATTTGTAATTCTCAGCACTTTTGTTTTGGCTTTTGTTTATGCATTTATTGTATCAATTTTTCTAATGTTTACAGTTTACTTTTCAGCAGAAGACAGATATCACTTTTTAACAGCAATTAAAAAATCTTACATAATTGGAAAAAACAATTTTGGTAAAATGTTTTTGTTGTTGCTAACTTCTTTATTTTTAAATATTTTAGGAGCTTTAGCATTAATTGTTGGACTTTTAGTTTCAATACCTTTAACTTGGTTAATGATTGTTCACTTTTACCGACTTGCAGACCCTGAAGTTGAAATTGTAGGAGTTCAATAAAGTAAGATTGAAAAAAAAAATACAATAAATTGTATTAATTTTAAAATAAAAAAACAAACAAAGAAGTTTGTTTTTTTATTTTCAAAAAATGTTAGAATATATTTATGAATAAAGAAAGTTTTAAAGACAAATTAAATCAAGGGATTAAAGAAAAAGAGATTGCTTTTTTTGATAAACAAAAAGTTTCAGAAGAAACACAAAGTGAGATTTTTGATTTGCAAAAAGAAAAAGAAGAAAAAATTTTGGAGATGAAAGAGAAGTTAAAAGATGTTGATGAAGGAAAAGAAATTGCTTTTTCAAAAGATGCTTCTTCTGTAAAGTATGATAAAGAGGATGGAAAATATACAGTTTTTGGGAAAAAAGGAGTTCAACTTGAAACAACAAAGGGACAGATTTTAGCTTCAACTTTATGGGGTAGTGAGTTTAAGTTAGATTCTGATGTTGAGAGAGATTTTAAAAAAAAGTTTATTTTAGAACACACTAAAAATGATATTTTAGAAATGTACGACAGTCAGGTTATAAGGTGGGGGAGAGAATCTTTTATGACTCAAGGAGGAACATCAAGAGCTTATGAAGGACTTGCTGAAACGGAAAATATGAGTTTGGAAGAAATTCCAAAAGGGACTTTGGCTGAAAAAATGTTTTCATCTTTTTTCACAAGAGTCTGTCAGGATGTTTCGGAAATACCTTTTGAGTTTAAAAGAGCAGATATTTATGATGATGTGGAAAATAAAATTGATTTTGTTTTTAAGATTAAACACAATGATGAAGTTGCTGAAAAACAAGCTTATGTTCAAGATGATGGTGAAAATATTGGGGTTCAGTTTACAATAGGAAAATCAACAAATCTTTTGAAACACAAACAGGAGCAGTTTAAAAGATCGGACTTGGAAGAGTCAAAAGTTGATGATTTGGTTTTGGTTTCAATTCCAATTGAAGAAATTAGAGATTTTTTAAAAACATATCAAGAAAGTTCTAAAAACGACAAGCTTGTAAAAACTCCAGATTTTTATTTTTCAGAAGATTTGAAAGAAAAAATTGTAAAAGCAGTTTTGGAAAAGTTACCTCCGAAGTTACAAATAAATTCAAATGAAATTTGGGAAAATATAAAAAATAAAATTTAAAAAACAAAAACAAGTTTAAGCGCTTGTTTTTGTTTTGTTGTAAATTCATTTACTTATAATTTACTTTAATGTATAATGGTAAGTAAAGGCAGTTGCTTTTGAATTAATAATATAAATAAATAATTTTAATAATATGAATTTTTTTAAAAAAATTAAATATATTTTGGTTGTGGTTTTGTTTTCATTACCGGCTTTTTTAATGGCTGGATCTTATGATGAGAGTATGGGTGTTAGTATTAGTCATCCAGTCATACACCCCGATGACTCAATTTCTTATGAGCTTAATGTGCTTGAGCCAACTGAATCGTGGTTTACAATTGCAAGTATAGGTTATTTTAACTTTTGCAATGGGACGTTGGATGATGGTGTTCTCAGTGTGGGTCGTGGTCATTTTTCAAATTTTAATGGTAAAAATACCGTTACCAATATTTCTCAAAAAATAATATCAGGATTAGGTTATGGAACTTTTAAAGTGCATGCTTGTTTATCAAATCCTCAAATGGCAAGCTTTGGAAATTACCGAATTATATTGGAGAAAAATGCTAGATATTCAATGCAAGATGTGGAAGATGATAAGTTTGTAGCAAAAGTAAAAATTGGATCCGAAAGTACTCCTCAGTTTGTGGTGGGCAGAAAAGAAGAAGATGTATCTTGTGTTAACGGAACAGGTGAAGGGGAAGGGTTTAGTAATGGTTCAAATATTCGTTCGTATGACGGTGATTATGTTTTCAATAATGTTAGTGAAAAGGTTAAAGAAAAATTAGGTTATGGAGAATTTCTTGTAAGATTTTGTTTGCGTCCATTACATTCCATAACATATTCATCTGAAATTAAAAGTTTTAGTATTGAAGGTGAAGCAGAAGCAGAAGAAGAAGAAGAAGAAGAAGAAGGTGGAGAAATTGGCTATGTGAAATTAAAAAATATAGGTGAGGGGGAATATGCTTTGAGGAGTAAAGTTTTAGAGGGTGAAAATATTGAAACTTGGTTTGATGTTGCAAAAGAGGAAGATAAAGGCAGATTGAAATGTGAGCTTGAAAAACCAAATGGATTTTACAGATTTAAAGTTTTTGGAAAGTATGACAAAGGGGACAATTTTGAATTTGAAGGTTTCATGGATACTTTGAGAAGTAAACAAAGTGATGTGGAAGCAATTGGTGGTGGTTGGTATGATGGAAAGTATTATGCAATTGCCTGTGGGAAAGATGACCAGGGAAATCTTTTAGATTTCAAAAATCATTTTGTGAATTTCTATGTTATGAAATCAGAAGAGGATACCAGTGATGCAAATAAACCTAAAGTTGAAATTCATGCTGCAGAAAATATAACAAAAGATTCTGCGGTTCTGAAAGGTGAATTTAGAAATGTTAAAGACAAGTGGTTTGTTGTTTCTGAAAAAAGAAAAAAACTAAAATGTAATAAAAGTGGAGAAACAGTAACACCTTATGCTTCAGGGGGAGATAATTATTATTACGCAAAAGTATCTGGACTTAGTGAAGATACAACTTATTATTACAAAGCTTGTTATACTGATTTTGATGAGAACGAAGATTATACTTCTTATGAAAGCTTTAAAACAAAAGATAAAGATTTTGTAGAAGTGGTAACCCAAAACCCTTCTGGTGATTCTATAAACCCTTCAGGAAGAAATATAGAAAATGCTAAAAGAACTTTAAAATTATTAACTGAATTTATTTTAAGAAGAGTTTCAGAAACAAATGGCAAGTTAACAGATCAAGACTGGACAATAATTGGTTTTATGCTTAAAGATGTTTATTCTTATATGGGTTTGAAAAAGTAAAAAAGTATTCCACAAGTTATCAAGCGCGCCCGCAGGGCGCGCTTGACTTTTTTGATAAAATAAAATATAATACTGTTCACTATATTTGTAAGTTTTTTGAAATATAGTAAGTTCATTGAAAATCAAATATTGAAGAAACATTTTAAATTGTTTTTTCGTCAAAGAAAAAAGGTAGCATTTTAAAATGGTTACTCGTATAAAAAAGAGAACAAGCAAATCGTATTTTTGAAATTTTCTAATGAAAGTTTCAACAAGAGCGTACGGGGGATGCCTTGACTGACAAAAGCGAAGAAGGACGTGGCAATGCTGCGATAAGCTCGGGACAGATGCATAGCAATCGTTATTATCCCGAGATCTCCGAATGGGGAAACCCTACAGAGTAAACCTCTGTAATCTTTTATACATAAGTGATAAAAGAAGCGAACCTAGGGAAGTGAAACATCTCAGTACCTAGAGGAACAGAAACTAAAAAAAGCATTTCGCAAGTAGCGGCGAGCGAAAACGAAGAAGCCCAAACCCATGAAATTTTATTTTTTGGGGGTTGTAGGATATAAATGTCTTAACGAGTGTAGTCAAAAATTATTTTGTTAGAAGAACAAGCTGGGAAGCTTGACCATAGAAGGTAATAGTCCTGTAAACGAAAACATTATAACTACATTATTTATATTCCTGAGTAGCCCAGGACATCAATAGCCGGGGTGAATCTAGCAGGACTAACTGCTAAGGCTAAATATTTTGTCAGATCGATAGTGAACAAGTACCGTGAGGGAAAGGTGAAAAGAACCCCGGAAGGGGAGTGAAATAGACCTGAAACCGTATGCTTACAAGGAGTCAGAGCGGAATTTATTCCGTCATGGCGTGCCTATTGAAGAATGAGCCAACGAGTTTGTGTATGCAGCAGCTTAAGTTACTTTGTAACGCAGGCAAAGGGAAACCGAGTGTTAATAGCGCGAAATTAAGTTGTATACATAAGACCCGAAGCTGAGTGAGCTTGCCATGAGCAGGTTGAACCTTATTGAAAAATAAGGGGAGGACCGAACCCACGCGCGGGCAACACGCGGGGATGACTTGTGGTAAGGAGTGAAAAGCTAACCGAACTCAGTAATAGCTGGTTCTCTCCGAAACAGTTTTAGGACTGGCGTTGAATGTTCCTGGTGGGGGTAGAGCACTGGAAGGAAAAGATAGGGGGAAACCTCGCTTTTCCTATCAAACTCCGAATACCATTCAGTTAATAATTCAGCAGTTAGACTCAGGGGGCGAAGCTCCTGTGGTCGAAAGGGAAACAGCCCAGACCTAAACCTAAGGTCCCTAAATATATACTAAGTGCACTTAAGGTGGTTTTATTTCTTAAACATCCAGGAGGTTGGCTTAGAAGCAGCCATCCTTTAAAGATAGCGTAACAGCTCACTGGCCAAGAGATTTAGCGCCGCAAATGATCGGGGCTCAAGTATATTACCGAAGGTTAGGATTTTATATCTTATTTATAATTTATAAAGTGGTAGGAGAGCGTTCTGTTCTGCAATGAAGCCAAAGGCGTAAGCCATGGTGGAGCGTACAGAAGTGAGAATGTTGGCACGAGTAACCGCAAGGAGGGTGAGAACCCCTCCCGCCGAAATACCAAGGGTTCCTTTTCAATGCTTGTCAGAGAAGGGTTAGTCGGTCCTAAGCCGATGGCGAAAGCCGTAGGTGATGGAGATAGGGTTAATATTCCCTAACTTCTATATTTTTCGATGGAGTGACGGAGGAAATAGGTCAAAGCACATTATTGGATTTGTGTTTCTGCTGATGAGATTTGTATTTTAGGAAAATCCGGAATACACAAGAATCGTTCAGTGGATAGTAATTTTGAACAAGAGCCTTCCAAGAAAAACTTCTAAGGTTAAATTTATAGAAACCGTACCCGAAACCAACACAGGTGGTATAGTCGAGAAGACTAAGGCGAACGAGTGATTAATCCTCAAGGAACTCGGCAAAAAAGCAGCCGTAACTTCGGGATAAGGCTTGCCTACTCAACTTCGGTTGAGAGGCCGCAGCGAAAGACACCCTGCCGACTGTTTATCAAAAACACAGCTCCGTGCGAACTCGTAAGAGGATGTATACGGGGTGACGCCTGACCAATGCCGGAAGGTTAAATATTGGCGGTGATTAAATTTTTAATTTGATTGCTGATTGATATAAGCCCCGGTCAATGTCGGCCGTAACTATAACGGTCCTAAGGTAGCGAAATTCCTTGTCGGGTAAGTTCCGACGTGCACGAATGGCGTAACGAGTGGGGTACTGTCTCGAGGATTAGCTCGGTGAAAATGCAATGCCGGTGAAGACGCCGGCTACCTGCAGTGGGACGAAAAGACCCCAGGAGCTTTACTACAGCTTGATATTGGGCTTATGTGAATTCTGCGCAGCATAGGTGGGAGACTTTGAGCATACGATTTTGGTTGTATGTGAGTCGTCAGTGAGATACCACCCTTAATTTGCGTAAGTTCTAACCTTCAAGGCAAAAACTTGAAGGAACAGTATCTGGTAGGTAGTTTTAGTGGGGCGCTACCCTCCTAAAGAGTAACGGAGGGGCTTAAAGGTTAGTTAGGCGCGAATGGAAACCGTGCCGATAGTGTAATGGCATAAACTAGCTTAACTGCAACGGGTACGTCCGGAGCAGATACGAAAGTAGAACATAGTGAACCGATGGTAGGTTTTAGATACTGCCGGAGATTAACGGATAAAAGCTACCCTGGGGATAACAGGCTGGTATCGCCTAAGAGTTCAAATCGACGGCGATGTTCGGCACCTCGATGTCGGCTCATCCTATCCTGGGGCTGGAGAAGGTCCCAAGGGTTTGGCTGTTCGCCAATTAAAAGGGTACGCGAGCTGGGTTCAGACCGTTGAGTACAGAATATTTTATATTGTGTACTCAACAAATCTGAACCCCATTGAGAGTTATCGATACCAAAATCATAATATTGTAGCATTTATCAAAATATTAAGTCTTTTCGTTTTTAAACACACAAACAATTAAAATAATAATCATTTACAAATTTATCATTTACCAAGATAAATTTGACATTCACGGCGGTCTGGAAGAGTAATCTTCTAAGAATAAATTTAGCTTATATCGGAAAAGTCCTACTTAAAAACTTTAAATTTTTAAGGGATAATTCCGAGGGAACTTTGCTTGCAAAGACCCGTAGAGACTAAGCGCTAAAGTCCATTAAATTGGAATAAACTATAGTCCGTACACATAGTAATATGTGAAAAGGTATGCGTGAGACAGGTTGGTTATTATCTACTGCAGGCGTCGAATTTTGAGAAGATCTGCCCCTAGTACGAGAGGACCGGGGTGGACTGACCTCTGGTGTACCAGTTGTTCCGCCAGGAGCACTGCTGGGTAGCTATGTTGGGAATGGATAAGTTCTGAAAGCATCTAAGAACGAAGCCAACTTCGAGATTAAAATTCATTTGAAATCCCTGAGAGATGATCAGGTTGATAGGCTTTAAGTGTAAGTACAGAAATGTATTTAGCTGAGAAGTACTAATTCATTGAGAAATTTTCATTAGGAAATTTTAAGAATATGATTTCATAACCATTTTAAAATGCAGTTTCTTCAAGTTGATTTTCAATATTGTCGATTTAAGCTTTGCTTGAGTTGACAATATTGAAAATCAATAATATTTGATATTGAGTAAAATTTGAATGTTTTGTGTTGGTAAAACGCCACTGGGGGTACACCTGTTTACATTTCGAACACAGAAGTTAAGTCCAGTAGGGGCGATGATACTCTTATGGGGAAAGTAGCTCTTTGCCAACACTAAGCATTTAAATATAAAACACCGTAAGGTGTTTTTTATTTTTATGTTTGATATAATTAAAGTATGTTACACAAGATGAATTTAAGAAAAATTCCTTTTAAACAAATTGAAAATGGAGTAAAAAATATAGAATTAAGGTTAAATGATGAAAAAAGGAAAAATTTAAAAATTGGAGACGAGATAATTTTTATATTGGAGAATTCAGAGAAAAAATTAACTAAAAAAGTAAAAGAGTTAATTGTGAAAGATAAATTTTCTGAAATTTTTCTTGAAAAATTTAGACAAAAAGAAGCAGGTTTTTTAGAAAATGATGATGTTGATGAACAAATGGAAAAATATTATTCAAAACAAAATATTAAAAAATTTGGAGTTGTGGGTATTGTTTTAGAATAGTATGTGTTAAAATGGAAACATTATGGAAGAAGAAAAAGTATATGATGCCTTTGGCAATGTTTTGGAAAATGGAGATAATGTGGTTTTAACAAAACAGTTAAAAGTTAAAGGCACAAAATTAAATTTGAAAAAAGGGACCGTTGTTAAAAATATTAGGCTTTCTGATAATGATGAAGAAATAAATTGCACAGTAGAAGGTGTAAGGGGGATTGTTTTAAGGACAGAATTTTTAAAGAAAAAATAAAACTGTTAGAAGCAGTTTTTTATTTTATAAAAATATGTAAACATATTATCCACTTTTTTAATTGCAATTTATGTTTGACAGGTATACAATAAAATTGTATGAGAAATAAAACATTGAGAAATATTTTTGTATTTAGTTTGGCAGGATTGCTTACATTGTCAACTGCAAGTGCTGCTATAACACTTGAATCTCCAACAGATTCTGGAAGTTCAAAAACTGCTGCAATCAGAGGTAACTGTGGTTCAAGTTTTGGTCTTGGTCAAGTAAATATTACAACAAACCCTGAGAATGCTTTTTCAAGTTACCCAATCAGCAATTATACTTTGGATATTGAAGGAAATTTTAATATAACAGGTTTAGATTGGAAAGTGGGTAGTTATGAGTTATTGATTGAATGTAATTCTCAAGCGGGGACTAACCGTGATGAAAGAAATTTTGATATTGTAATTAAAAATAAAAAAGGTGCTTCAAGTATCAGATTTACTTGTAAAGATGAGTCTGCTTCAAACTATGACCCTTTTGGAAGACATAAGCAATCAAAATGTGAATATGGAAGTAAGAAAAAGTCTAAAAAAGCTTGCCCAGTTTTTACACAACACATGATGCTTGGAGATATGGATGGACAGATTGGAAAGAAAAAACAAGAAGCTGATGCTACAAAAGTTATCAATGAAGTGAAACTTTTACAAGAAACACTAAAAGATCAAGGATTATACCAAGGAAAAATAAGTGGTGTTTATGATCAAGCTACAAAAAGTGCTGTTGAAATTTGGCAAACAATTCATTATAATGAAGTTCTAAAACCTTGGGGATTAAAAAAAGCAACAGGAATATTTTATCAATCTTCAGAGCGATGGATGAATGAGCTTCTTGGTTGTCAAGATAAAGTTATTCTTGATAATGGAGTGAAATTAGGATACTAAATACAAAAATAGAAAATAAAAATTGAAAGAAATTTTGAAAAACTGCCAAAAGGTGGTTTTTTAATTAAAGTAAAATGGATTAGCTTTATAACTTTTTTTAGTATATAATGTAAATGAAAGTTAAAACTTTCGATTTAATAATTAATAAAATATGAATTTTTTAAAAAAGAATAGATATAAAATCATTTTTTCAATTTTGTTAGGAATGTTCGTATCCCTGGGTACGGTAAGTGCTTTGAGTCCTAAGGTGGATCTGGTTGATATTGAAACATAATTCTCGATTAAATTGTTGGAATAAAAATTTAGGACCAGAATTAAACTTAGGTTTTAGAAATTATGAAGAGGGAGATTATGCAATTTATGAAAATGCTAATTCAGAAATAGCAAGAAAATATGGTGAAGGAAAATATTATGTTATAGCTTGTGCCAAAAATCGTGGTGGTGACTATAGGCGTGGTAATAGTGATGTTATTAGAATAGAGGTGAGAGATGATTATACTAACAGTGAGATTTCTCTAGGAAGATTAAAATTCGATGGAGATGATTTGAAAATCAAAGTTAATGAAGACTTGAGAAAAACTGAAGTTAGATTTAGATTGTCAAAACATAATTCTCGATTAACTTGTAAAGATAAAAAAAACTTAGGACCAGAATTAAACTTAGGTTTTAGAAATTACGAAAAAGGAGACTATGCAATTTATGAAAATGCTAATTCAGAAATAGCAAGAAAATATGGTGAAGGAAAATATTATGTTATAGCTTGTGCTAAACAATATTTAATCACACCTAGCTCACTAGTTGATAGAAAACGTGTAAGATATGGTCATAGTGATGTTATTAGAATAGAAGTAGAAGAAGACTCTAATAATAGTGAAATTCCTTAAACATAATTCTCGATTAAATTGTTGGAATAAAAATTTAGGACCAGAATTAAACTTAGGTTTTAGAAATTATGAAGAGGGAGATTATGCAATTTATGAAGATGCTAATTCAGCAATAGCAAGAAAATATGGTGAGGGAAAATACTATGTTATAGCTTGTGCCAAAAATCGTGGCGCTGATTACAGACATGGTCAAAGTAATGTTATTAGAATAGAAGTGGAAGGAGATAAAAAAGGTAATGAATCATTTGACTTTGAGGACAAAAAAACAAAAGAGAAATCAAATGTGAAAAAAGCTAGAGAATCTTTACTTTTACTGAAATCTTATATTCGAAAAAGAGCTTTAGAAACAAATGGGAATTTAACTAGTCAAGACTGGATGGTTATAAGATATATGTTTGATCAAATTCATGTTTATGTCGGAAGATAGAAAATTTTAGAAAACACCTTTTATTGGGTGTTTTTTATTTATGTTATAATTGGAATATGAAATTAAGAGGTACTCATTGTTCACTTATTGATGGTGCAAAAAATATTGTAGAAGTTTTGATTAAAAATAAAATTGATTATGCCCCAGGACTTATCAAAACTGCTTTAAAAAATACCAATAAATATTTACAAATCTCAGAAACTCAAAAAGGTTTAAAGCTTATAATCAGAGACAGTGTTACTTTACAAGAAATTAAACTTTACAAAACAAAAATTTCCAAAGAAGAACTTAAAAATTTATTTTTAAAAGACAAGAAAATTCAAAAAGAAATCAAAAAAGGATTTGAAATTTTTTTAAAATAATATGTTATAATATTTGTATATGGAAATAATATCATTAATTTTAGTTATAGTATTCTTTTTCTTTTTTAATTCAAAAATAAGAAAAATAGAAGAAGAAAATAATCAAATTTTATCATTATTTGATAAATACAAAAAAGGATTAATAAATGTTAATCAAAAAGATGAGGTGGAGCCTGAATTTGAAGGGCAAAAATACATTATTAAAAATTCACAAGAAAGTATTTCAAAACCAAAAGACTTGAAACCTAAAAAAGATGAAAACTTTTTTGCAGAAAAAGTTTTGCCTATTTTGGGTATTTTGACAGTTTTGTTTGGTATTGGATTTTTCCTATCTTACGCATTCGAAAAAAACTGGATTGATCAACCAACAAGAGTTATTTTAGGCTTTGTTTCAGGACTTGCTTTTATTGCAGTTGGAAAAGCTCTTTTGCAAAAACTTGGAAATTACGCAGTCTTTTTAATCGGGGGTGGAATTTCAATTTTATACCTATCAGCAAAGTTTGGTTTAGAGTATAAACTATATGACAACACTTTTGCATTTATAGTTATGATTATCATAACAGCTGTGGCATACTTTGTTTCATATATTACAAACTCAAAAACACTGGCTTTTATTTCAACTATAGGTGGATTTTTAACACCACTTTTGGTTTCATCAGGGAATAATGATTACTTTGTATTGTTCTCTTACATTACAATTTTGCTTTTGGGAGTTTTGTTTGTAACTTACAAAAAAAACTGGCAATCCGTTTTGGCTTTCTGTTTTGTTTCAACAGCCGTTTGGTTTACAGTAACATTCTTTGATGTGTCATTTCACATTTTCGGTAGCTCAAAATTATATTTATACGCAGAAATATTTTTGGCATTTTTGTTGGTTTACTTTGTTTACTTTACAGTTGTGCCATTTGTGTTTTATCTTTCAAAACAATCTGAAAACAAAGCTGTTCAAAGTTCAGGTCTGATTATTTCAGCTTTTTCTGGGTTTGGACTTTTGTTTTTTGGTTACCCACTGCTTGAAGCAATTTCAAAAGACAATAAAATGATAGAAAACTTGTATTTTGTTTTACCACTTTTGGCTTTTGTGCTTTATGTTGCAATGACAAAAATTTTAATTTCAAAAAACAAAATTCAAACAGATAAAAAATCAGTTTATTTCTTCTTGATTATGTCTGTAATTTCAATTGGTGCAGTACCACTTTACCAATTTGCAGAATATCAAAATATAGTTATTTTGTCTTGGTTTGGTATTGCTTTGGCTTTGGCATTTTTGGCGCACAAAACCAAAACAATTGTTTTTGCCAAAACGACTTTTTTGCCTGTTGTGGCAGGTTCTTTGTTTGTATTTTTTGACAAGCTATCAAATTACAACAACTGCGAATACAACTACGAACTAAACACTTGTGTTCAAAACGATGTTCCGTTCTTCAATTTCAACTTTGCAACAGTTTTAATTTCAGCTTTGATTTTAATTACAATTTACCACTTAACAAAAAAAGTTTTAGGTTCAAGTGCAAAAGTATTTTCAGCTTTGGGACATTTAAGTATTTTAGCTTTGATCTCAGCTGAAGTTTACAAACACTTTGACAGAACTTCTCTTGAAGTTACAATGCTTCCGATTTTCTACACAATTTATTCTTTCGGAATGCTTTACTTGGGAGTTTTGAGAAAAAGTTCATTCTACAAAAATTTTGCAATTATAATTTTTGGATATGTAATTTTAAAACTTTACTTTGTAGACGTTTGGGCCTTTGATCCTTTGTTCAGAATTATCGCATTTTTGGCATTAGGACTTATTATGCTTATTGCTTCATACTATTATTATAAAAATAAAGAAAAAATTAAAGAATTTTTAAGTTAAAAATATGAAAACAAATTTAAAAAAAATTTTAAAATCAATTCTTATTTTAAGTTTTGCAGTTCCAGTTTTGGCATTTGCAGACTTTAATATTTCAGAATATAAATATTTCAAAGAAATTCAAAAACCTCAAACAAAACAACAAGGAGATTTCTTCTTTATACTTGATGATCAAATTTACAAACACACAAATGATTTTTTATCTGACATCAGGATTGTTGATGGAAACAAAAAACAAATTCCTTATAAAGTTCAAACTAAAAAAGGTTACACAGAAAGGTTTGTTAAAAAAACAGAAATTTCTTTTAAGAAGCTAGATCAAAATACTTATTTGTTAGATTTTGGGGAAGTACCAATTGGACACTGGAATTTAGATGTTAAAACAAAATCAACAGGTTTCAGAAGAGTGGTTGATGTTTATGCTTCAGATTTGCCAGACTCTCGTTTTATTTCTTTAAACATTGATAAAAAAGGAGATGTGATTACTTCTGCGCCTGATTTTGTAGACAAAAACATTTTGCACAAACACACAAAACAAAGATATTTGAAACTTGTTTTTAATGGGTCTCAAGGAAGTATTAAAGTTGACGGGTTTGTGATTAAAAAAGATGAGGAAAAATTTATTCAAGGAGAAGTTGTTGAATACCCAACAACAATTCAAGAATACACAAATACTCAGCAAGAAGATATTTTAGAATATGCTTACTTGATTGATATGCAAAAAGAGAAACTTCCTCTTTCATATTTTGTTTTTGATACTGATTTGAAAAATTACGACAGAAACATCACTATTTATTCATCAGATAACAAAAATGCTTTAATTTATGATCCTAAAAACAAATACAGTCAAGACACACCGTATTGGAAAGAAGTTTACAGAGGAAAACTTTATAAACAAATTTATACAGACAAAATGAGAATAAATTTGAATGGGCAAAGAGGAGATAATAAAAGATATTATCTTGTGGTTGTTCAAAACGATGACAATGTTCAGTTAAATATTTTAAAAGCAAATGCTTTTGGATATTTGAAAAAACTTTATTTGTCTGGATTGGATTTTGAAAAAAATAAATACTTTGTCTATTTTGGAGGCAAAAATGGAATTGTGCCAAAATATGATTTAACAGGTTTCACACAAAATGATCTTGTGGAATTAAATTTAAAAAGTATTCAAAATAATTTAAATTTCCAAAAAGAAAGAAAAAGTATTTTTACAGAAAGACCTTGGATTTTTTATCTTGCTATTTTCGCGATTGTTTTGATTTTGTTTTGGTTTGTATATAAAATCATCAAAGAAGTTCAAAATAAAGATAAAGAAAACAAAGACATTATAAATAAAATAGACTAAAACCAGATTCAGTTTCTGGTTTTTGTTTTGGTTTTAAAAAGCCCATTTTCGCACTTTTTTAAATTGAAGTTGAGCGAAAATGGGCTTTTTAAAACTTCTCAACTTTGATATAATTTGTTTATGATACATTTTCACATAATTTCTATTTTTCCAAATATGTTTGATTCATATTTGTCAGAGTCAATTTTAAAAAGAGCAATAAAAGACAAGAAAATTAAAATTTCTTTTTACAACCCTATTTTATTTTTAGATAAAAAAGATGGGAAATTTTACAACAAAATAGACGATAAACCTTTCGGAGGTGGTCCAGGAATGGTTTTGAAAGCCGAACCATTTTTAAAAGCCATCAAAAAAGCTGTGGGGCAAAAAAAACATTTTAAAATATATTATTTATCTCCGCGTGGAAAAGTTTTTAATACTCAAATGGCTCAAAAAATTGCTGAAAATTCACAAAAAAAGAAAGGAAAAATTAAAGATATAATTTTTGTTTCTGGAAGGTATGAGGGGATTGACTCAAGAGTTTCTGAAATTTATAAAGGAGAGTTTGTTTCGGTGGGAGACTTTGTTTTAACAGGGGGTGAACTTCCAATTATGATTATGATAGATTCAATTTCAAGACAAATTGAAGGTGTTTTGGGGAACAAAAATTCACTTGAAGAGCAAAGACTTTCAGCGGGAAAGTATTACACAAGACCTGAAGATTTGAAATGGAAAAAGAAAATCTACAAAGTTCCAAAAGTTTTGTTATCAGGAAATCACAAAGAAATTGAAAAATGGAGAGAGAAAAATAAATAATTTTATGTTAAAATAAAAACAACTTTATGAAAAAAATAATAATTATAACAATAGCTTTTTTGCTTGTAACTTTCAGCAATGTAAGTTCAGCAGGTTTGTGTGGTTATTCGGGAAAATTAAACGGAAACGTAAGTGCTTTAGACCCAGAAATGTCTAAAGCCTTAGACTGTTTAAAAACAAAATCCAAAGCAGCCGGAATAAATATAAGAGCAGTTTCAACCATAAGAACTTTTGCCGAACAAGAAAAATTATATGCAAAAGGAAGGTGCAGTTCAGGAAGCTCTGTAACAAAAGCAAGGGCAGGTTATAGTTACCACAACTTCGGCTTAGCTTTTGATATATATTACAATGGTTTTTACAAAGATGTTAAAAAAGGAAGGCTAACCAAAATAAATAAAATTGCAAAAATTGCTAAAGAACAATGTTGTTTAGCTTGGGGAGGTGATTGGTCTGGTTTTAAAGATATGCCACATTTTCAACCAAGAAGTCAAAATAAAACACACCACTCTATTTTAAGGAAAAAATATAAAAACCAGATAGATAACGCTTTAAGCAAGATAAAAGTTTGTAGGAAGGTAAATGGTTCTTGGAAATACATAAGTATTGGAAAACCATCTGAACCACCTAAACCAACAGAGCCAGAACAGCCAGGTGAGGAACCAGTTACTCCAACGCCCACAGAGCCAACACCTCCAACAAAACCACCTGAACAAAACTGTGCAGAAGACGATCCAGATTGTAATGATGATGAGGACGATCCACTAGCCCCTTCTCCAGAGGATGAAAGTGGTGACGATGGATATTTTCAAGAGGGTGGAATTCGTGTTACCCAATTTGAGGCAGGTATCTCAGGTAGTTTGGATTTAGATGCAGACGAGCTTCTCGATAAAATTTGCGCAGAATCAAAAAAAACAGCAAATCAAGGTTTATTAAAATACGACGGAGTATGTGATGAAAAAAGTGGTATTCAAGGACTGTTCGACACAATCCAAGAAGTACTTTCATGGTTAATAAAAATAGCAATGATAATAGCTGTATTTGCACTATTCTACACAGGCTTTAAATTCATCGCAGCAAATGGAAACCCTGGAAAAATAGAAGATGCAAAATCTTCACTTGTAAAAGTAATCATTGGATTATTCTTTATCCTTTCGGCATTCTTTATTGTTGACTTTGTATTTGACCTGTTACTTATTGACCCTTCATATAAGTTTTTAAATAATGTTCAGTAAAAACAAAAACCAAAACAAAACACCAGTTTTTAGGCTGGTGTTAGTTTTTGAATAATCATTTCAATGTTTTGTTCAAATAAGTCTGGAAAATAATCAGACTGTGTTTTAAAACAAACTTTTTTATAGATTTGTTCCAAATCTATTTTTTTATTTACTAAAATTAATCTACAGGCCTTATCAACAAAGCTGAAGGTTAAAGCTCCAAGTTTATTAAAATCAATACATAAAATTTCGTCTTCTTTTAACTTTTGAATTTTATGAAATAAAATATCAACAAAAGCTTGTTCAGAAGTGTTTCTGTACAAGCTTTCATTTCTCTGTATTTCTTCTTCTGTTCTGTCAAAACAAACTTTTGAAAAATCAGAAGCAATATTGAAATTAATTTTCTTTTTTGCATAAGAATTTAATGTTTGTTTTGGAAAATAATGATAACAAATTTGCATTTTTTTAACTCCTAAAATTTTTAAACTTTCCTAATTATACTTTATATTTAAAAAAGGTCAATATTTCTTTTTGTTATTTTTTCTGATAAAATATTGTTATTATGACAGAAAAAAAAGAAAAAAAATCAAAACAACTTTGTAAAAAAGTTTTTACAAAAAAAGTAATGAATAATGTTTTAAAATTATTAGCATTTGTTGTTGTGGTGTTTGCATTAGCAGTAGCATTTATGTATATTCCTTTGCAACAATTAAAATTAGCACAAGCTAAAATGCAGATTGAAAGCCAAAGAGTTGATAGAACTTGTATAGCTCAAGCAAATCAACAAGCAGTCTTAATGAAAGAACAAGCTGATAAAAACAAACAAGAGGTAACGGAAGAACAATTGAGAAATTATGCTTTGCAACAATATGGACTTTGTGTTTACTATGCAGGGTATGATTTACCAAAACAAGGAAATTCAGTTCAAAGTTCAGTCCAAAATCAAGTTCAAAAAACAGAACAAAAAGAAGGAAATTCAGTTCAAAAAGCTCCAGCAACTGAACAAGATCAAAAAGTTTCAGGATAATTTTAAAAATAAAATAAGCAAAAATAAAGCTTATTTTATTTTTATTTATTTTTCTAAAAACAGAATTCAAACGAAGTTTGAATTCTGTTTTTTATTTAAATTTAAAAACTCTTGCCTTTATTTTTTCTCAAAAATGTTGTATAATATGCTTTACAATTATTAAGTTAAAAGAAAATTAAAATAAAAATATGACAAGAGATTATCCATTGGATAAAGTAAGAAATTTCGGTATTGTAGCGCACGTTGATGCGGGAAAAACTACAACAACTGAAAGAATTTTATACTACACAGGAAGAAGCCACAAAATCGGGGAAGTGCACGATGGTGCAGCAACCATGGACTGGATGGCACAAGAACAAGAAAGAGGTATTACTATTACTTCTGCGGCTACAACTTGTTTTTGGATTCCAACTTACGAAGGAGAAAACGTTGAGAGAAAACACAGATTCAACATTATTGATACACCAGGTCACGTAGACTTTACAGCCGAAGTTGAAAGATCACTTAAAGTTTTAGATGGTGCTGTTGTTGTTTTAGATGGTAACGCAGGGGTTGAACCACAAACAGAAACTGTTTGGAGACAAGCTGATAAATACAAAGTTCCAAGAATGTGTTTTGTAAACAAACTTGATAAAACAGGAGCTGACTATTTTAAAACATTAGAATCTATTCAAGAAAGATTAACACCAGATGCGGTTGCAGCACAACTTCCAATTGGTTCTGAAGAAAGTCTTTCAGGAGTAATCGATCTTTTGGAAATGAAAGCTTTCAAGTTCGAAGGTAATATGGGAAATGAAATCAAAAAAGAAGATATCCCAGCTGAACTTTTAGAACAAGCAACAGAATTAAGAAGAGTTTTTGTAGAAAAAATTGTTGAAAACAATGAAGAATTAACAGATAAAGTTTTGGGAGAAGAAGAAATTTCTTTAGCAGAACTAAAAGCTGAATTAAGAAAAGCAGTTATTGCAAACCAAATTGTGCCAGTATACTGTGGTTCTGCTTTCAAAAACATTGGTGTTCAAATTTTACTTGATGCTGTTGTAGATTTTCTACCAGCTCCAACAGATATTGAAGATATCAAAGGGATTGACCCAAAAACAGAAGAAGAAATAACAAGAAAAGCATCAGACGAAGAACCTCTTGCAGCACTCGTATTTAAATTACAAACAGACCCATTTGTTGGACAACTTTCATATATTAGAATTTATTCAGGTGTTTTAAAATCTGGATCATATGTATTAAACGCTTCAACAGGAAACAAAGAAAGAATTGGGCGTCTGTTAAAAATGCACGCAAACGAAAGAGAAGAAGTAGAAGCTGGATACGCAGGAGAAATTGTAGCAGCTGTAGGACTTAAAGACACAAAAACATCAGACACAATTTGTGATTTAGACGCACCTATTGAGTTGCACAAAATTGAGTTCCCAGAACCAGTTATCTCTTTGAAAATCGAACCTGAAACAAAAGCTGACCAAGAAAAAATGGGTATTGCGATTAAAAAACTTTCAGACGAAGATCCAACTTTCAGAGTTTCAACAAACAACGAAACAAACGAAACTATTATTTCAGGAATGGGTGAGCTTCACTTAGATATTCTTGTAGATAGAATGAAAAGAGAATTTAATGTCAAAGCGGTTGTGGGAGAACCTGAAGTTTCATACAGAGAAACAATTTTAGGAGCTTCTGAAGGAGAAGAAAAATACGTTAAACAATCAGGAGGTAAAGGTCAATACGGACACGTTAAACTTAGAGTTAAACCCCTTGAACAATCAACAAACGACCCTGAAAACTTACCAAAAACAGTTTACAGAGAAGAAGGATTTGAATTTGAAAATAATATTAAAGGAGGAATTATTCCACAAGAATATATTGTTCCTTGTAGAAAAGGTGTTCAAGAGGGAATGGACAGAGGTATTTTAGCTGGATATCCGGTTGTAAATGTTTCAGTTGATTTATATGATGGATCATACCATGATGTCGATTCATCTGAAATCGCCTTTAAAATTGCAGCTTCAAAAGCCTTTACAAAAGCTGCTAAAAACGCCCAACCAGTTCTACTAGAACCGATTATGAAAGTTGACATTGTAACTCCTGAAGAATACGTGGGAGATATTACAGGAAACATTTCATCAATGAGGGGGTCAATTGAAGGAATTGAAGAAAGAGGTCTGGCACAAGTTGTAAAAGCTAAAGTTCCATTGGGAGAATTGTTTGGATATACAACAAAAGTTCGTTCAATGACACAAGGTCGTGCAACACCAACACTTGAATTCTCAAACTACGAAGTGGTTCCAAGAAATGTTGCAGATGAAATCATCAAGAAAAGAGGAGGAGTGAATGTTCAAGAAGACTAAAAAATTAAGAAAAAACAAATTAAAAACCAAAATTTGCCGAAGGCAAATTTTGGTTTTTTTTTACACAATTGGTGTTTAATTTTTGTAATTTTTTAAAAATAATAAATTTCTTTGAGTGTTACAATTTTTTCTTGCTAAAAAACGATTTTTTTGTTATAATTGCTCCACTTTTTAAGAAATTATTATGAAGACAAATATAATCAATACTCCAGATAAAACTTTTACTTCTGTGAACACACAAGAAAGGAAAGACTTAAATATTAAAGCTGGAGATACAGTTAAAGTGCATTTAAAAATTAAAGAAACAAATGCAAAAGGAAAAGAAAGAACAAGAATCCAGGTATTTGAAGGGCTTGTACTTTCAAAAAAACACGGAAACGAACCAGGAGCAACTATTACAGTAAGAAAAACAGCATCAGGTGTTGGAGTTGAAAGAATTTTTCCAATTTATTCACCAATTATTGACAAAATCGAAATTGTTAAAAAAGGTGGAGTAAGAAAATCAAAACTTTACTACATTAGAGAAAAAGTGGCAAGAGAAATCAGAAGACAAATGAGAAGATCATCTCTTGTAAACATCTCAACACTTTCAGATACAGAAGAGCAAGAAAGAATTGTAAAAGAAAAAGAGCAAGCTGAGAAAGCCGAAACTGAGAAGAGGGCTGCTGAAGAACAAGCTCAAAAAGAAACTGAAGCAAAAAAAGCCGAAGCCGAGAAAACAGAAGAAGCTAAAGAAGAGGTGAAAGAGGAAAAAACAGAAACTGAAGAAACAAAAGAAGAAAAATAAAAACTGCCAAAAGGTGGTTTTTTGTTTAATTTAAAACAGTTTATGTGTTAGAATATAAAATATGTATAAAGAAATTAAGTCAGTTGGTTTTGTATGTGACGGGAACAGAAGATGGGCTCTTGAAAATGGGATGAAAAAAACAGATGGGCATAAAGTTGGTTTTGATAATATTGTAAATGTAACAAATTGGGCCAAAGAGGAAAAAATACAAGATTTAACATTTTATGTTTTTTCAACTGAAAACTGGAATCGATCAAAAATGGAGGTAAAAATTTTAATGAAGCTTTTTGAAAAACTTTTTGAAGATTGGACAAGAGGCGTTTTTAAAAGTTTAGACGCAAAGGTTAAATTTGTAGGTAGAAGAAGTGATTTTTCAAAAAAAAATCAAAAAATAATGTCGAATCTTGAAGAAGAAACAAAAAACAATAAATCAATCAACGTTTATTTTGCAGCTTCTTATGGTGGACGAGCTGAAATTGTAGATGGGGTAAAAGAACTTGTGAAAACAAAAACAAAAAAAGAGCTTGAGAAGTTAAGTGAGAAAGAATTTGAAAAGTTTTTATGGACAAAAAATTTAAACGATCCTGAGATTGTTGTAAGAACAGGAGGGGACAAAAGGCTTTCAAATTTTTTGCTTTGGAAAGCAGCTTATTCTGAAATATATTTTACCAAAACAAAATGGCCTGCATTTTCAAAAAAAGAATTTAAAAAAATTTTAAAAGATTATCGAGAAAATACAAAAGTGAATAAGGGGAAGTAGAAAGGGTCCGAAATTTGGCGCAGCCAAATTTCGGACTTTATTTTATTTCAATAAAAATGTTATAATTAAAAAATGAATTTAGAAAAACCCAAAGTGGAAATTATTTTTGAAAATGAAAACTATATGGTTTTAAATAAACCTCCTTTTTTGTCAGTGCATCAAGATGGAAAAAGAAAAGAATATACTTTGTCAGATTGGGTTTTGGAAAATTACCCAGAAACTGAAAATGTAGGAGAAGATATTTTAACTTCAAATGGAGTGGTTATAAAAAAACCAGGACTGGTTCATAGGCTTGATAAAAACACTTCGGGAATTATTTTAGTTGCTAAAAACCAAAAAACATATTTGTTTTTTAAAGAACTTTTTCAAGAAAGAAAAATCCAGAAAAAATACAAAGCTTTTGTTTATGGAAAATCAGTTTTTGATAAAAAAATAATTACAGCTGAAATTGGTAGATCTAAAAACGATTTTCGAAAATATACCACTGGTCGCGGAGTTCGAGGAAAAACTCGGGATGCCAAAACTGAATATGAAACCATTGCAAAAAATGATAAGTTCTCTTACTTGCTTGTAAGTCCAAAAACAGGGCGAACACATCAAATTCGGGTTCATTTAAAATATGATAATTTACCAATTGTGGCTGACACATTGTACGCTGGAAAAAAAGTTTCTGAAAACGAGGAAGAGAATTTGTTTTTCCAAAGGCAAGCACTTCACGCTTACTCACTTTTTTTTATAGATCAAAATGGAGAGAAAAAAGAATTTATAGCAGAAGTACCACAGGACTTTAAAAAAGCTGAAAAAATTTTAGGTTTGTAGGTTTATATTTTTATTTAAAATGAAAAATATGTTAAAATAACTTTATGACAAATAAAAACAAAACTTTTTACATTACAACAACACTGCCTTATGTAAACGGAAAACCGCACATTGGCTTTGCAGACGAAATCATAAGAGCCGATGTTTTAGCAAGACACAAAAGAAAACTTCTGGGAGGCGAAAATGTTTTTTTCAACACTGGAACAGATGAGCATGGACAGAAAATTTACCAAAAAGCAATTGATTTGGAAATAAGCACTCAAGAATATACAGACAAAATGTCTGAAAATTTTAAAAACCTTTGTGAAATTTTAAACATCACAAACAACGCTTTTACCAGAACTACAGACAAAGACCACAAGAAAGTAGCTCAAAAATTTTGGACTTTGTGTGACCAAAAAGGTTTCATTGAAAAAAGAAACTACAAAGTAAAATACTGTGTTGGTTGTGAAATGGAAAAAACAGATTCAGAACTTGTAAACGGATCTTGTCCTGAACACAACCCTGAGCAACTGATTGAAATTAACGAAGAAAACTATTTTTTTAAAGCCTCAAACTTTACCAAAGAACTTTTAGAGTTATATCAAAAAGGTTTAATTATGCCTCAAAAAAGAGCCAATGAAATTAAAACTCTGTTGGAGAAAGAAGGAATGAAAGATTTTTCAATTTCAAGAGTTAAAGAAAAAATGGAGTGGGGAGTGGAAGTTCCAAATGACAAAGACCAAGTAATGTATGTTTGGTTTGACGCACTTGTAAACTATATTTCATGTTTAGGTTGGGGAAAAGAAAACGAAAGTAATTTTGAAAAATTTTGGCAAAATGAAAATGCAGAAGTTTTTCAAATCGCAGGAAAAGACAATTTAAGACCACAAGCAGCAATGTGGCAGTCAATGCTTTTAGCTGCTGGGATAAAATCTACCGATAAAATTTTCATCAATGGGCATATTACTTCTGACGGCCAAAAAATGTCAAAATCGCTTGGAAATGTAATTGATCCTTTGGAAGTTGTAGATAAATACGGAACAGATGCTCTAAGGTATTTTGTTGTAAGACATATAAACAATTTTGAAGATTCAGACTGGACAAAAGAGCGATTTAAAAAAGCTTATAATGCAGAACTTGCAGGGGGGATTGGAAATTTGACAAACAGAATTTTGACAATGTCAAAGAATGCCGAAGTGAAATTGGAAAAAGAAGAAATGGAAAAAATGAAGTTTGATGTTTCAAAATCATTTTTGGAAGAGTATAACTTCAATAAAGAAGCCGATGAAATCTGGAAACTGATCGGGCAGATGGATGAAATAATTTCAAAAGAAAAACCATTTGCCTTGATAAAAGAAAATCCCCAAAAAGCCAAAATGATTTTGCTTTCACTTTTAAAGTCACTTTATGCGGTTGCTGATTGGGTAGAACCAATTCTTCCAGAAACATCAGAGAAAATGAAAAAAGCAATTTTGGAAAATGACAAACCAAAAGAGCCTTTGTTCGGAAGGGTTGATTAAAAACAGAAATATTGTTTCTGTTTTTAATTTATTTTTTTATTTTTTATTTTTTACTTTTTTGTGTGTTATAATAACAGCATGCCAGATTTTTCAAATATAATAAATAGTTTAACAGGAAACATTATCACAGATAAATTTATGTCATCTTTGATTTTGTATTTTTTAAATGTAGTTATTTTATTTTGTGTTTTTTATCTTGTAAAAAAGTCATCAAAACTTTTTTTAAAAGAAAAACACTCAAGATACAAGTTCAAAAAAATTCTTACATTTTTATTTTATATAATTTTAATAGGATTGACTGTTGTTTTGGTTACTCAACACAACAAACACCTAACTTTGTTTATAGGACTTGTTGGAGCAGGAGTTGCTTTTGCTTTGCAAGAAGTTGTTTTGTCAATTGCTGGATTTATTTCAATTTTTGCTTCAAACTTGTTTCGATTGGGAGATAGAATTAAAATCGGAGATATGAAAGGGGATGTAATTGACATAGGGATTACCAAAACTACTTTAATGGAAGTTGGTGGTTGGGTTACATCTGACAACTACTCAGGGCGTATTATTCAAGTTCCAAATTCAAAAATTTACAAGGAAAATATTTTAAATTATTCTTTAGACTTTCCATTTTTGTGGGATCAGATTAAACTTCCGATAAAATACGGTTCAGATTTAAAATTAACTCAAGAGATAATTTTAAAAACAGCCAAAGAAGTTTTGGAAAATTATACAAATGATTCAAAATCAAGTTGGGCAAATATTGTTGAAAAATATGCTGTGGAAAATGCCAAAGCAGAACCTGATTTGATTTATAATTTAACAGACAACTGGATTGAGTTTGAATTAAGATATGTTGTAGATTACAAAAAAAGACGACATTTAAGGTACGTTTTACACAGAGAAATTTACAAAGATATTCAAAATTCAAACGGACAAGTTCAACTTGCTTCTGCGACATTTGAACTTCTTTCAGCACCAGACTTAAATATCAAATTAAATAAGGAATAAAAAACCTTAAAAGGTTTTTTTTATTTTAATTTTGGAGAATGCATTTAGATATAAAGCCCAAAATTTTGGCAGATTTTTTGAAAATTTGTGACAGGCAGGGCCTGTCACAAATTTTCAAAAAATCTGCCAAAATTTTGGGCTTTTACATAACTTTTTTTTTTCAATTACACATATTCTAAGACACAGCAAGGTATTACTTTACTTTATGTGGATAACAAAACACATATTGTTTTTTTGTTTTTTTTTTTGTTATCATTAAGCCATGAGGATAAAAAATATAATAATAGTAACAACAATTCTAACTGCAACAACAGCAGGTTTGGTTCTAGCAGAACCCTGGACAAACCCAACAACAACAGCTCCAGGAGAAAACGCTGATTCACCAATCAACACATCAGTAAGTAACCAAGCAAAACAAGGTGGTTTAGGTCTTGGTGCACTTTCAGTAAGTAACAATGCTTCGGTTTTAGGAAATTTAGGGGTGGGAACAACAGGCCCTGCAGAAAGGCTCGATGTAAATGGAAACATTGAAGCAGGATCAATGTTTTTAAGCCCAGGAAAAATAAACTTAATAAAACCAACTGTAGGTCTTATGCCCTGGCAATCAGGAATGTACTTCAGAACACTAAAAACAGCTCCAAGAGAAGCAGGTATAGGATATTTTAGGTCAACAGGAGGTGGTGCCAAAAGAATTTTCTTAACCTTTGGTTCAAACCCATGGGATTCAGCAACAGGAGTGCAAATTCTTCAAAACGGAAATGTAGGAATAGGGACAGTAGATCCAAGTCAAAAACTTGACGTAAAAGGACACATTGAAGTAGACGGAGGTTACATAAGTTTAATCAAACCAGTTACAACATCAGCTTGGGCCAGAGGTCTACTTTTCAGATCAACAGAAACAGGAGCATATGAGGCGGGTGTTGGTTACTTTGGACAAGCAGCTTCACTGAAAAGTATGTTTTTAGGTTTTGGTGGTAATCCTTGGAAATCAACAAAAGGAATACAGATTCTTCCAAATGGAGATGTAGGAATCGGAACAGTGGCTCCAAGTCAAAAACTTGATGTAGCAGGTTCTGCAAGATTTATAAATTCTTCACCAACAATACGTCTAACAGACACAGACCACAACGACTTTATGCTTCACACAAACAATAGTAGGCTTTATTTTATGCATGACGCAAACAACAACGGTAGTTATGATGACGGGGACAACAACAGAATAGTTATTGACGGTTCAAGTGGTGATGCAAAGTTAGGAGTTGGAATATCATCTCCTCAAGCAAAACTTCATGTAAATGGAAGTGTAAGAGCAACTCAATATTGTAATACAGCAGGAACGGGTTGTATAGATCCAGCAAGTGGAGGTGGTCAGCTTGAAAAAGTAACAGAAGGAGGGCATACAGGTTGGAGAATTAAAGGAAGAGATCCAGCTAATTATGCAGACATTGGACAAGATGCAGTTGATTTATCTTATTCAGGTTGGTTGACAAGTGCACATGGAGCATCTGGTGATTATTCTTTTGCAGCAGGTAAAAACACATGGGCTAAGGGTGAATCATCAATAGCTATAGGACAAAATACAGTAGCAAATGGTCTAAATTCAGTAGCAATAGGTTTAAGCGCAATAGCAAGTGGGAATAATGCGATTTCAATAGGAAGAGGAGATGCATCTGGTGATTATTCATATTCTTTTGGTACAGGTTTTGCAAGCGGAAAGAGTTCATTTGCATTAGGGATAAGTGCCTTTGCTTCAGGGATAGACTCAATTGCAATGGGAAGAAACAGTTCAGCTTCAGGTCCTGGTTCAGTAGCAATAAGTGAAAAATCAAAAGCTTCGGGTAAGTACTCAGTAGCAATTGGTTTTGACACAAATGCTTCTGGAAAAAACTCATTAGCAACTGGCCTAAGGGTAGTTGCCCCAAGTGCTAATTCAACAGCAATGGGCTTATATAACACAAACGAAACAAGTCCAGAACCTACAACATTTTCTCAAAACAACAAAAGACTTTTTGTTTTAGGTAACGGAACAAGTACCAGCAAGTCAGATGCTTTCACTATTCTTCGAAACGGAAGAGTCGGAATTGACGTTGATAACTTTGAAAATGTATCAGGTCCTGAAAAACTTTATGTAAACGGAGACATTAAATTAACATCAGGAACACTTTATCTCAGAAACAACACTCAATACCTTCACGGAGACAACAACTCTGCTTTACACTACAGATCAAACCACTCATCTTATTCTCAAATGCTTTTCCGAGACAAAGAA
>PDWI01002574.1_pt1 | contig 27949 bp, 24 predicted proteins | sample 1430891 | NCBI WGS metagenome assembly PDWI01 (sample SAMN01162508, study PRJNA174530) | Oral metagenome, whole genome shotgun sequencing project. | biome: Marine environment; feature: Marine mammal; material: Swab sample of the gingival sulcus; isolation source: swab sample of gingival sulcus... | reverse complement strand
TTGCATCGAATTAAACCACATGCTCCACCGCTTGTGCGGGCCCCCGTCAATTCATTTGAGTTTTAATCTTGCGACCGTACTCCCCAGGCGGAGAACTTACCGCGTTAGCTACGCCACTAAGGAATCTTGTCCCCCAACGGCTAGTTCTCATCGTTTACAGCGTGGACTACCAGGGTATCTAATCCTGTTTGCTCCCCACGCTTTCGCCCCTCAGCGTCAGTATCAATCCAGAGTGCCGCCTTCGCCACTGATGTTCCTTCCGATCTCTACGCATTTCACCGCTACACCGGAAATTCCACACTCCTCTATCATACTCTAGCCCGCCAGTTCGAAATGCCATTCCCAGGTTGAGCCCAGGGCTTTCACATCTCGCTTAACAAACCGCCTACGCGCGCTTTACGCCCAGTAATTCCGATTAACGCTCGCACCCTCCGTATTACCGCGGCTGCTGGCACGGAGTTAGCCGGTGCTGCTTCCTCAGCTAACGTCAATTCAAGCCGCTATTAACAACCTGAACTTCCTCACTAATGAAAGTGCTTTACAACCCGAAGGCCTTCTTTCCCCACTGCTGCCTCCCGTAGGAGTCTGGGCCGTGTCTCAGTCCCAGTGTGGCTGATCATCCTCTCAGAACAGCTAAAGATCGTCGCCTTGGTGAGCCCTTACCCCACCAACTAGCTAATCCTACGCAGGCTCATCTGATAGCGTGTGCCTAAGCACACTTTCCTCCTTAGAGCGTATGCGGTATTAATCCGAGTTTCCTCGGGCTATCCCCCTCTACCAGGTAAATTCCTACGCGTTACTCACCCGTCCGCCGCTCGTCATCTCCCAGCAAGCTGGAAATGTTACCGCTCGACTTGCATGTGTTAGGCCTGCCGCCAGCGTTCAATCTGAGCCATGATCAAACTCTTCAGTTCAACCTCTTCAAGCCTTTTATCTCGAGTATCCAGTCAGTGCCCACACATCATTGCTTGATCATCCTGTTAAAAAACCAGTCAAACTCTCCGCTCAACCGAGGCGCGAATTATACAGACCTCCTACTCCCTGTCAACCCCTTTTTTTTGCTTTTTTACCTTCCTACCGCTCACTATTACAACCACTTCCTAAATCGCGCCTCAAAAGGCGCGGAAAATTATATACTCCACTAACTCTCGCCAACAGATTTTTGGAAAACTTTAAACTAATTTTAACTGTGTTGAGCATGTTTTCGGGCGGCTTTCAGCGCCTTACGATACGCTATCACTTGGGCGGCCTCACCACCTACGTGCTGTTCTCCGCGCTGTGCCGCCAATTTAATCTGCCGTTCTCGTTCCGCATAACGACGCTTTTGCTCGGGAGTGCTTTTATCAACGCAATGAGGACAACTCACCCCAACAACATAATGTTCACTCTTTTTATCGTCCTCTGTAATAGGATAGCGGCAGGCATGACATTGATCATACTGACCTTTTTCAAGCTGATGATTTACAGCCACGCGATTATCAAATACAAAACACTCACCCTGCCATAGCGTTTCTTCTTCAGGCACCTCTTCCAGATATTTCAGAATACCACCCTCAAGATGATACACCTCATCAAAACCTTTTTCTTTCAAAAAAGCCGTGGACTTTTCGCACCGGATACCTCCGGTACAAAACATCGCCACTTTTTTATGCTTTGCGGGATCGAGGTTGTTAGCGACATAATCGGGAAATTCTCTGAAACTTGCGGTTTCAGGGTTGACCGCATACTGAAAGGTACCAATGTTCACCTCATAATCATTACGGGTATCGATCAACAATACATCCGGATCGGAAATTAACGCATTCCAATCTCGAGGTTTCACATAGGTACCAACCGCCCGCTTCGGATCTATTCCTTGCACACCCATGGTGACAATTTCTTTCTTCAGCTTAACCTTGGTTCGACTGAACGGAATGGAATCATCAAACGACTCTTTGTAAGAGATATCTGCCAAGCGGGGATCAGACTTCAACCAATCAAGCAGTTTATCGACCCCTTGACGGGTACCCGCCACAGTTCCATTGATCCCTTCATGTGCGAGTAGCAAGGTACCTCTCACGCCATTTTCCAACATTACATCCAACAGAGGCTTGCGCAGCTCGTTGAAATTCTCCAGTGTGACAAACTTATATAATGCACAGATGACAGTTTTAGACATTTCATTACCTACAATGCGTTCCGGAACGTAAAACCAGAGCAGTTTTTTTGGGAGGCCAATTGTAAACGAAATCGAACAAATTACCAGCAATCGATAAAATCAAAAGGCGTGGACAGATAACCGAATAAGCAGTGGCCGGCACACAGACCAAATTGTGTCCTTACAATTTCCTTACGCCTGCCTTGGTACTTACTTTTTTGGTTGAACCAGCCTGATTCTGCCAAAACTTGTTTTGAATCTGTCGACCCTCTTCTATGCTGTCAGATGCTAAATAAAAATGTCCCGAAATGGCCGATATCTTCACAGAATCTGGATCGGATTCAGGTATAATACTCGGCCTGTAGACGAATGAGTGTTCCTAAATGTTCCTTGGGGAACGCAAAATAAATAGAATTCATGGAATAATCAAAATGAGCCGAGTTAATATTTTAGATGCTTCCTGGCTGGCCGTAGAGTCAGAAAGCACACCAATGCATGTTGGAAGTTTGCAAATCTTTACTTTACCCGAAAATGCACCAGAGACATTTCTTCGAGATCTGGTGGCCAAAATGAAAGAGGATTGTCAAGCGGTTTCACCGTGGAATAAAAAACTACAAAATCCGGGACGCCTCGCTCGACTAATAAACCCGTGCTGGACAAAAGACGATAATATTGACCTCGACTATCACGTTCGACATTCAGCGCTGCCCAAGCCCGGGGGCCAAAAAGAGCTGGGCATACTGATTTCTCGTCTGCACTCGAATCATATTGACTTCAATCACCCGCTTTGGGAATGCCACGTTATCGAAGGCTTGACAAATAACCGCTTTGCCCTGTATCTGAAAATGCATCATTCTTTGGTCGATGGAATAAGCGGGGTTCGATTATTGCAGAGAATACTATCGAAAGATCCCAATGAAGTCAGCACGATGGCTCCGTGGTCCGTTGCACCCAAGAAAAAGTCATCGAACTCGAGAATAACCGATGACAACATCCCGACCATTCAGGGTGCTGTTTTACACGCACTTGAATCACTACAACAACAGGCATCCACCTTACCCAAATTAGTCGGGGCAATTACTCGTCTCGTACAGGCTTCAGTATACAAGCGAGACGAATTGGCAGGCCCGTTCATTGGACCGCCATGTTCGCTTAATGGCCGGGTAGCAGGCGCTCGTCGCTTCGCCACACAAAAATATTCGCTGAAAACCCTGAGAGAAATTGCTCACCAGGTCGATGCATCGATGAATGATATAGTGCTTTATATTTGCGGTACCGCTTTACGACGATTTCTTATCGAACAAAACAACCTGCCGGCCGAGCCTTTAACTGCTGGAATTCCGGTGAATATTCGCCCAGCAGACGATAACGGCACAGGCACTGCGATCAGTTTTATGATCGCCAGCCTGGCTACCGATATCGCCGACCCAATGGAACGAATAGAAACAATCAAAGAGTCCACTCGGGTAGCAAAACAGCATTTGCAAAGTTTACCAAGAAACGCGCTCACGCAATACACCATGCTAATGATGTCGCCTTATATACTTCAGCTATTGACCGACATGGGCGGCAGAATGAGGCCAGAGTTCAATGTAACAATATCCAACGTACCCGGCCCCGACCAGCCACTGTATTATGAGGGTGCAAAACTCGAAGCAATGTATCCGCTTTCCCTTATTACCCACGGAGGAGCACTTAATATTACTTGCATTAGTTACAATGGCTCACTTGATTTTGGCTATACCGCATGCAGAGACACGCTGCCAAGCATGCAAAACCTGGCTATTTATTCCGGTGAAGCATTTGAGGAACTCAAACAATTAGTGCTCAAACCCAACAGTGGCAAGGAAACAAAATCCCACAAGGCTCAAGGTTAAAAAAACCCCATTGCCGGCTGGCCTATTGGCCACAAACTTGTATTTGAGTCATCCCCCAATGGGGCTTGACTAAAACTGCTTGCCGCCACTGTGGCCGTAATTCTCGGCCTTGGCCCAGAGCATTTCCATGTCAAAACGCTCGGGGTAAGGCGGCTCCAACAGGCAACCAACCGGAGGATAAGGATAGATTTCGTCAAACCGCTTGATTTCTAATTCATTGATTCGCCGATACATACAACTTCTGTCAAGCTGGCTGGAATGAAGCAAACCAGCAGCGGACAGAATATCCATAACGTTCTTCAATGTTTCGCTATGAAAATTAAAAATACGGGTTGCCTTATCGTCGACATCCAGAGCACCAAACAGTGCCGGATTTTGTGTTGCTATCCCTGTCGGGCAGGTATTCCGGTTGCACTGTAACGACTGTATACATCCGAGCGCAATCATCATTCCCCTTGCCGAGTTGCACATATCTGCCCCCAAAGACAGATTTCTGACAATATGCGTCGCCGTAAACACCTTACCCGAGGCGATAACCCGAATATGCTTTTTCAGATCGAAACCGATCAAACTATCCACAACAAAAGCCAAGGCCTCTCTCAGCGGCATACCTATCGAGTCACTATACTCTACCGGCGCAGCACCGGTGCCCCCTTCTCCACCATCCACCGTGATAAAATCTGGCAGAATTTCTGTTTCAATCATAGCTCTGCATATAGCCAAAAACTCGCTTCTTCTGCCAATACTTAACTTGAATCCTATTGGCTTGCCGTCGGACAGATGCCGGAGCTTTCCAATAAACTCCATTAGTTCAGTGGGCGTAACGAAAGCGGTATGCGCGGACGGTGAGTGAACTGTGGTATTGACAGTCACCCCTCTGATAGCGGCAATTTCCGGCGTATTCTTGGTTGCCGGTAAAATGCCTCCATGCCCGGGTTTGGCGCCTTGCGAGAGCTTGATCTCAATCATTTTCACTTCTGGCAAATGCGCCTTTTCAGCAAAGGTATCTGGACAGAAATGACCATTTTCATCACGACAACCAAAATAGCCTGTTCCTATCTGCCAGACAATATCACCGCCTCTCAGGTGATGAGGGGTAATAGAACCTTCCCCGGTATTGTGGGCAAAGCCGCCGAGCTTCGCTCCCTGATTCAACGCCTTGATCGCGTTTTCACTTAGCGCCCCGAAGCTCATAGCAGAAATATTCAAAATACTCGCATCATACGGATGGCGACAATCAGAACCCCCTACCTTTACTCTTAGATCCGGGCTCATATCATGTGCATCCAAAGCATTGATCGAATGCCCGATCCACTCATAACCCGGCTCATACATATCAACCTTGGAGCCAAACGGGATGGTATCCGGCTTTTTCTCGGATCGATTGGCGATGAGTGTTCGATATTGCCGACGAATCGGTAAAGCATCCAGTTCCGACTCTAGAAAATACTGACGGACAAAGGGCCGCAATTCTTCCATCAAAGGGCGTATGCGTGCAAATACCGGAAAATTTCTGTGTAAGGCACTAGCTTTTTGCGTTATATCCACCCATCCCATATAGGTGATGGGAACAGTAAGCAAAAACAGCCATAAAAACCCGGCATGAAAAAACGCGAGAACAAGAATAAAAACCTGAACCGCACCCCAAAGAACATATTTACTGTGTTTTTCAACCAGCGAGCGTTGAGTAGACATAAACACACCCGTTTTCAAAAGACGCGGCTCATCTTTGCACAAAATGCCCGAAATAGACTTGCCATACAGCAAATGCATGCGCAATTTGTTCCTGTTCAATTGGGCGTAAGTCATGAGCACAAAATAGCCAGGCATTGGCCGCTTATTCTCAAACCAAGATAACCTCAAGACAGCCAGCCAGACAAAACTGATACGATGCAGATCAAGTGCCGGTTGGCAAATTTTGCTACAAAGACCTCGACCGTATATTGAACTCCGACGATACTCGAGGCTAAGGAAACTCAGTAATCAAACTGAAAGGTTGCCAGTATCGCCTCAACTTTCAAGCGGTATTCATCCGGGTTTTTTGCGATATTCCCTTGAACAACATTGCCCTGGTAGCCAGGCAGGTACCAACTGGCCAAACGGCTTATCCAGAACCTGGTCGCGGCCAACAAGAGAAAATCAGGCCAATTGGCCTCGCTCGAGTCAGGCCAACCAATGGCGGCTTTATAGGGCTGCAGCAAGCTGGCCAGTTTTACCTGGTCATAACCGCCACAAACGATATCAAAACACCAATCGTTTGCCACAACTGCAAGATCGAACAACAAATAGTCTTCACAGGCGTGATAGAAATCAATTAAACCGGTAATTTCACCATCTGAAAATAACACATTGTCTCGAAACAAGTCGCCATGAATTAATCCCAGCTTACAACGGCTCCATTGTTTCTGACGATTTTCAAGGCAGCGAATAACACGCCCCAACAACGCCTTGCTGGCAAAAGCCTCATTGGTAAAAGTGGGTTGCTCGCACAGCCTGTGGTAATTCGAGTGCATCCATTGGATCGTCCTTACCGGAGGCCGGGTCAGATGATTCGCGGTATCGACCTGATGCAGTCTCGCGACCATCGCCCCGATCTGGCTACAGTGCCATTCATTGGGTTCACTGATGTCATGACCTGGTAAACATGGAAAGAGCACGGCCGGCTTGCCGGCCAATAACTGGATAACATCATTGTTCGAATCTGCTTTCGGAGCTGGCACGGGTAACCCCTGACAAGCCAACACAGTCGTGTAATCCATAAAAAAAGGCAACTCCGTTTTCTCCAGCGTTTCAAACAGCGTCAATACCCACCTTTTTTCCCTGCCATCGACAACAGTGGTCACAAAATAATTACTGTTTTCAATCCCCTGGCCAATGGCTTCAAGCCGGCCAAGTTTGCCGACAGCATACTCAGTCAGCAGAGCCGAAACCTGCTCTTTTGTAACATTCGTAAATACGGCCATAGGACTAGCTGACTACAGACATCGGGTTACCATCTAAAAATTACCCAACTGGGCACCAGTAACTGGGATTTTTCCTCCCGAATCCAGCCACCACCATCTGATGGCACCAAGTAATACACAGAACCAACATCTGGTTTGACCTTGATCTCCTTTAACACCCCATTTACCCGATACTCGAAAAATGTCTTATCCTCGCCATGACGAATGGTAATTTGAGGCTCGTTAGGATCTACCTTGATTTCCTCCGCAAGCAGAATACCCGCGGAAAATAATAAAAACAGCGTGATTGTAATTTTTTTCATTGGTACTCTATCCATCTTTGTACTTGATATTTTTTCCAGTCTAACAAAACACCTGCAAACCATGAATAACAATCCGGTCAATGATACCAGTAATGTAAACCAGTCTGTTTCAGTCACCACACCACGGGTCATCCTGGTAGACGGCTCATCGTATTTATTCCGTGCATTTCATGCTTTGCCACCCCTAACCTCTTCAAAAGGGCAACCCACAGGAGCTGTCAAGGGGGTGGTTACGATGATACGGAAAATGCAGCAAGCATACCCAAAAGCGAAAATCATTGTGGTATTCGATGCCAGTGGCAAAAATTTCCGCCACCAGCTGTACCAGGACTACAAGGCCAATCGCCCGCCTATGCCCGAAGAGCTTCGCCAGCAGATTGCGCCTATACATGAGATCATAGCGGCGATGGGATTACCGATACTCGTGATACCTGACGTTGAAGCAGACGATGTAATCGGCACTTTGGCTTGTCAAGCCTCGCAACAGGGCATCGAGACAATTGTATCCACGGGTGACAAAGACATGGCGCAACTGGTTTCCGCCCATGTCACTCTTATCAACACTATGGACAACTCCGAACTGGATGAACAGGGGGTTTTCGACAAATTCGGGGTTCGCCCCGATCAGATCATCGATTACCTGACACTGATGGGCGACAAGGTAGACAACATTCCTGGTGTACCCAAATGCGGGCCCAAGACGGCAGTTAAATGGCTATCAGAATTTGGCTCACTGGATGGTGTGATCGCCAATGCAGAACAGGTTAAAGGTAAAATCGGAGAAAATTTACGCGCCAGCATTGCGTCACTGCCTCTGTCCTACCAACTTGCGACTATCAAAACAGATGTCGAACTCGAACAAAGTTTGACCGATATCGAACCAACCTCACCTGATGTCACAAAATTGCTTGAACTGTTTAAAGAGTATGAGTTTAAAAGCTGGATCGCGGAACTACGTCACTCGAAATCGCCAGAGAACACCTCAGAATCTGTTGACAATAATTCTAATGACAATATCAACGCAGAATATGAAACCATCCTTACTCAGGATCACTTCAAATCCTGGTTGGTACAACTACAGCAAGCCGAACTGTTTGCCTTTGATACGGAAACCACATCACTGAACTATATGGAAGCCGAGATTGTCGGGGTTTCGTTTGCCGTCAGCCCAGGCAAAGCCGCCTACATACCAGTCGCCCATGACTATCTGGGTGCTCCCGAGCAACTGAATCGTGACTACGTGCTTCAGCGACTGAAACCACTATTGGAGGACAATAAACCCAGAGTGATAGGCCAGAACCTGAAATATGATCGCAATGTACTGATCAAATATGGCATCACTCTCAACGCGATTGCCCATGACACCATGTTGGAATCCTACATCCTGAACTCGACCGGCACGCGGCATGATATGGACAGCCTGGCACTCAAATATCTGGGCCACAACACGATTCACTTTGAAGATATTGCCGGGAAAGGAGCCAAACAGCTCAAGTTCAACGAGATCGAACTGGATAAGGCCGCCCCTTATGCCGCTGAAGATGCCGATATCACACTTCGACTGCATCACATACTGAGTGACAAGCTATCACGCGATTCGGCAAGACCAGTATACCAGAGCATCGAACTGCCGCTGATTAAAATACTCTCACGCATTGAACACAACGGTGCGAGAATCGATGCGGTGCAACTACAGTCACAGAGTATCAAGCTAACAGACAGATTGCTGGCACTGGAAAAAGAAGCTTTTGAGCTGGCCGGTGAAGAGTTCAATCTCGGCTCACCCAAACAGCTACAAGCACTGTTTTATGAAAAGCTGGGGTTCAAAGTTATCAAGAAAACCCCCAAAGGCCAACCATCGACAGCGGAGCCCGTATTGCAGGAACTCGCTCTTGAATACGAACTACCCAAGGTAATACTGGAATACCGGAGCCTGAGCAAACTAAAGTCAACCTATACCGAAAAATTGCCTCAGCAAATCAACGCCACGACCGGGCGAGTCCATACCTCATATCACCAAGCGGTAACGGCAACGGGACGCCTATCCTCTTCAGATCCTAATCTGCAAAATATTCCAATCAGAACAGAAGAGGGAAGAAAAATACGTCTGGCCTTTGTCGCTGCCAAAGGTTACCAACTTATTGCCGCTGACTATTCTCAAATCGAACTGAGAATTATGGCCCATCTATCCAAGGACGCCAGCCTGTTACGTGCGTTCGCCGAGGGCAGAGATATTCACCGGGCAACGGCCGCCGAGGTATTTTCAGTCGACGCAACCAGCGTTACCTCCGATCAACGACGAAGCGCAAAAGCGATCAACTTTGGCCTTATTTATGGCATGTCCGACTTCGGCCTAAGCCGGCAGCTAGGCATAGACCGTGCGACAGCGAAAAACTATATCGGCACGTACTTTGACCGTTATCCCGGTGTCTTGGAATACATGGAAACTACCAAACAGATCGCTCACGACCAAGGCTATGTAGAGACATTGTTTGGCCGGAAGCTCTATCTACCGGAGATCAACGCGCGTAACAAAATGCGACAACAAGCCGCCGAACGCACGGCCATTAACGCTCCGATGCAAGGCAGTGCAGCCGATATTATCAAACGGGCAATGATTCTTGTCGATACCTGGTTAATGGAAACCGGGATAGACGCAAAAATCATTATGCAGGTGCACGACGAACTGGTACTGGAAGTGGCAGAAACCTGCACTGACCAGGTAAAAGAAAAACTGGTCGAGCTGATGTCCAGAGCGGCTGAACTCGATGTTCCACTGCTGGTGGAGGCCGGCATTGGTGACAACTGGGATGAGGCACATTGACCCTAAGACCTTTACCACTGAGACTTTTCATTACTGCAATAGGCACAACACAGTTTAAGCCAATGGTGGTCAATTCAAAAGGACAGATGGTTATCCACAGAAAAGTTCAAGGTAAAAACTGGCCAAAGCAGCGCAAACCGCTGTTTCACCAATGCTGGAAGCCCACATTGGCCGTGCCCGGAGTTAGGTGCATGGACCACAAAACCAGGCAGCAAAACTTCATCAGCAAAATGTGACACAGTACAATGAATCCCCATCTTATAAAAATTAGAATATTTACTCTAATAAAAATTCCGTATCATGGACGCGCCTGGTTTCCAATTGTTGCGTGCGCAAGTGTGCAGAATTTGATCTACGTAACAGTATCAACCTAGTCAATCTGGTTAAATGGCCGGCTGATACTGACTGTCAATTCTCAACTTTTCCGAGAAGCGTAAGGACACACACAGGCTTCCAAATATCATAACAAGATACAACAAGGCACCCCCCTACAATTGCAGATAATAGGAGCTATGATGAAAACAGTTGTAAGCATCAGCTTGGGCACAGAAAGCCTCGATTACGATTTTAAAATGACATTCCTTGGCCAGGAGTTCCGCCTGCTGCGTTTTGGCACGAACAAAAATCTGGATAAAGCAAAAAAACTCATCAAAGAGTGGGAAAATAAAGCCGATGCGATTGGCCTTGGTCAGGTAAGGGATCATCAGCAAGTAGGCGCCTACAACTTTGAGCAGAAAAGCACAAAAGAGTTGGAGAATCTGGCCACCAAAGTGCCAATAACAACGGGCGCCAACCTTCGGGAAATATTGCATGACTGGTCTATTCGGCATACCCAGATAGAGCTGGGTAACATATTCAGCAATTCTCGCGTACTCTTCTTTAGCGGAATGGCAAATTATCGCGCCGCTCGGGTATTGTCAGAATTCACCGAAAATCTGATGTTTGCAGATCCTGTCATTCAGATGGGTATTCCCAAATTGTTGACCTCGTTGCATGCACTTGAGCTCTACGCGTCAGGTAGTCATCAACTTCTAAAATGGAAAGCACCGCATGTACTCTCGCCATCGATCGCTCCGGTAAAAGACTGGAACCATTTCATTCAACGGCGGGCGATGCAAAAAGCAGATGTCATTGTAGCTCGCTACGATCAACTCGAACCATTCGGGCTCGAAGAGTTGGCCGGAAAAACCATCTTGACTTCAACGATATCAGAGCAACGACTGAGAGCACTCGGTGAAAAAGGCGTTGATATGATCATCGATTACACGCCACAGTTGTGCAACAGAGTTGTTGGCTTGAATATTATCGAAGCGATGATTTATGCTGCGTTGGACAAAGACAAAGGCGAAATGACGGATGATGATTTGCTGGAAATCATCACCGACCTGGATATCGAACCACGTATCCTCTACCCCAATGGCGCCAAGAAAAAAGCCCGGTTCGCTTTTGTTATCCACCCGCTGTCACAGCAATACCTGACTAAACAAAAGCCGCTGGATACCATCGCTAAATATGCGCCCAAAATAGTAATGAACACGGTCGAAAAGGTTATGGCTTACTCACCGCCATTTGTTTATTCGACAGTAACCGGCGTCAAGTCACCGACGGGAGCCGAAGCCGAAGGCTGGCTAATTACCGTTGGCGGAACACCCAAAGAAATTATGGCGCGCAACCCTGAGTTTACGTATCGCCGCTTGCTCGCGGCTGCCCGTATGGCAAAAAGAATGGGGGCGCAGATAATGGGTCTGGGTGCCTTCACCAAAGTAGTCGGTGATGCCGGCATCACCGTTGCAAAACGGGCACCGTTACCCATTACCACAGGCAATAGCTATAGTGCCTCCGGGGCGCTGTGGGCCGCCAAAGACGCCCTGGCTCGAATCGGCTTGCTGGAAACCCACGAGAACGGCAAGGTGAAGGGCAAAGCCATGGTAGTTGGTGCCACAGGAGCCATAGGCTCGGTGTGTGCTCGTCTACTTGCCAAAGCCTTTGACGAAGTTTATATGGTTGCCCCGGAGAGCGCTAAATTACTTACACTCAAGGAACAAATCGAGGATGAAACTCCAGCGGCAAGAGTATTTATATCGACTGAGGCAAACAAGAATCTCTCCGATATGGATATGGTCGTTACCGCCACATCCGGTGCTGGTAAAAAAATTCTCGACATCATGAAAGTCAAGCCCGGATGCGTTATCACAGATGTCGCACGGCCGCTTGACATTCCAGCCAGCGATGTCGCTAAACGGCCCGACGTACTAGTGATCGAATCCGGCGAAATCGAATTGCCTGGTGACGTTAAAATAAAGGATATCGGTTTGGCGCCCAATGTGGTTTACGCCTGCCTGGCCGAAACCATTGTCCTGGCACTGGAGGGCAGATTTGAAAACTTTACACTAGGTAGAAATATCGAATGGGAAAAAGTCCGAGACATTTACAAGATGGGACTTAAACACGGCATGAAGCTATCTTCAATTTCCGGCGTCAACGGCGTGTATTCTGATGAAGACTTAGCTAATGTACGTAAACTGGCGCTGCAAAAACGTGCTGAACAGGCACGGCAAGCCGCACCGGCACCATCCTAGGAAGCCCTACCAGCAGCGAACTATGCCTAAAAAAGCCAGTAAAAACAACGAAGACGGTTAACGAAGCCGCTTCCAGTACTGATCCGGTGTAAAAGCCATGTTGTTGGGCGGATCAGACAAAAACGCCCCCCAAAAAAGGCGGACAACCAGTCCGCCCAACCATGTCACACCGGAGAACTTGGCTTGCCAAATAGCTCGAATCCTGTTAACAATTGCAAACGCCGTTATCAAAACAACCTGGTCATCTTAACTCCTTCAGAGAATTCTGATTTCTTTGTTTTTGAACTATAAAATAACTCATTCCTCGAACCTAGACCCCTGGAAAGGGTTGATTATCATGGACAGAATAGAAACATTGTTAAAACAGTGGTCTGAAGGAAATAAAGCCGCCAAAAATGAACTGGTCTCTTTATTGTACCCAGAACTTAGAAAAGCGGCCCGGTATCAGTTTGCCAAAGAAAAGGTCGACCATACGATGCAAGCCACGGCGCTGGTCAACGAGGCTTACGAAAAACTCATTCGAGTAGAAGCCAAATGGCAAGGGAAAACTCACTTTCTCAATCTTTCCGCCAAAATCATGCGGCAAATACTTGTCGACTTCGCTCGCAGTAAAAACAGGCGTAAACGCGGCGGCGATTTACTCAAAGTGACGCTGGTTGAAAGTCATGTCCATACAGACAAGGACAACCTGGACGTAATAGCTCTAGATGAAGCACTGAAAATTCTCGAAAACAGAGATGCAATCGCTGCCAATATGATAGAACAAAGAGCTTTCGCAGGCATGACGAATCAACAAATCGCCGACGCCCAGGACGTTTCCATCGCAACCGTTGAACGCAAAATACAATTTGCCAAAGCCTGGCTGTACCGACAATTGAATGGTATGTAAACACAGCTAAGAAGTGACCGAACGAACCAATAGCGGAATATTGTCCAGAATATCACTCAAATCGTGAGGCCGATTATCCGGATTCTTTTGCATAAGAAAAAACAGGAATCGGTCAACATAGTGACTCAGTCCAGCATTGATTTTGGAAGCAGCGACAGGCTCTGTCTTTAGTACGCTTTGCTGCATATCGAAGAAGTTTTTTCCATTGAAAGGTAGTTTTCCAGTCAACAGTTCGTACAGCATTACCCCAAGAGACCACATATCCGCTCGATAATCTACCTCCTTGCCAAGCCACTGCTCAGGAGACATATAGGCGGGCGACCCTAATCTGATGCCTGTCGCAGTTAACGTGGATTCGGCGTCTTTCGCAATGCCAAAATCGATTATCTTAATGACACCATGCTCCAACATCACGTTTGATGGCTTCACATCTCTATGGCAGATTCCGTTATCATGCGCACACTTCAAGCCACGACATATCTGATCAAAAATGTGAAACGCCTGAGAAACGGTTAGCCGGTACTTGGCCAGAATAGCTGATAAGGCGCGACCACTACAAAAATCCATCAGTAAATAGGGGACGTTATCGGAACTAATGAAAAAGCCGTACATACGATTAATATTGGGGTGAATCAACTGCTGAGTGAGATCCGCTTCTTTTTTGAATCGAGCAAGAATTTCGCTATCTTTGCTAAACACTAACGGCAAACATTTAACGGCAAACTCTTTGCCCCATTCGTTCTCCACTTTATATATTTCACCTGTGGCGCCACGATTGATCAACCCAATGATCTGAAAATCATCAATAAAGTCATCACATGAAAAGGTTTTCGGCGTATTCTCTCCTTCCAACCAGGACTTTTCGGAGGCAATTTCATTTGCCAACAACAAATCACGCACCTCCGCCAACAAGGCCTCATCGTCACCACACTCTGATTGCAAATAGGCTTCGCGTTCACTCCCTTCCATGTCCGATGCCATAGTGAAAACCTGTTCAAGTTTGCTCCACCTTTCTTCTTCAGACAGCTCAGTCATTTGCCCATTTCCTTCTTATCCCAATCGATATCATACCATGTAATTGTTAGCCCCTGTTTGCTACCAAAGCAAGCGACAATCAGCCACACAATAATATAAAATCTACTGGGGTTTAAATCAGTCGCAAAAAAGGACTTTTGGAATTGATTTGTCACTTCAATATCTTGGCGACACAATACTGAAGTTCAACGAATCATTGATGAAATGCGTCAAGGAGAGCCGATGAAACTGAAGCTGGTTGAACCCATAAAAGAGAACGGTTCGACAGAAACGCGGGAGCCGACTGATAGTCAGCAGGCTCCCAGCAATAACAAACGAAAAGTCAGACCATCATCTTTTTGATCAAATGCTCACAAGTATCTTGATCCATATACTTGGGAACAGGATAGTTAAAATGAGCTTCCTTCAACGCCGATTCCGCGATCGCAGGAATATCCGCTTCCTTGAGTGCTTCCAGCTTTTCCGGAATATCGAATTCTTTCAACAACGCGCGAATATGGTCGATAAACATTTGGGCCAATTGCTGATCGCTCTCCTTACCGGTTGACAAACCACTGACTTTAGCCAAATCAGCTAATCGATCATTGATATTTTCTTTAGAATAGTCAAGCACATAAGGCAGAACTATCGCATTACCCAGGCCATGTGGCGTTTTATAGTAGGCGCCAAAGTTATGGGAAATCGCATGAACATAGCCCAAACTCGCTTTGGTAAACGCCAAACCGGCATAATAGGATGCCAAAGCCATATTATGTCTGGCCTTTATATTACTGCCGTCCTTTACTGCAGTAGGCAGGTTTTCCATAATCAGTCGCGTCGCAGCCAGTGCATAAGAATCCGTTTCAGAAGACGCATTTTGCGAAATATACGCTTCCACGGCATGTGTCAGCGCATCCATACCGGTTGCTGAAGTTACCGAAGCCGGCAGCCCTACCATCAATGCCGCATCCAAAGCGGCTGACATCGGTACCAGTTTTGGGTCAACCAAGGGGGTTTTGTGATGAGTTTCGGGTTCTGATACAACTGCGGCAATGGTCACTTCAGAACCAGTACCCGCTGTCGTCGGGATCGCGAACAAAGGCGCTGGCGCGGTCCATACCTTAAACATCCCGGCCAATTTAGCAATGGCACGACGATTCGTGACCCGCGCCGCGATAACCTTGGCACAATCAATTGGCGAACCGCCACCCACGGCCAGAATGGCATCACAACCACTGTTTTTATAGATCTTCAAGCCAGACTCAACCTGATCATAAGTCGGGTCGGGCAATACGCCATCATAGATGACAAATTCAACGCCATTATTGCTGAGTGTATTTTCAATCTTTTTAAGCAAGCCCAACTTCACTAGCATCTGGTCAGTCACGATCAGCAATTTCTTCGTGCCCATTTGTGCAATTGACTCACACAACTCAAGAGAAGAGTCTTCGCCTGTGAACAAGGTGGGCTTAGGCATGGGAATAACTTTAGCGGCAACTTTGAGTGCCCCCATATAAGCTTTGTAACCTTTAACCTTAAGTGAAAATAGCATTGTTTATTCCTTTGAATGACAATATCCAGCTGATAAATTGAAAGCGGCCAAAAAACTGCCAACTTCATTATTACTATAAACGGGTGGGATTTTAATAGGTATGGCTCAATAAACAAGTGTTTTTAGATAATTTAGAGCAAACACTCTACTTTTTTTGGGGAACAAACAAAAACATCACGACGACTCGATCACCTTTAGCGATGTTATTTATGGCGATATTTAATTGAAAACAAAAACCGATTTCTCTCACTAATCACTAGTCGACTATTCTACCCGAGCTCATTACCCCAGGTTTACGCATTCCGACAAACATGCCTGAAGACAAAGATCCCAGACTTTTTGCTTTGACTCGCAATCCAGGCACCGAAAATCCGATACGGTCAACTTCCGTTCCTCGAGCACCCTCGCCATCACAGATAATGGAATTTCTACTCGTACACTGTTACGACTTTTGTTTTGTTCAGATTCCATCAACCCACACTCCATGTCCACCAAAATTAGATGATAATAATTATCATTTAATGAAAGTTCATAACGATTGTCAATATCTGCAGAAATTTAGTCGCGTCTGACTGTACCAATCGGCAAACCAGGAACCGATATTCAACCACTTCACAAGGCAACCAGTCTTCACCGAGGCATTTTGCTGCAGCCACCACTTTGACTTGAAATTTGGCTAATTGCAGGTTAAAAAACGCCATACGGGATACCCAGAACCGCCAACAACTTCCAGCCCGTAAAGGAATCAAACACCATGATCTTACCACCCGACTTTATTGACGAGATCAGCACCAGTGCCCTGAACGCTTTCCTGGATCATCTGATACTAACGACTGTCGGCGCCGATAGTTACTCCGGAAGCCTGGACAAAGACCGTGAAACGCTGCTCCACGATTTAAAAACCGGGAATGTTTTGATTGAACAGTTCGATGAATTTGGCGAATCCTCTTTTGGCCTGATCAGCAAAGAAAAGGCGATGGCAAGAGGCTATTTAAGTGACTGAGAAGCCCGTTGGCAGCTACGGTTTGAAACAGAAATAACATTTATTCACTTGTATTTTTTTACAATTCTATTACAAAATAGTACAGGAGTCAGTTAGAAAAGGCCCTGTTCACTGCACTTCATTCCAGTCGTTTTTGTGCCCCTGTATCAGGAGAGTTTTGTATGGCAATGCTAACACTTTTTGGCAAAAGTAAAGCCATTGAGAGACAAATAGATGACCTGTTCGACACTATATCGGAAGGGGGAATGCTATTCGAAAACGGTGTCTCTTCATATTTGAATAGTCCAATGCCCCAGAAAATCACCCAGGAAGAAATTGACTCGAAAATGAGCAAAATGCGCAGAATAGAGAACAATGGCCATACGCTAAGGCGCTCTATCGAAAGCGATCTCTACACAGAAATGCTGATCCCGGATCTGCGGGGCGATGTTCTCAGTCTGCTCGAAGATACCAATTATATGTTAAGCCAATTTGAAAACTGCTATCTAGCATTCATATTGGAGAGACCCGACATTCCAGAGCAGTACAGGGGCCACTATCTAGAGCTGACTGCCACTGTGGTGCGATCGGTAGATTCAGCCATAAGTGCTTCAAGGGCGTTTTTTCGAGACATTTCAGCGGTACGAGATCACACTCACAAAGTTCGATTTTTTGAGGATGAAGCAGACACAGTGGCGATGAAGCTGAAAAGAGACATTTTCAACTCAGACTTGCCACTCGACAAAAAAACCCACCTGCGTGACTTTGTCGACAAACTGGACGCTATCGCCGATGAAGCGGAAGAAGTGGCGGACTGGCTGGCTATCTACATCATAAAACGATCCGTGTAGACGTTCCACAACTAAAACCATTTACAGACCCAGAGAGTTATCTGATGGATATTACTTTGCTTGTTTTTCTATCAAGTGGCCTTTTTCTCGGCTGGTCCTTGGGCGCAAACGATGCCGCAAATGTGTTTGGAACAGCGGTTGGAAGCAGAATGATCAGTTTTACGACCGCCGCGTTTATTTGCACGGTTTTCGTTATCTTGGGTGCTACCATCAGTGGCGCGGGTGCTGCCCACGGCCTTGGCGAACTGGGCGCTTTAAATGCGTTGCCTGGCGCTTTTATGGCCGCATTTTCTGCCGCGTTGACCGTATTCTGGATGACCAAACTGGGTCTACCGGTATCAACCACTCAGGCCGTAGTTGGCGCGATCATCGGTTGGAATCTATTTAGTGGATCGATCACAGATGTTGCCGTGCTGACCAAAATTATCGCTACCTGGGTCGCCTGTCCGTTACTGGGTGCGGCCTTTGGTGCCCTGCTTTATGTGGTGACTACCCGGGCAATCGAATGGAGCAATATTCACCTTCTGAGACTGGATAGCTACATCAGGATTGCACTCATTTTTGCGGGAGGGTTTGGCGCCTACAGCTTGGGAGCCAACAATATCGGTAATGTTATGGGAGTGTTTATCTCCTCTTCTCCTTTTACCGATGTCAGAATTTTCGACGCTTTTACATTTACCTCCATTCAACAGTTGTTTTTAATGGGCGCCATTGCCATAGGCGTCGGCGTTGTCACTTATTCAAAACGCGTCATGATGACGGTAGGCAGCAGCCTGATGCCGCTTTCTCCGGTTGCGGCCTGGGTTGTCGTCATAGCGCACTCTATTGTGCTGTTCCTGTTCTCCTCAATCGCCCTCGAACACTTCCTTGCAAGCAAAGGAATGCCCACCATTCCACTTATTCCTGTTTCCAGTTCTCAAGCTGTGGTGGGCGCTGTCATAGGAATAGGATTATTAAAGGGTGGCAAAGGAATAAAGTGGAAAGTACTGGGAAACATTTCATCAGGATGGGTTACTACACCCGTTATTTCGGCTCTTATTTGTTTCGTCATGCTGTTCTTTCTGCAAAATGTATTCAATCAAAAAGTATATGAAGAAGTGTATTTTGAATTATCTGACCAGGAATTCCAGCACCTGGAACAACTAGGCGTCGCGACCGATTCCTTACTGACGCTGAAAGACAAAAAAATCGCCAAGGCTATCGAGTTCAGAAAACAGTTGCGTAAACACACAACCCTACCGGATGCGGAAATAAAACTGGTGATTGAAACAGCCGAAATCTATCCGATCTATATCGACTGGGAAAAGGCAAGACATGTCGACAAAAACTACCTTGGCGAGAATCGTTACCAGGCATTGCAATCTATTATTGGTACCAGCTTCAATTATAAATGGCAGTTATACGAATCCCTGGCAAAACTGAGCAAAGACTGGCAGTTAAAACCAAAAACCAAGCTGAACAAAGCCTACAACAAACAACTCCAATCCCGGTTGGGTTATCTGCATACCACTTTCCACCTCAACGGGAATGAAACCGATAACCCTAAGCAAGTCGAGGGGTAAAAGAAATGTTTAGTTTCACCAAATCAGCGGATAGAATAAAAAACCTGTTTGCCGCTGACCATGATCATAGCTACTATAGACTGGTAACACGCGGCAATCTCGACGGGGTCGTCTGTGCAGCCTTGCTTAAAGAGCTCAATATGATTGATCAAGTCGAATTCACAAACTCTTTCGCGATATTTAGTGGCCGATTTCATGTGGGGCACCGAGATATAACCGCTAACCTGCCATTTCGACGCTCGGTGCACCTGGCATTCGACCACTATTCAAGTGAACGAACACGTCGCAGTCACAAAATATCGGCAAACCATATCAACAGCCCAAGCAGCCCAACCTGCGGCAGGGTAATCTATCGTTACTTTGGTGAAAAAGAGGCGTTCCCCAAGTTTCCCATAGCCATGTTAGAAGGTTCAGACAAAGCCGGATCGGCTGCATTTACCAAAGAGGATATTTTTTCGCCCAAAGGCTGGGATTTGCTGTTTTTCCTTCTGAATACCCGAACTGGCATCGATCGGATGAAGGGATTTCACTACAGTCACCTAAGCACGCTTCACAAATTAATTGACTATTCACGGAAGTACTCCATTGACAGATTGCTCTCGCTCCCAGAAATCGTAGAGAGGAAAAATCTGTATTTTCTGCATCAAAAAAAATATGAAGAATACATAAAAGAGTTGACGAAAGATTATGGTGACGTAGTCGTGCTGGATCAACGAGGACTGGACAACTCCTACGTCGGCAACCGTTTTCTTATCTATGGCATTTTCCCTGAATGTAAGTTTTCTGTTCACATCAGAACGGTAATGGATACGGACGAGGTGGAATTGGCCATTGGCAAGTCGGTGTTGGGTGTCAGGTCGCCGACCAATGCGGGCAATCTGGCACTAAAATTTGGCGGCGGAGGCCACGCCAATGCCGGGGCTTTTCGTACAGATCCAAAAAATGTCGACAACGCTGTAAAACAATTGGTTGCCGAGCTTAAAAACAGCTAAACCAAAACCGTTTTAACCGACTCAACTGGTGCAATCAATAAAGAGAGAAGCATTTTGACACTGTTCAGACCCTGTATCGACCTACACCAGGGCAAAGTAAAACAAATTGTTGGTGGCAGTTTAAAGGATCGAGGCACCGATACTCGCCTGGTCAGTAACTTTGTCAGCAACCACGGTTCGGCCTACTACGCTGAGCTATACCAGGCAAACCAGTTGACAGGAGGTCACGTCATCGCACTAGGCCCCGGCAATCAAAAGGCGGCGCTGGAAGCACTTGCCGCATGGCCAAATGGTTTACAATTCGGTGGAGGAGTGACCAACGAAAATGCGCTGGAATATCTCGAAGCTGGCGCTTCACACGTTATCGTGACCTCGTTTCTTTTTGAAAACGGTGAGCTGTCGGCGAACCGACTGGAGCAAATAAAAAAAGAAACCGGAAAAGAGCATCTGGTAGTAGATCTAAGTTGCAGAAAAACCGATTCCGGTTGGCAAATAGCAACCGACCGTTGGCAGACTATCACCGAAACAGCGGTAAACAAAGCGACCTTGAATGAATTGGCCAACCACTGTGCGGAGTTTCTGGTTCATGCTGCCGACGTTGAGGGACTGCAAGGAGGCATTGACCGGGAATTGGTCAAACTGTTAGGCAAGCACGCCAGCATTGCCACCACCTATGCCGGTGGTGCCCGATCCCTCCAGGATCTGGAACTGGTCGATAGATTATCAGCAGGAAAAGTGGACCTTACCATTGGTAGCGCCCTGGATATATTCGGTGGTAACGGCGTCACGCTAAAAGAGTGCATTGCCTGGAACCGGTCAAGCCGTTAGAATTGCCCATTTTACAGGAAACAGAAATAAATCAGGAATACACCATGGGCAGAGCCTACCAAAATCGTAAAGAATCCATGGCGAAAACCGCCGCCGCAAAAACCAAGGTCTATAGCAAATATGGCCGGGAAATTTACGTATGCGCTAAATCCGGCGGCATCGACCCCGATGGAAACCTGGCTCTGAGAAGCTTGATAGACAGGGCAAAGCGAGACCAGGTGCCAACCCATGTTATCGATAAAGCCATTGAAAAAGCCAAAGGGGGAGCGGGTGAAGACTACTCTCTGGCAAGGTACGAGGGGTTTGGCCCGGGCAATTGCATGGTGATCGTGGAATGTCTGACCGACAACCCAAACCGGACATTTGGAGATGTGCGCGTCTGTTTCACTAAAACCAAGTCGAAAATCGGTACTCAAGGTTCAGTGAGTCATATGTTCGACCACTCGGCAATTCTGGTTTTCAAGGGTGACGACGAAGAGGCGGTTCTGGAAGCCTTGATGGAAGCGGATGTCGATGTCACCGATATTGAGTGTGAAGACGGAACGATCACCGTCTTTGCTCCAAACGATGAATACTTCAAAGCGAAACAGGCGTTGACTGGCGCATTTGGCGATCTGGAATTTGAAGTCGATGAAATCCAGTTCATCCCCCAGACAACGATACGCATCAACAGCGACGACCAGGCGGTGTTCGAAAAGTTTATCGATATGCTAAATGATGTCGATGACGTTCAAAATATCTATCACAACGCTGAATTCTAACCTTTTCCCGATTCCCGTGGTGCCGAACAAATACCCAACTTGCTCGGAGCCATTATTGCTTGGCCTAATTCTGAAACGGTACGAAACTGTTTGAAACAATTCAGTCCGAGGCGCAACATAAAATGATAACCTGGCTCCGGCTTACGGTTTCCTGATGGCTCGGTAAAAACATCACGACAAGTAATGGCAAGTCAGGCTATACTGACCAATACCATCACTCTGTTCACAGTACAGGCTTTCACTTTTTTCTAGTCACTATTGATTTTCCGGCCACTATTGCGATGTCTCAACTTAGTCACTTAATCAAGCGAGCAAAAAGCGGAAACCGTATCGAGGATATGTTCAAAACCGAGTCTCCGGCTGTCAACTGTGCCGCAGACAAACGCACTACTCCCGACAACAGATTGCAGAATCAGATAACCAGGTTGGAGTCATTGCTTTTTGACGATCCGAATGCCACTCTGATGTTATCAGAGGGCATTATCCGGGAACTGGAATCAATCGCAGAGGCACTTTAGTAAAACACGCTTACATCACCTCAGTACACTTCAGGCACAAACGTCTGATCGCTCAATGGTGGTCGCACATAACCACTCTCTTCTTGCCGGGGTGGCAGTTTCACTGGGGCAGGCGATAAATCCTGGTAATCAATCATACTCAACATATGCGAGATGACATTGAGACGGGCGCGTTTTTTATTGTCGCCATTCACTACATACCACGGAGCCTGCTTTATATCGGTATGAGCAAACATAACGTCTTTCGCTTTTGAATATTCGACCCAACGGCTTCGAGACTCCAAATCCATCGGACTCAGCTTCCAATGTTTGGTCGGATGGTAAATTCGGTTCTGGAAACGCCGTTCCTGCTCCTCATCACTCACTGAGAACCAGTATTTAAGAAGAATAATACCTGAACGCACCAACATTCTCTCAAATTCCGGACAAGACCTGAGAAACTCACGGTATTCTTCCTCACTACAAAAGCCCATGACTCGCTCTACACCCGCGCGGTTATACCAGCTACGGTCAAACAAAACCATCTCGCCCGCTGCAGGCAAATGCACCACATAACGGGAAAAGTACCACTGGGTTCTTTGTCGCTCTGTCGGTGCCGGCAGTGCAACGACCGGACAAACACGCGGACTCAGACTCTGAGTGATACGTTTGATCGCGCCACCTTTACCCGCGGCATCCCGACCTTCAAATATGACAACGACTTTCAAGCCCTTGTATTTAATCCACTCCTGCAGTTTCACCAGCTCGATTTGGAGTTTCGCCAATTCCGCTTCATAGACCTTGTTCTTGATTTTTTTGGTTTTTACTTTGCCTTTATCCTTGGCAGATCCAATTTTCTTGTCTTTCTTCTCTTTGCTTTCTTTGCTTTCTTTGCTTTCTTTACTTTCTTTGTTCTCTTTGACTGAAGTTGTTTTTTTTCTAACCATCGATACGCACCTCTTTATATATTATGATCTTTTTATATATTATAACGTCTTTATATACTGCAGCCCCATAATTATAATATAGCCTCGTGCCCAGTGTAGTCTTTATTTACTGCAGTGCCTTGCCATCATATCAATTTTTCTATCGACACAATCAAATCCGGGTTACCTTCCCCATGGCAAACGAGGCGAATTTACGTATTATTGATTAAATATGCCTACCGTTTTCAAGAATGTCATCGGCAAAGTAAAACCAGATTCCAATTTTGTTACACTTGCCCATAAGTCTAACTGAATAAAGATTCGACAAATAGCCATAGGGTAACAGTTAAGAAGCCAATAACGACACGCAGGATTATAGAAATGACCGATTCCAAATCACTCATTAAACTACAGCTCTTTGAAATCACACACTTTCAGGAAGAAGTTGATGTTTTTAAACTACAAAAGACACATATCCCTTATTCCGGCTCCCCGGTTAAACACCCGCATGATAAGCAGAAAATAATACTGGTGATCGACCCGTATAGCGGAAACTCATCCTACTACGAGTTCAAAAAATCCGATATCGCCCATATAGAAGAGTTACAAAGCGCAGTCAACCCAAAAGGTGATACCTGCGTGATGGTAAGACTGTGGATAAAAAAAGGTTGTATTGGCATTAAATGTACACCTTTTATCGTTGAGCAAACGCTTTCGCTGGATCCATAAGCCCACGAAACTCAGACGTAAAAACCATTGAATTTTGTCATCCTTGGCTTACAGCCTGAGTTTTCTTGTAGTCCGGTTTAAATCTACAATTTAGTTCTCCCGCTCGTGTTAGAAGTACCTGAACCATAAAACTGGTAGGTCTCTTGTTCCGGGATAACCGATGTCCAGTAACGTCGCTTGGCTTCTTTAAACATTTTCCGAAGCTCAAACCTGTCTTCTATCTTGTGTTGATCGAGCAACCATTTGATTGCCAGTTGATAGGTTTCCTCAAAGCCCCTTTCGCCAATAATCAACTCCGTTTGCTTGTGACAAGCGTATAAGGCGAGGCACTCATAAGACGGACGATCTTTTCTTTTTCGATAAACCCGCTTCATGCCTTTAACGCTGCCATCATCTGCAAACAATTTGTTAACCGACAGGTCACGACTGAGAGAGCGCGCCTTTTTGATTTCAGCCACCTTGGCTTCAAAATTTTCTGCCGCTCGCCTACCCTCTTCAGTCAAAGGAAAGTACTTTTGCGTTTTGGTTTCTCGATCCCATACCCGGTACCTTTGTGGGTTGGTTTTGTTTGGATGAAGAAGTATAGCCATAATCACCTTCGTATCATAGCCCGGCTATTGATAAGCCGAGCGCTCATCTGGTCTTAGTTCAATATAACAGCTGACTTACTGTGTATTATTATGCTAAAGGAATTCCATATATCCCAAAAGAGGCTCCAATTGTTGCCGCACTGCCCAGTTAGTATCGTACTATTCGTTTTGTCGTTTTACTTTTGGCGTTTAGTTTTCCTTTGGCGCTTGCGTCAGGATTTTACCTGTTATTTCGTCACTTCGCGATCATAATTTGTTGCTGTACGTCATCATTATACTCTTCCTGACCAAAGGCTCCGATCACATTTGCTGCTGACAAGTCAAATACGGGTCTCGATTGCAGTCACTTTATGTTTCGTATATCCCTTTTCAAGGTAGAAGTCTTGACTTTAAAGCTATATAGTTTATTCGCGCGCTTCCATTACAAGGATAAATATACCAATGACAAACAACCTTACAATTCCCAGTTTGGGATCATGCAAGCTGCCCTCTCCGTTACCAAAAAGCCTGGGGGAAGGCACTGACGTGCACTTTATTGGCGATGATCAACGCATTCTTAGCGAGGCCTGCTTCAGTAGTAATGATGCGCTTCCCACGGATACCGATTCATTTGAAAAAGCCGGCCCTCGGGAACAGATCTATTTCGAGCCATCCAAGGTTCGAGTTGGCGTTGTTACCTGTGGTGGTTTATGCCCCGGGATCAATAACGTTATTCGCACCATTGTGATGCACATGCATTACCAATACGGCGTCACGAATATTTTTGGCTTTAAGTACGGCTATCAGGGCCTTATCCCTAAATACAATCACGAACTTACCGAACTCACTCCCGATTTCGTTAAGGATATTCATCATCAAGGCGGCAGTGTTCTGCATAGCTCACGCGGACACCAGAATATCTCGGAAATCGTCGATAGCCTGGAGCGCAGCAATATCAATATATTATTTTGTATCGGGGGAGACGGCACACTGAAAGGTGCCCACCGTATTTGCGAAGAAATTGAAGAACGGAAATTGAAAATTTCAGTCGTTGGCATTCCCAAAACTATTGACAACGATGTTCCCTTTTGCATCCGTACATTTGGCTTTGAGACCGCATTCTCCAAGGCGATTGAATCAATTCAGGCAGCCCATACCGAGGCCAGGGGGTTCCCTTATGGTATCGTTATCGTCAAACTGATGGGGCGCGATTCAGGTTTTATCGCCGCCAACACCACATTGGCCTGTCCCGATGTCAATTTTGTCCTTGTCCCGGAAGTGACTTTCAGCCTGGACGGAGAAAAAGGGTTACTCAACGCACTGCACCAATCCATGATCGAAAAAGAAAAAGCGGGCGGCCACCCTCATGCTGTCATCGTCGCCGCCGAAGGTGCTGGTCAGGATTTGATGCATAACGACGGATCGGAAAAAGATGAGTCGGGTAATGTCAGGTATAAAGACATCGGCTTCTACTTGCAAAAACAAATTAAAGACTACTTCAAAGACAAACTGCCAATTAATCTCAAGTATATTGAACCCAGCTATTTAATTCGATCCGTTCCCGCCAATGCGCATGACTCCATTTTTTGTTACCATCTGGCAGAAAATGCCGTACATGCCGCGATGGCTGGCAAAACAGACCTGATGATAGGCTACTGGAATGGCGACTTCACCAATGTGCCGTTATCGATGTTATCAAGAGGACGCAAAAAAATTGACCCTCAAAGTGATTTCTGGCGCCAGGTGCTTGCCTGCACAGGGCAGCCGGCGAATATGAGGTGATTGGTCGCTTGCTCTAAACCGCTTCTTCCTGCCTCCTCCATAAGGGGAGGCAATCACTTTGACCCTGCCGCCACAATGGTTGCAGGTCTCAAGTTGACGTGAAAGGAATCACTCATGCCTTGCGCGCAGAAAAGGCCGATGTTGAATACGCGTCTCTGTCGCTGTGCCCCCACTCTTTTTGCGCAAGCGATAAAAGGTGGCAACTCGTCGTTCAGCCGGGTATTGAAAGGCGAAAAGATGCCGGCAGAGGAGAAAGTGGTCAGCCTGTTTGAGGAACACACAGATATCATCCGCAAGGGAGGTCGCAAGACTTTGTATGGTCACAAATGGCATCTGGTGACCGGTCAAAGCGGGCTGGTGACTAACCTTTATATGCCGAGGGGAAATAGCTCGGATGCAGCGAGCCTCCTGCCAATCATTGACAGGCACAAAGTCCTGTTTGGAAAAGCGCCAAGACAAGAAGCAAAAGAGGCCGGCGTGAAGGAGGTAGTCTTTCAAAAAAAGAGAGGCTTGACTGTCGAGAAGATCGTAAAAAGTCGATGGGCTTATAAGAAGCTAATCAATTTCCGGGCGGGGATAGAGGCGAATATTGGCAACCTGAAAGGCGACCCTGGTCTGCGTCGTTGCAACTGGAAAGGGCGGGAGAAATTCAAAACCTGTATCTGGTCATCGGTAGTGGCTTACAATCTGGGTTTGATAGCACGACTACAAACCTGACCTTAAAAGGAAAAGAAGTAAGGTTAAACAGACAAAGACAGGATAGTTGCGCCCAAAAAACGCCATTTTGCTTGTATGTGCCTGGAATCTGGAAAAAAACGGCTTACAAATGTTTTAAATTAGCACTTTTAATTTGTGAGTACGCAGGTTTGGCTAAAAGTGCTGTGAATTCGCGTGTTTTTGGACGGCCTCAAGGCTAACCTTGACGGCTGGCCTTTTTGCTTTCTGGGGTTCATGTAAGCGATATGTAAGCAAATTTCGTAAATCTCTCCCTATCTGCCTTTTTTCTCATTTAACCATTCGCCTATTTGCCTGATGGTTGCGACACCTGCTTGGTGGTGTGACGGTCGAAGAAACGACACTTTCCCATTGCTGGCATCGGGTGGCCAGGCATTAACCACCCGGTTATCAGGCTGGCTGATGGTTACTCAGACATTAAAGGTATTTGGAATAGCCAGACAGTTCTTTCAGGCTTGAAATCCTGACATTCAGCCTATTTTAAGCTGGTCTGGTCGTGCTGTTACCGCCGGCCTAAATCCGCAGCTATTTGCCGCAGTATTTACCCCCTAAAACATCCCTGTTCCAGGGGTGCGTTTTTTAAAATGGCAGCTCGTAA
>PDWI01002437.1_pt1 | contig 27957 bp, 19 predicted proteins | sample 1430891 | NCBI WGS metagenome assembly PDWI01 (sample SAMN01162508, study PRJNA174530) | Oral metagenome, whole genome shotgun sequencing project. | biome: Marine environment; feature: Marine mammal; material: Swab sample of the gingival sulcus; isolation source: swab sample of gingival sulcus... | reverse complement strand
TTTATTCTTAATTGTTCTAATGGTTTATTGTTCATTTTCTATATCCTCTAATTCTTTATTTATCATCATAATGGCCTTTCACTTGATAAATATCAATGCCATCCTCTTCAACACGATAAACAAGCCTATTTATTTCATCAATTCTTCTACTCCATAAGCCACTGTAATTGTCTTTTAATGGCTCAGGTTTTCCTAATCCTTCAAAAGAATTTCTTTGTATATCTTTAATTAATCTATTTATTTTATTTAAAGTCTTTTTATCTTCTTTCTGCCAATAACAATATTCTTCCCATGCTTGCTTTGAAAATATAGTATTACTCATTTTCCATATCCTCTAATTCTTTCATTGTTTTAATTACAACTCTACCTTCTTCTTTTTCTTTTATACTATTGGCTAAATGTTTCATATTGCTCGCAGAATAAAACGGCTCATCGCTATAAAGTTCAAAAGGGATTCTATTTTCCCTAAGTGCTGCTTTAATAAACATATTCATTGCCACTGAAACATTTATTCCTAATTGTTCACAAAAAATTTCAAACGCTAGCTTATCATCAAATGGAACTCTAGCACTTACATTTACATATTTCATATCTACACCTCAAATCCTACAACTAAATATACTACATTTCACTATTTTATATTATAATATATTATACTGTAATATAAGTCAATATATTTTTACAATAAAGACCGTAAAGTTTCTTGTGCTTTTATAAATTTTATCATACAATTAACTTATAAAATAAAGTTCATAATTTTTTAGGAGGTATTACGATGAAAGTACTTATTATTTTTAACGGTGTTCCATACAACGACACTGATGTTACTTGGAACGGATTAAGACAAGCAGAAGCCCTTAGAGCAAATGGGGCAGAAGTTCGGATTTTTCTTATGAATGATTCTGTAGATATGGCAAGAGAAAGTTGCAAACCACCTGCTCACTACGAATTTGATTTAGCACAAATGCTGAAAGACTTAATTGCAAAAGGTGTAAAAGTTCGAGTTTGTGGTACTTGTATGACAAGATGTGGTATCCATAAGAATGAACCATACTACGATGGTGCCAACGAATCAACACAACAAGAATTAGCAGAATGGGTATTAGATAGCGATAAAGTGTTAAGCTTCTAAAAGGCTGAATTTTTATTAAAAAATATAAAAGTATCATTTCATATTTTTAGGGTCACCTCATATTTATGGACTGATACTTTTCTTTTATCTATCAAACTTTATCATAAATTATTGACAAGTAATTATAAAATAAGTATTATGTGATTATGAGCGAAATAAAATTTGAATAGGATAACAATAATACGAATATAATAAAAGATTTCTGTAATTCTGTATTTAGAAGACTGTATAAAATCACTAGCAATAGTAACATGCTAATAACAGATATAATATGTTCAAAAAAATGATTATAGTAAAATAACAACTTGATTTTTCATCTATATTTTGCTATAATTTAATTAATTAAATGGTGTCCCACTACCTATAAAGGTGGAACATTAAAGAAGGTGTCTCACTACCTATATACCAAAGGTGAAGCATTAAAGCTAATGGAGAGGATGAACCCTCTCTGTTTTTGTAAGGAGAGATATGTGCTAAACATCGTTCAATTTGGATTTTATACAGTAAATCCTGATTATTTAGAGTATTTATATAAGGTTGATTCAGAAGTGTCTTATAATCCATCCTATAGAAATGGTATAAAACCTTTTGTGGGCATTGTTGTAGGAATCGAAAATTATAATTATTTTATCCCTTTGTCTTCTGCAAAAGAAAAACATAAGAATTGGCATAATGTGTCAAATGAGCATTTCTTAATTTATGAAGTAGTAGATAATAATGTTACAATAGGTGATGATATCTATAAATACTATTCCGACACAAGTAAAATGCATATATTATCTGTATTAGATATTAAAAAAATGGTTCCAGTACCTCAATGTTGTTATGAAAGTATAATTTTTGATGACTTAGATGATGAGAGATACAAAGACTTGTTTCAAAAAGAATACGCTTTTTGTTTATCTATAAAGCAAAAGATAATAAAGAAAGCAGAAAAACTATATAAAAAACAGAAGGATACAGGAATTGTAAGAAATATACATTGTGATTTTACGAAATTAGAACAAGCAATGCAGGAATGGATAATGAATAAATACGAAGAATGTGTTTCGAGTAAAAAATGATTATATAAGAAACAAAAAAATATATCTTATTAAATCAATATATGGGAGGGTTTAAGATGAATTTAGAAAATTTAAAAAAAGTAGATACCGAAATATATCAGACAATAGAAGATGAACTAGCGAGACAACAGGATGGGTTGGAACTTATCGCATCAGAAAACTTTGTTTCAGAAGCTGTTTTAGAAGCAATGGGTACTGTATTAACTAATAAATATGCAGAGGGCTACCCTAATAAAAGATACTACGGTGGATGTCACGTCATAGATAAAGCTGAAACACTTGCTATCGAACGATTAAAAAAACTTTTTGGAGCTGACCACGCCAATGTTCAACCTCACTGTGGTGCCAATGCCAATATGGCAGCTTACCTTGCCTTAGTCGAACCAAATGATACGATTTTAGGGATGGATTTATCTAATGGTGGTCATTTAAGCCACGGTTCTCCCGTTAATGCTTCAGGTATTTATTACAATTTTGTATCTTACGGTGTCAATCCTGAAACAGAAGTGATTGACTACGATGATGTTTTAGCCATTGCGAAAAAACACAAACCAAAATTAATTGTTGCAGGTGCTTCTGCTTACCCTAGAAAAATCGATTTTAAAAAGTTTAGAGAAATAGCTGATGAGGTAGGTGCATTGCTTATGGTGGATATGGCACATATTGCTGGTTTATCTGCTACTGGATTTCACGAAAACCCTTGCCCTTATGCTGATGTCGTAACAACAACAACGCACAAGACTTTACGAGGTCCTAGAGGTGGTGCAATCCTTTGTAAAGAAAAATTTGCAAAAGCTATTGATAAAGCAGTATTCCCCGGACTTCAAGGTGGTCCATTAGAGCATATTATTGCAGCAAAAGCTGTTTCTTTTAAAGAAGCCTTAGAACCTACCTTTAAAGAATATCAAAAACATATTGTTGAAAATGCACATCACTTAGCAGAAGCTTTAAAAAACAAAGGTTTTAAATTGGTTTCTAATGGTACTGATAATCATATGATGCTTTTAAACTTTGGTGCTGATGGTATCAGTGGTAAGGAAGCTGAGGCGATGCTAGGAGAAATTCATATTACAGTGAATAAAAATACTGTTCCTGGTGAAACACGTTCTCCTTTTGTAACCAGTGGTATCCGAATTGGTACACCTGCTGTTACTACGAGAGGAATGGGAAAAAATCAAATGGAAGAGATTGCAGATATTATTGCAAAATGCTTAAATCAAGAAGAAGATAAGGAAACATTAATTGCTAGAGTTCATAAACTTTGTGACGAGTTTCCTCTTTATCAATAAATGACTTTTTATCATAGTCTCCGATGAACATTTAAAAAACGCCCTTAGGGCGTTTTTTATTTTTTCAATAAAATCAGAACACTGTTCTATATTGAAAAATCAAGACTTTTGAAACATCTTATTTAAGATGTTTTGTAACATATTACTTTTTTTCTTCACTTTAATGTAAGGCAGTTCTTTTTTTTCTATCCATTGATTTTTCAAAAGTTTTTCACCATTTGTTGTAAAAATTTCATCTGCATAATCTTCGCCATACATTAAAGATACTAAATCATAAGCTTCTTTCACATATGGTTTTCTACTGGTCATATTGTGAACATCACTTGCCACAAAGGAAACAACTTTATTTTCCAGCAAAAAATGAGCAAATTCATAACTATCTGTTTTATCTTTATTTATGATATTGTCACAATTAAGTTGCAACAACGCCCCATTTTTCATCACTTCTCTTAAGGTTTCATAATTAGTTTCCTGAAATAAATAAGGATATCTTTCAACATGAGCTATTACTGGTACTAAGTTTTCCATCATCACTTCATAGCAACCTTCCGATAAATCCTCACATTTTCCTACTGAGCTTAATTCTAGTAAAAAATACTGACTATATGCCAACGTATTGTAACGTTCTTTTTCCATTACTTCTATAAATGATTCATTGTTTTTATAATATATTTCATTGCCTAAATGAACATCAATATTAAGTTTATGATATGCTACTAAGTTTTTTATTCGCTTAAAACCCTCTTCTGCATCTTCTTTCAGTACATCTAATTTATGTTTATTAAAATGAGGTGTTAAAATTACATCGGTTACTCCTTGATGATATAATTCTTTGAGAATTTCTACAGATTCTTCTTCTGATTTTGACCCATCATCAACATTATTAATAATATGTGAATGTATATCTACCATTTTAAAATCCCCTTATACCAAATATTCCTCTTCTAAAAAGCTCGATGATATGCTTTTGCTCTAATACAATCTGACATTATTTGTTCAGATAAAGATTCTATATCGGGAAATGCCACTTCATCCCTCATCTTTGATAAAAATTTTACTCTTATTTTTTTCCCATAAAGTTCCTTATCAAAATTAAATATATGGGTTTCAATATTCTTTTTCTTTTTTGCTTCATCAATGGTTGGTTTAATACCAACATTTGTCACACTGGGGTACTCTATACCATTGTAACTACACACCGTCACATATACACCGTTAGAGGGTGTTACCATATTTTCATCAATGACGATATTAGAAGTAGGAAACCCTATCGTTCTACCAATTCTATTGCCGACAACAACTTCTCCACCAATAGAATAATCACGACCTAAGTACGCTTTACAACGTTCCATCTCTCCCTCTTGAATCGCTTTTCTTATCAATGTGCTACTTACAACTTCTTCTCCTATCATATAAGGTTCTAAAACGTGTATACCAAACCCTTTTTCAATGCCCTCTCGCATTAATGTTTCTGGCGTTCCTTGTGCCTTATAACCAAATCGATAATTAAAACCACAGTAAGCTTGTTTCATTGCAAATTTATTTATCAATATCTCGTCAATAAATTTTATCGGTGCCATATTTTTGATGCTTTCATCAAATGGAATATGAAATAAATAATCAATTCCCATTTCTTCTATAATATCTTCCTTTTCGCAAGAGTATAAGATATTTTTTACCACTAAATTTTCAGAACCTAAGTTTTTAGGATGATTAGAAAATGTAAATACTGCACTTTTCAAGGCTAAATCTTGAGCTGTCTTTACGGTTCTTTCCATCAATTCTTGATGTCCTCTGTGAATACCATCAAAATTCCCTAATGCGACTACTGTACTTTCAATATCTTGTATATCTTCCAAACTTCTAAAAATTTTCATTAAACTCAACTTCCTCTATTTTCAAATAAAATCAATCTATCATCACATAAAATTTAAAAAATTTTATGTGCCTTGTATGCCCCAATTTCTTGATCAAAGTAAGCAGTACCAAGGCAATGACAGTTTCCTTGACGATTTTTTTCGTTATTTTTTTCACAAACAAGGTACATTTTACAAAGTTTATCATCAACTTGTATCGGTGGGACTTTATCAGCAAAATAAGGTTTTTTTGTGATTTTCATATCTCGATACGATATTTTTCCACCATTTATAAAATATTTTTGTTTCTCAGGATTAATGATTAATTGCCCTAAGTTTTTAAGTGCCGTGTCAATATTTTTAATATAAGAATTAATATCTGCACTGCCATTTTTAATATCTTCTATAGATACTGTATTTTCTAATAGGCTACTACCACTTTTTACTCTTACAAGCTCCGTCATAATCGCTCCTGTACCAAGTTGTTCCCCTATATCTCTACAAATGGAGCGTATATACGTCCCTTTACCACATAACACCTGAAATTCAAAGGAACGATTTTCAAGGTCTATATTCATCAGATTAATATCTTCTATATATACTTTTCTGCTTTTAATAGCAACTTCTTCCCCTTTTCTAGCATAATCATAAAGTCGTCTGCCATTGACCTTTAAAGCAGAATATTTTGGTGGCACTTGCTGTATTGTTCCTTTCAATTGACTGAAAACTTGTATTAAAACATCTTCTTTTAATATTTCGTTAAAATCTTTTCCTTTTGTGTCTATGGCTACAACATTCCCCCAAACATCAAGGGTATCTGATATTTTCCCCAATTGCATTTTGCATCGATAACATTTTAAATCTAAATCAAAATATTCAATAGCTTTTGTAGCACTACCAATACAAACAGGTAACACCCCTGTTGCCATCGGGTCTAACGTACCACAATGCCCTACTTTTTTTATCCCTGTTGCTTTTCTAATAATATTAACACAATCGTGAGAAGTGTAATCTTGTGGCTTGTAAATATTGATGATACCATTTATTCCTGTCATATCAGTCCATCTTTCTTATATACTGGTACACTAAATCTTCCATATGTTTCATCGCCTCATTAAAAGACATATTGAGTTTTCCTCCTGCTGCCTTTACATGACCTCCACCATTGATGCTTTGTGCGATTTCTGCCACATTTGCATCTCTTTTGGCACGCATACTGATTTTGCATTCTTTGTTTGTTAATTCTTTCACAAATACAGCAACTTCAACATTTTTAACATTGCGAATGGTTTCAACGATACCTTCCGTATCTTCCATTCTAGCACCTGTTTCTTTAATCATTCCTTGAGTTACACCACAAATAATCCCTCTACCACCTGCAAATACTTTCAGTCCTTGTAATATCATATTATTTAAAATAAGCTTTTGCAATCGAATATTTTGATACAAATTAATGCTTATTTCGTTTGGTTTTGCCCCATTATCCATCAATTCTGCTGTAATTCTATGGGTATGTGCCGTCGTATTGGAGTATTGAAAATTACCTGTATCAGTCGTAATCGCTGTTAATATTCCTTGAGAAACATCGCCTTTTAAACTTTTCCCCATAGTTTTCACTAACTCAAATATCAACTCTCCTGTTGCTGCTGCCTCTGGTCTTATATAATTAAAATCAAATATAGGCATCGTGGTAACGTGATGATCTATTGTTCCTGTTATTTTCCCCGATTGAAATTTTTCTACTCTTGCAGGAAAACGACTAAATTCCCCACAGTCCACTGCCACGCAGACATCAGGATTCTCAATGATATTCATATTATGCGTACAATAATCTTTTGCCAAAAAATCTAAAAATCCCGGCACCTCATCTTCAATTAAAATATAAGCTTCTTTCCCCATATTTCTCAACGTTGCACATAAAGCAACAGAAGATCCTAAAGCATCGCCATCCATATTGATATGTGGAAAAATCAAAAATGTTTTTTCTCGTGCTAATATTTGTCCTATTTCTTCAAAAGTATTATTTTTACTTTGATAATCCTCTTTTTTTTCTATTTCTGTATTTATCAACATTTTTTCCTCAGTCTTTATTCTTCATTACTTTACAGCACTAATTGTTAAGTTTTTAACAATTAGTGCCACTTTTATCTCTCAGGCGTTCTTTTCTTTTTCCATCCTATAAGTTTTTAAACAATTCTTCCATATGTCTACCATACTCAATAGAACCATCCATTTTAAATACTAATTCTGGTATATGTCTTAGTTTCACTTGTTGTCCAATTCTCTTTTTAATCAACCCTTTGGCACTTGTAAAAGCATCTAAAATATCCTTTCGGTGTGCGGCTAATTCTTCTTCTGTTTTTTCATTGCTATTTAATCCAAAATCAGAAATATATACTGTTGCATAACTACCATCTCTCGTAACATCTACTTCTGAAATACTGATAAGACTGGTAGAAAGCCTTGGGTCTTTTATTTCTCTTATAAGCATTTCACCAATAATTTTTTTAATTTCTTCGCCCAATCTGTCTTTTCTATAATTTCCCATTTCATTCTTTCCTTAGTTATTTTCTTTCAATTTCTACCATATGGAAGCATTCAATAATATCGCCCTCTTTTAAGTCATTATAATTTTCAAAGCCGATACCACACTCAAAACCCTTTTGAACTTCTTTTGCATCGTCTTTAAATCTTTTAAGAGAAGATATTTTGCCCTCATGATACACGATACCATCTCTTACAAGCCTAATATCTGCATTTCTTATAACTTTACCACTCGATACGTATGCCCCTGCAATCGTTCCTACCCCCGGCACTTTAAAGGTTGTTCTCACTTCAACTGTACCAAGAACTTCTTCTTTAAATTCAGGTTCTAACAATCCTTTCATCGCCGTTTCTACATCATCAATTATTTCGTAAATAACCCTGTACGTTCTGATTTCAATACCAGCTCTATCTGCCATAGATACTACCGTATTGCTTGGTCTTACGTTAAATCCGATGATAACAGCTCCTGTGGTTTCTGCCAACATCACATCAGATTCTGTGACAGTTCCTACACCAGAATGCACCACTTTAACTCGAACATTTTCAGTTTTTAACTTTTCAAGAGATGTTTCAATAGCACCAACAGAACCTTGTACATCGCCTTTTACAATCAAGTTCAATTCCTTTACTTCGCCCTCTTGTATTTGTGAGAATAATTTTTCTAAAGTTGTACTCGCATTTTTAGCAAGGACTTCTTCTCTTAGTTTATTTTTTCTCATCTCAGCAATTTCTCTAGCAACTTTATCTTCTTTTACCACATTAAAAGTGTCTCCTGCTTGAGGAACATCTGTCAATCCAAGAATTTCTACTGCCGTTGCAGGCTCTGCCTTTTTAATCTTTTCGCCTTTAAAGTTATTCATCAATCGAATTTTACCAGAGCAAGTTCCTGCCACCACACTTTGTCCTGCGTGAAGTGTTCCATTTGATACAAGTAATGTTGCCACAGGTCCTTTTGATTTATCTAATTTCGCATCAATAACCGTTCCTAAAGCAAGTCTATCTGGGTTTGCTTTTAATTCCATAATTTCTGCTTGAAGAAGTACCATTTCTAATAAATGAACAATCCCTTCCCCTGTTTTTGCAGACACTTTTGCACTAATCGTATCGCCTCCCCAGTCTTCCACAAGGATGCCATGCTCTGTTAAATCTTGAAGTACCTTATCTGGATTTGCCCCCGGTTTATCTATTTTATTAATAGCTACGATAATCGGTACACCTGCTGCTTTTGCGTGACTAATCGATTCCACCGTTTGTGGTTTTACACTATCATCTGCTGCAACAACCAGTATGGCAATATCTGTTACGTGTGCACCTCTTGCTCTCATTGCTGTAAATGCTTCGTGACCCGGTGTATCTAAAAGCACTATTTTTTGATCATTTATCATAACTTCTGATGCCCCGATATGTTGTGTGATACCACCAGATTCTGATGCTGTAACATTCGTTTTTCTTATCGCATCTAAAAGTGATGTCTTTCCGTGGTCTACGTGTCCCATAACAGTAATAATTGGTGCTCTCGGTACTAAATCTTTTTCATCATCTTTAAAGTCTTCAATACCCATTTCTTCTTCTGTTTGCTCTACTTTACCAATGCTGACTTCTACACCAAGTTCTTCTGCTAAAATCAAGACAGTATCTTCATCAATATTTTGGTTAATATTTGCCATAATACCTAATTTCATCAGTTTCATTATAACAGTAGACGTACTAAGTTCTAATTGTTCACAGAAACCTGCCACTGTAATAGGCACGTTAATCTTTGTTACACCATCTTGAAGTTCTTCCATAGTTTCTTCTGGTTCTTCCACTTTAGGCTTAGACTGATTTTTCTTAGGTCTAACCATTTTTTCCAAAGACCTTGTTTTATTATTACCAAATTTACCTTTGCCTTTTGCACCTTTTTCAAGTTTAGCAAATTTATCACGTTCTTTATCTTTATGTCTATCGCCTCTTTTTGTGTTTGGCTTTTCTACAATAACATCTAAATCATCATCTCTTTTGGATTCTCTATCCTTCTTAAAGCTTGTACTGTAACTTCCTTGAGATTGTCTATCCTCTTTTTTTCCTCTGTTTTTAAAGTTGTTATCGCCAGGTTTACGATTATCTTTCTTGTAATCCTCTTTTTTCTTGTCATCTCTATTAAAACGACCGTCTTTTTTCTTCTCTCTATTCTTATTTTGTTCGTTTCTATGTTTTCTACGTTCTTCTTCTATAATTTTTCTCTTTTTCGCTTCTTCTTCTTTTTTTCTCTTTTCTGCTTCTGGGTCGAACTTTTTAAGAATTTTTAAGGTTCTGCCACCACTAGCTTTATTTTCTTCTTTTTTATCCCTATTTTCTTTTACTTCTTGCTCTTTTTTCTTTTCTGTTTTTTCAATTTTTTCTTCAGATGCCTTTTTTACTGTTTTATTCTCTGGTGACTTGCTTTCTTCCATTTTTTTTGCTTTCGGTTTTTCTACCTTTTTCTTTTCGACTTCTTTTTCTGCTTTTACTTTATCTGTCACTTTATCTTCTACTTTTACCACTTTATTATTTTCAATTTGAACAATATGGACAACTTCTTCTTTTTCTACTTTGTTTTCCATATTTTTTTGTTCTTTTTTCTTTGCATCTTTATTTATAATTGGTGTTCCTACAGGTGCTTTTACACCTTTTTTCGTCTTTTCTGCACTTTTCGTTTTTTCCTGTTTTTTCGTTTGTTTCGATGCTGGACTAGCTGTCACTTTTGATGCTGCTTTTACCTCTACTTTAGGTTCTTACTTCTTTTTCTTTTTTCTTAGGTGTTGCCTTTACGATTTTCGTTTCTGACTTCATATTATTTTTATTCATAGAATTTTTAATAGAAATAACATCCATTTCATTTAAGCCACTCATATGACTTGTAGCTTCTATCCCCATACCGTTTATTTTTTCAATCAGTTCTTTATTTTCAATTCCAAGTTCTTTTGCCAACTCATGCACTCTTGTTTTTCCTGACACTATAGTTACCTCCTTTTCTTAAAACTTATTATCTATTTCCTGTATAATTATTTTTGCAAATTGTCCATCTGTTATACCAAAAATACTTTTCCCTGCTTCACCACAGATCATGCCTAACATTTCACTATCTACAAAAATTCGATAGGATGTACCACTTGTTTCTGCTTGATTTTTCATTTTTTTTAATGTATTTTCCGACAAATCATTTGCTAAAAGTAACAATTTTATCTTTTTTCTTTTCATATATAATAGACAAGTATTATATCCTGATACTACTTTTCTAGCTCTTTTTGCAAAACCGATGTAGCTTTCTAATTTTGTTTTCATTAAAATTATATTCCTTTATAATCTTTTTCCTTCATATAATCAGATATTAAGTCTAAGTCTTCTTTTTTAACTTCCATTTTTAAATTTCGAGCAAAACTTTTTCTTTTAACTGCATTGGTAAAACAGCTTATGTCTTTACATAAATAGACACCTCTACCTTTTGCTCTCCCTGTTTCATCGATTGTGACATTTCCTTCATAGCCTGCTATTCTTATAAGCTCCTGTTTATCTTTCGATTCCATACAACCGATACATCTTCTCATTGGCTTTTTTTTCATTTTCAAATAGCATCACCTCTATCCTGCGTCACATTTTACACTTCTGTAATTTCATCATCTATTTCATCAATTGTCTCTGTTTCTTCTAAATGTTCTATTTCTTGAGGTTCTTCTATTTCAGAATTTTCACGATATAAAATTTCGTCTTCCTCATATTCATCATAAAATTTTGTATGACTTTTTATATCGATTTTCCATCCTGTTACTTTTGCTGCCAATCTTACGTTTTGACCTTCTTTTCCAATAGCAAGAGATAATTGTTTGTCTGGCACAATTGCGATAGCTGATTTAGAATCTTCAAACACTAAAACTTTTTCCACTTTTGCTGGACTTAATGCTCTAGTAATCAGTATTTCTGGGTCTTCATCCCATTCTACGATATCAATTTTTTCGCCAAATATTTCGTCGGCTACATTTTGCACTCTGCTACCACCAGAACCTACACAAGAACCAATTGGATCTACTGCTTCATCTTCTGACCACACAGCGATTTTTGTTCTTGATCCTGCTTCTCTAGCAATACTTTTTACTAAAACTGTGCCATCCTCTATTTCTGGCACTTCTATTTCAAAGAGTTTCCTAACAAAACCTGGATGGGATCTCGATAAATAAATCATAGGACCTTTCGGTGTTCTCTTAATATCCATTAAATATGCTTTTATTCGCTGTCCTATTCGATATTTCTCTCCCTCCACTTGTTCGTTTTGAGCAATAATACCATCAGAACTACCTAAACTGACAAAGATGATACCATTGGTCATTCGATGAATTTCCCCAGATAATATTTCGCCTTTTCGAGTTTCATAATTACTAAACACTTTTTCTCTTTCAGCTTCTCTCAGTCTATTCATCACGACTTGTTTTGCTGTTTGTGCTGCAATTCTACCGAAATCTTTAGGGGTTACTTGATATTCTATAAATTCCCCAATTTCAAAATCTTCATCTAACGATTTTGCTTCTTCAATAGAAACTTCCATCAATTCATTGTCCACTTCTTCTACAATTTCTTTCTTCATATAAACGTTCACATCGCCTGTTTCATTGTCTACATTAACTCTAATGTTTTCCGATGTGCCATAATTTTTCTTGTATGCCGATACAAGAGCTGATTCAATAGCTTCAATCAGTATATCCCTCGATAGCTGTTTTTCTTTTTCTAATTGTTCTAAAGCTAATATAAATTCTTTGTTCATTCTTTTTCCTCCTTATATGCTATATCATAACTGCAAGTTTTGTCTTTGCGACTTTTGATGCAGGTAATACTCTTTCTTCATTTTCTTGTAATATGACAATATTGTCCTCTCGAATACCGACTAATTCCCCTTGATACTCTTTTTTACCATCTATTTTTTGATATAAACTAATGTCTACCATTCGTCCAGCAAATCGAACAAAATCTTTTTCTTTTATTAATTCTCTATCTAACCCTGGGGAAGATACTTCTAAGAAATAATTTTCTTTAATCATATCTTCTCTATCTAAAATTTCACTTAAATATTTGCTGACATCTTGACATTGATCGATGCTTATATACTTCTCTTCTTCTCCTGAAACATCATCAATATATACTCTTAAAAACCAAGTTCCTGCTTCCTTTATATATTCTACTTTGTGGACTTCTAAGGATTGTTCCTGTAAATAATCCTGAAGCCAGTGAGCTACTTGCTCTGTAATTTTCAATTTAGCCATACATTCTCCTTTTTATTAGTATAGAATAAAATCTTTGATAATAATGAATCGTTATTAATCTATCAATCATAAAACCTTTCAATTTATCTAAAATAATTACATTTAAAATAAATTGAGAAATCATTAAAACAAATTTTTTAAAATAACTTGATTATTGTTTTAGTAAATAGAAAAGTGAGCAACCTGCTCACTTTTCTATTTTAACTTATATTAATTTACTCTTATAGCATAGCACACTTTTACAAGATTTACAAGGGATTTGTACAAATTCCTTCATAATTCAAGTAATGATTCCATAAATCGTGCTACTGATAAGTGTTGTTACATTAATTAGCTATTTGCATTTCTACGATTCTGTTAATAAGTGTTGCCACTTCTGCTCTCGTCGCTTTTCCTTTTCCATTAATTTTATTGTTAGAACCTTTGAAAATTTTCTTGTCAATTGCCCAATTCATGCCATCTTTTGCCCAAGCAGAAACATTATTACCATCAGCAAATGTGGATAATTTATCTGTTGATACTCTTTCCCCATTCATATATCGATATAAAATCGTTGCAATTTGTTCTCTTGTAATCTCATCTTTCGGCTTAAATTTACCATTGTCGCCTTTGACAATATCTTTGCTTACTGCCCAGCTTACTGCCTCTTTGTAATAAGAATCTTTTACAACATCTTCAAACACAACATCTGTTCCTAAGGCTTTTTTATCTTCTAATCGATGAAGAACTGTAACAAGCATCGCTCTATTCATCGTTTCATTTGGACTAAACTTATTTTTTGATGTACCATTGAAAATTTCATGAGATGTGGCAAATCCTACTGATTTTTTGTACCACGCTTTATCTGATACATCTTCAAAACTTTTCTTATTGTCTATCACTTTAACAGTTACACTACCTTTTAATTTAGCAACAGCTTCTCCATCAGCTACTAAAGATTTTGTAATTATTTCTTCTGTACCATCTTCATGAACAGCGACTAATACTTGACCTTGTTTCATTTTTCCATCTTTTATAACTGCTGTCATACCACCTTTCAAATTGTCAAGAGATTGTTTACCAACTTTTACATCAATTGTTACTTTGCCATCTTCTTTCACCGTATTGACTTCTAAAGCTTTTCCTTTTGCTTTTGCAATTTCTTCAATGGAATCTCTTGGAAAAGATATTTGACTATTTCCTGTTTGAATTTTTAGAGAAGTATTCTTTTCTTTTGCTAATTTACCAACAGATGATGTTGGAATAGTAATATTTACTTTATCTGCACCACTTTTCACTTTTGCTTTTATTACTAATTCTTTACCTTGACTATCTTTACTATTTTTATTTAATTTTTCTATGGCTTTATTTAATGCTTTTTCATCTGTTTTCACTTCTGAAACACCATCTTTTTCAACAACATCTGTCTTAACAATTTCAGATTTATCCTCTAGATTACTTTCATCCTTTGGTTCTTCTTTTTTAGATTCTTCTGTTGTAATACGTCCTCCACCTGATGAACTTCCTCCAGAGCCACCTGATGAACTTCCACCATTGCTACTATTATTCCCTTGATTACCACCGTTTTCTGGTTCTTCTTCACCAATTCTTACTAATGACATTCTTACTTGATTTAACTTGTCATAAGCAGCATTTATCTGATTTTGAGTAGCTAATTTCATATCTAAAACTTCTTGTGCTTCTTTTAAGGCTAATCTAAAATCTTTTCTAAGCTCTAGTTTATATTCTATTAACTTAATAGCTTTACAAATTTCAATCTCTCTTTCAAGTGCTGTTCTATCTGCCTTTGATTGTATCTTGCTTATTTTTAATCGAAGAAGTTCTATAAAGTCATCAATATCTTCTTTCTTTGTCTCTGCATCATTAATAATATCCTTCGCTGCATTATTTAACTCTTGTAAATCATTTAAAGCTTCTTCTGTTTGATATAACTGTCTATTTGCTAACAATTCATCTGCTTTTGCAATCAAATAATTTAATTCACTAAAATCTAATACACCACCCACTTTTTTTAAGTTTTTAATTGCTCTATCAAGCATATTAATCGTATCTCTGATATGTTTTTCGGTATTGTGTGCAGGGTCTTTTGATTCATAAGTCATCATTGCCCCTTCAATAGCTGCACCTAAAAATTCCTTCGAACGTTCTGTATATGTATCATCCAGTTTATTATATATTTCTTGTGCTTCATCAATTTTGATTTTTAAATCAGCTTTCGACGCACCATAAGTTTCTTTCACTAAATCATCGATAGCTTTTTTCAATGCTGTGGCTAATTCATTAATTTCCTGTTGAGAAATATTTTTATTGTTCAATCCTACTTGTCCATTATAAAGTGCCACTTCTAACACTTCCCACGTAGATAATTCATATTGATGTTCATCTAAATTTTCAGCTTGTTTTACATATATTCTAAGAAGTTCCTTATCTACCATCATTTCATCAGACACAATGCCTTTTTCAAGTTTTAAACTTAACGTCTTACTGCCATACTTAAATTCATGGTTGACTTCGTGGGTACCAAATCCTGCATTTTCATAATTACTAGTGTATACACTATACGGGAATTTGTTCAAAAGTTCCAATGTTTTTTCACTTTCATCAGCACTAAACTCTACAACTTCTGTGGTTCTATTAAAGTCTCTACCGATTAAGTTTAGTGTAAATTTACCTTGATAACCATTTCTATCAATTTCAAGTTTATAAGTTTTCCTTTTCTTTTTAGAAACAATTATTGCTTTTAACGATTCTCCTGTACCTACTGAGTTTTTGTCAATTTTAATGCTTTCATCTCCTGTTACGAAGAACTTTTCGTTATCTAATTCACGAACAACGATTTTGAAATTACCAGGTTCTACAAATATTTCATAAGCACCATTGGCACTGCCAAAGTAAGGTGATAATTCAAATTCTTCTCCTGTCACTTTATTTACTATAAATAATCTCAAAGAAGCATTAAGGTCATTTGATACAATTACTGTTCCTTTTCCTTTTCCTTTACGCTTAAAATTAACATTGACAATTTTATCATAGTCATCTTGTCCTATTGTTACACTTATATCGTTATTACCCTCTAATACATAATCTTCATCTATATCATAAATTCTAACAATATAATTGCCCGGCTGTAAATTATATTCATCTACAGGATCTAAATTTTGATCAAGCACATCATATTTAAATTTATCAAGTCCTATATTACCAGACTCTAACACTGGTTTAATGATAATCATTCTTTCTGTACCAGTCTTAATTGCTTTCATCAATGGTAACGTTAACGTGTTGTATGCATAATCTGATATTTCTATTTTCGCATTATTTACATCCACTCCTGCCGGTATTGTAAATTTACCAAAAATACCATTTGCCTCTACCATTTCAATTTCTTTTACAGTATCATTGCCCTCTTCATCAATTGCAGGATATGTTACAACAGCTTTTTTGATACCTGCACCATTTTCTATCACTTTTTCCAACGTATAAATACGACTATTTTCATCGTAGGAACTCTTTTGAATTCTTGGAAACGTTTTATCTAGTAAAATATCATAATCCATATACTGTGCATTAGTATTTTTACCATCCGGTTTTACACTTATACGCATAACATAATTGTCTTCTTCTAGCTCTTCACCATTAGATTTTTTACCATCCCAATGCCAATAATTTTCTGTCGTCGTTAAGTTTGGACCTGCAAAAGGTGATGCACTAAAGAAGTTTTTCATCCCAAATGCCCCTTCTTCTTTTGATACATAGATAGGGTGCGTATAGTTTAAATCCTTTTTATCATACACTAAAACTTCTAAATCTTTGTAGTTTCTAAGGAACGTTCCCACAAACCACACGTCATCACCACTGCCATCGCCATTTGGTGAAAAGGCGATTTTATCTTTATTAAATTTAGGGTTTTCAAAAGTACTGCCTTCTAATTCTCCTAAAACTTCAATATCTGTGTTTACTCTAGTTGCTAAATGTGTATAAGGTGTTGTTATTCTATCTGCAAATTCATAATACATCGGTCTTTTACCATCTGCTATAAAATCACAGATGTCTGCTTCAACAACTGCTAAGTTTTCCCACTGGCCTTTAAATCCGACAAAAGGTATATTGATGTCTGTTAAATTAGGATTATTTTGACTTTGTGCGTTTGCAACAGCTCTAAAAAATACGTACCCTTCTAGGAAGAATCCTTTCGGCATATCATTAGATACTTCTGCTAACTCTACACTGATGCTATTTAAATCAAAGATTAATTCAAAAGGTTCTTCACTATTTGCACCTACTGTAATCGTCTTTTTGTTGTCTTTTGTGTTTATTAAATTCTTAGGTTCTAGGGTGATATAACCATTTTTTTCAGTATCGGTATTTAAAACACCGTAGTATTTATAAGTCTTAGGACTATCGCCATAGTTTTTCAGTTTACCTGTAACCGTCACTTTATCCCCTGTTATATTTCTTAAATTAATACTAGAAATATCATTTGTTCCTAAAACAACCACTTCTGATTGTGTAGCACGATTTAAACTCATCAATCCTGCACCTTGTCCTCTAGGAGAACCATATAATTCTTCATTTTCTTTAAAATTGTGAGGTGTTGCTGTGCTCATCAATAAATTCTTTATTAATTGATGTTTCGCTGTACCTGTTACATTAGGGAATTTCTTTTCCACATACTGTTTCACAATAGCAATACCACCGGTAACGTGAGGTGTTGCCATAGAAGTACCACTCATTACTTTGTATTTATTGTTATTAATACTTGAATAAATTTTCCCCCCCGGTGCTGCTAAATCAGGCTTTAAATTTCCTTCTTCCGTTATTCCCCAGCTAGAAAATGATGATAAACCATAGCCAGTAGGGTTTGCTATTACTTGTTCTGTTAATGAAACTTTTATGGTGTAATTACTGTGATCAATTAAATAATCTCCACTTTCCTTCGTAATAAAAAACGACGGTATTTTTATGTCATCTTTATCTAATCCTGCCATCTGCATCGGTGCACTTTCTTCTACATTATTGTAAACGATAGCACCTACAGCACCTTTTCCTTGTGCTATTTTCACTTTTTCATAAAATGTAAAGTCCCCTTTACCATCATCGTTACCACGCTGAATCAACGCATATTTATCTTTTACCAAATAATTATCATCATTATCTTTTGTATAATTTTCATCATATCCCTTGCCAACTTCTACAAATGGCAAATATTCTGATGGCACTGCTTTATCATCAGTACTAATGTAAATAATATTTTTATTTACTGCATTGTTTCCATCTTTTAATAGCATAGATTTTTCTAAAATATTTGTGTTATCTACGGATGCTACTGAAATGGAAACTTCTCCTACCGATGGAGAATTTATCAATCCGTAATTTGGATTATTGGCATTTGGTCCATCTAAAATACCGAAGCCCATAAATCCATCATTACCTGCTGCAATAGCTACGACAATCCCTGCTTTTTGTGCATTTTCAAGGGCAATTTTTGTGGTTTCTTCAAATCTGCTATCGGTTGTATTGGTAGAGCCTAAACTCATATTGATGCTATCTACACCCATTTTCACAGCATCATCAATTGCTTTATTGTATATTTCTGGTGTTGTACCACCACCGAACATACCACCACCGAATACTCTCATAATCGCTAATTGAGCCTCTGGTGCGACACCTTTTAAATCATCTGAATTTGCTGCAATAATACCTGCTACGTGCATCCCATGAGATTCATCACGTTCTTCTTTTATCTTCGTATCTCTTGTGGCATAGTTAAAGCCAAAGGGTATTTTTGAACTGAAATATTTCCCTTTTGCTAATTCTTGGTCTTGTATCAATTGATTCATCTGATTTTCATCTTTTATTTTCGCTGTACTTGAATTCACATCGGTAAAGATTTCGCCATAAGGGTCTGCACCTGAGTCGATAATCGCAATAAGCTGTCCTTCTCCCTTGTAATTTTTTGTCCAAGCTTTATCTGCTTCTACCATCACATTACTGTAAGCATCTTTGGTGTAATACTGTTTTACTTTTGCTACTTTTGGTGCTGGTATTACTTGATTTAATTCAACATAATCAACTTCTGGCATTCTTGCCATAATCTTCGCTTGTTCAAAGGTGGTTGTTAAAGCCATCCCGTTTAACACTGTTTCGTAAGTTTCTGTTACATCGTAATCAAGGGCTAATTTATCCATCGCTTTTAAACATAATTTCTGTGTTTCTTTTGCATAATGAATTTGATTTTTTAAGCCATTTTTTGTTCTTAATTGATTTAATTTAGGTGTTGTCATCCCATAAACGTCATCCATCGTATCATCATTTATTTTAATGATAACAGACACTTCATCTTCATTTTTGTATTGATTACCAGCTTTATACAATAAATCAGACAAGGCTTTTGTTCTTTTCGGAAGCTTCTCAATATCTGTATTCATCGTTACTTCTTCTAAAGCATTCTTCTCCTCTTTATTTTCATCAAGTACTGGTTGTTCTTGTTCTGATCGTTCTGATTGTTCTTGTTGCTCTGGTTGTGCTACTTCTTGATTTTCTTCTAATTGCTTTTTGTCTTCTAATTTTTTATCTTGTGTTAATTCTTCTGTTTTTTCTACTTGGTTATCTTGTGTTATTTCTTCTGTTTCTTCTGTTTTTTTGTCTTTTTCCAATTGTTCTAATTGTTGTGATTGTTCCGTTTTTTTAATTTCTTTCGTTTGTTCTGTTTGTTCTGTTTGTGTTGATTGTTCTGTTGTTTCTGCCATTTGTTCTTCTTGAATCAAAGTACTGTCTGTTACCACTTCATCATTTCCAAAAGCGTAGATTTGAGTTCCTAAAGAAGTACAAACCATGGCAATGGAAAGTATTCCCGATAATATTTTTCTTCTCACAATCTTCCTCCTCTTTTACATAAGACAGTGTAGTGACCGTTTTAAACTGCCACTACACCTTATCTTAAACATTATTAATATAAAATATCAACTTTTAAATTATTATTCAGCTATTTGCATTGCTACGATTCTATTCATAAGAGTGGCTACTTGTGCTCTCGTTGCTTTTCCTTTTGCGTTAATTTTTTTACCTGCTCCTTTAAATAATCCTTCGCCAATAGCCCAATTCATCGCCTCTTTTGCCCAAGATGATATTTCTTTGCCGTCACTAAATTTAGATAGTTTATCTTCTTTTGAAGCTTTTGCACCCATATATCTATAAAGAATTGTTGCTATTTGTTCTCTAGTAACTTCTCCTTTTGGATCAAATTTAGTTCCGTCACCTTTTACGATACCTTTGCTTGCTGCCCAAGATACAGAATCTGCATAATATTTTCCTTCTTTCACATCAGAAAATGCTACTTTATCGCTTATTTCTTTATTTTCCATTCTATGAAGAACAGTTACAAGCATCGCTCTATCCATAGTTTCATTTGGACTAAATTGATCTTTTGATGTTCCTTTGAACATTTCGTGAGATGTTGCAAATCCTACTGATTTTTTATACCATGCTTTTTCAGCTACATCCCTAAATTCTTTTTCGTTATCAATTACTTTTAGTACAACACTTCCTTCTAACTTCGCTGAAGCTTGTCCATTTTGTACCATAGATTTCATGATAATTGTTTCTGTACCATCTTTTGCTACTGCTACTAAGACTTGACCGTCTTTCATTTTTTTATCTTTCAGAGAAACTTTCATACCACCATTTAATTTTTCGATGTCTTTATCCCCTGTTTTTACAGCGATTGATATTTTGCCATCTTTTTCTTTAACTTTCGATACGGCAATTTCTCCTTTATCTTTTGCTACACCTTTCAGTGTTTCTGACGGCAACGTAATATTTGCATCTTCTGTTGAAATTGTTAAAGAAGTGTTTGTTTCTTTGCTAAGTTTGTCTAATACTTTCTTAGGTAACCCAATTTTTACTTTTTTGGCTGATTTTTTAACGTCTGTTTTAATAACGATTACTTTAGCTTTACCAGTATCTTGTTTTACTTTTCCTGCTTTTTCATCCTTAGCTCTTTGTTCTGCTTCTTCTTTTTTCATCTTTTCGATGGCTTTTTGTACTGCTTTTTCATCCGTCTTAACTTCTGTTACACCTTTTACTTCTTTAGATGTTGCTGAAACCACTTCTACTGTTACTTTTTCTTTCTTAAAGGTTAAGCCACCCTCATCAGTAGTTTCTTTATTTTCAGTATTTTCTTCTTCTTTTACTTCTTTTTTGCTCGGTGCTGAACCACTGCCATGGCTACCACTGTGACTAGTTGACCCTGTTTCGCTATGTTTCCAGTTAAATACAAGGTCTGCATCAGGGCTTCCCATTTGAGCTGGTGCTCCTGCAACCGATAGACTCAATGTGATTTTTCTAGGTTTTTCACTTGTTTTAAATGAAAATTCTGAAATGTATTTTCTCTTTAAGTCTTTATCGTAAGCTCTCTTTGTTCTAATACTTCCTACAACGATACTATTATCCTCATCTTTTACCGATACAGAAGTAATCGCCCCTACAACTTGTCCATCCCCTGTATTAATATCCATCGGATTTGTAAATACTGTTACATCGTATGTGCCATCGCCATTATCAACAACATTGGCATATCTGTTGTTTTCAAAAGTACCATCAGCCATTGATGGTTGATTTTTACCTACTTTTGTAAATTTAACTTCTACTTTTTTAGCTACTGGTTTGTTTGGTTCTTCTTGACCATTATTTCCATTGCCAGTTTGTCCACCATAATCAGCTTCTTTGAAATCGCCATTCCAGTCTAAGACTAAAATTGCTGCTTCTTTTATCTTATGACCTTGGATTTCTGGATACATTGTCATATTGATTTCTAATTTAGTATCTTCTGTAGTTTCTGCTGTTTTTACCATATCTGCTGGTAATACAACAGTAAATGTTCCTTTTTCTTCAGCTTTTGGTGTCGCTTCAACTGTATTTCCTCCCATTGTTAAATCTAAAGCTTCTACGCCAGAAGTAACACCTTGCATCACCATTTCATTGAAGGTAATTTCTGCTGTATAATCTGTCTGGTCATAGGCTTTTTCAAGTTCAATATCGTGTACTAAGGAAGTGTTCGCCATTGAAAGCTCTGTTTCATTAGTTTTTAATATATAAGCTTTTACTGTTTGATGTGTTCTTTCTGGATAATCATCTTCATTAAAGTCTTTATTCCAGTCGAATACTAATACAGCATCGGTTGTTGAGCTATGTTGTGGAATTTCTGGATATGTTGTCATTCTTACTTTAAGTTTTGTATCTTCTGAATGTGCTGTTCCAAATACGTGGTTTGCTGGCATTTCAAAAGTAAATACACCTTTTGATTTTTTCATCATTGGCATATAGGCATCTGCTTGATGATTGTATACGCTGATTGTTTCTACGCCTGCTTTTTTAGTTTCTCCATTCATTGGTACATCTTTTTCTTCAAAAGATACTGTGAATTGTGCTAACCCTTGATTTTCTGTACTTTTAGCAATTGCTACTGTTTTCACTAAATATTCATCTGCCATCGAGATATCTTTTTCATTATCTTTTAGCAATCTTGCAGTAACTTCAGCTACTGGTAAATCTCCTGACTGTCCACCATTTCCAGCACCTGTATAATCAAATAATAAGTCTGCTGATACTGTTCTATTCATCATAGCTACAGTAAATTGAGCTGTCATTCTATCTACTTTTTCATTTAATTCAAAAGTAAATTGCTGAGTATAATCGCCAATAATTGTTTCTGGTAATATGTCGTTGCCCTCTACAATCATTTTAGAAATACCACCTGTAAATTGTACAGAATATATGTGTTTACCATTTTTTTCTTCGTAAAGTGCTTTATGGTTAATCATACCATTTGCCATACTATCCGTATCTTTACCAACATCTTTTGATGTAACACCAATTTCTATTTTTGAAGCATTTGCATTAGCTCCTGTTTCAGCTGTGCACTCTGCTTTATATTCAAAGGCTTTTGCAAAATCTCCTGAATATGTTTTTACAAACAATTGTTTTACAAGAGTATACTTATCTCCTGCTTTCATCGTATCTTCATCAAAAACTTGTACTAAGCCTTCTTTTGCATTTCCTGTTGTAAGATTTTCATCTACTAAATTATCATTTTTAAATATTTTAGTCGCAACTTTCCATTCTACACCTTTTTTGTTTAAAAGTGCTTTAATGGCTTCCTCTCTAGGTAATGTATTATCAATACCATTGACAACTAGCCCTTTTCCTTTTAAGTATCTTTCGAAATCATCAGCATCTTCAAAAGAGTCTTTCGCACCGTCATTGCTGAATGTGTTGTCGCCTAAATCCCAATAATACATTTCTAATATATCGAATCTTTGTGTTAGCTGTATTTTTCCATCTTTGGCAAAAGCAGTAGCCCCTACTAATTGTTTTTGTGGTAAATACGTTGTGTCAGCATCTTCAAACACAATTCCTAATGATTGATATTGTGCTTTTTCTTCTTCTGTTAAATCTGTTGGTAAATAGTTTTTATCTACTTCAAATTTCAATAGTCTGCTACCATCTTTTAAAGCTTCTACCATTTCTGCTAAAGGTAAGCTTGTTAAGTTATTTAAAGATAAATCTAGTTTTACTTCACCATCTGTTTTTGCTTTTTTAATAAGATTTTCATAAAGTCCACTAGGCACTGTTGCAATTTGGTTATTTTCAAGATCTAAATCTTTTAAAGAGTCCAAATTAGCAAAGCTTGATGGAACAGCTTCAATCTCATTGTTCATTGCGTTAATAACTTTTATTTTTTTAAGGTTTCCTAAGCTTGAAGGTAAGTTTCTCAGTTTATTGTTATTAAGATATACATCTGTTAATTTACTACTATATCCATTTTCTTGCCCTGCGAAGAAATCGTCTGCTAATGTTTCCAGTTCATTCTCTTGTAAATATACTTGTGATACTTTAGGGCAGTTTTTAATTAAATCATCTGGTAATGAGGTAACACCTGAATTCATGAAAGATAGGACTTTCAACTTTGTGTTGTTTCTAAATAGTCCTGACGGAATATCACCTAAAAGGTTTCCATCGGTATCTATTTCTTTTAAGTTGATATTATTTACAAACAAGTCTTTATCTAATGTTGTTAATTGGTTACCTGATAACAAGATTCTTTCTAGTCCTGTTGCCTTAGCAAATACGTCGGATGGTAATGATGTCAAATTATTTCCATTTAACATTAAAATTTTTACATCAGGCCCTAACTCTCTAAGGATACTAACATCTGTCAATGCTAAGTTGCTTAAATCTATTACATTTGGTCTTTCGCCTTCGCCGTCATAAACTTCTTTTTGAACCCCTACTGCACTGTTTAATTCCTCTGCAGTGATTTCGTCATCATTATTAGCATCGACGTCGTTTGCCTTTAAACCACTAATTAATCTGACTTGATTTTGAGCGACGGCTTGTTCTTCCTCTTCTATTTTCTTAAATTTTGTCCAACCTGCTTTAATTGTATCTAGCACAATCTCTGCTTTTTGATAGTGCGAATTGTTATAGTTTCCAATATCTCCTTGGCTACCTTGCATCGGACCACTACCTAGAACAGCAACTCGATGGATACCATCTAATGTTTCTACGTCAAAACTATAAGACATATAGATTGTTTTGCCTTTATATTCTTTGACTACTTCTTTATCCATAGGAGCAAATATGCCATTTTTTTCTATAGCAAAATCTAAAATCAAATCTGCCATAGAGGTATTCAATAAAGTAATCGTCTTTTTATTGCCAGCTACTACTAACTTGGCTCTTTTATCAAAAAAGTTTCCTAAGCTAGATGGTGTTTGTTGGTTTGTGCCATCTTTATATGTATTGTATGTAAGAGTATATTCCCCATCTTCTAAATCTGATGTTAATGTTAATCCCGGTGCCGGTGCAATATTTTTTGTTAACGTGCTATCATCTGTAAATGTTAAAATGAATTTCACTGTGTCCAAATTTACAGCTTTTGCTTTTGCAATAACATCTGTCCCTTTAAAGAATAATGCAGTATTATCTTGTGGTAATATTCTTACTTTTAAATCATCTACTAACACTTCTCCATCAAAAGATACTGATTTTACTTGTCCTTTTAATAGATTGTCTACAGCTACATTTAATTGAACTTTAAATACATCTGCATCAGTAGCAGCATCTTTTTCCATTGATATTGTTTTTATTAATTTATCTTTTGCAATACCATCCGTACCAACAACATTACCTGTCGTACTATTGTTTCCACCTGATGGTTTCTTTTCTTTTGGATAATATACTTTACTACCATCATCAAATTCTACTATTAGTAAAAAATCTTGGTCTGTATGATGGTCACTCCATAAATCTGATGGTTCTTGTCCCATTACATTCACATCACCGGAATAACCTGCTTGTAAATCTGTATACACATTGCCATTAATCGTTACTGATACAATATGTTCTCTGTCTTCCATTACTGGTGCAAATGTTAAAGCTAGTTTTCCTGTCATTCCCATGGTTTTATATGGTCCATCATTTATTTGGTAACCTTTTTCTTCTGCTATTCCTGTTGCTGGGTCATTACCACTTCCTTGGTTTCCGTTACCATTACCACTGTTTGGATCAAAGTTTCTTGATACACTATCATCTGTAAATGTTATTTCTACTTCTACTGGTGTCTTTTTGTTGTAAGATGTCATTAATTCAGCTCCTGATAATGCTAAACTTTTCCACCATTCACTGCCACCTTTGTAGTAGCTTAAAACTTTAGTTCCTGTGTATTCATCTCCATTTATTTCTATGGTTTTTATCTTGGCATCATCTCCTGTTGTTAATTCTCTTGTAAATACGACAAATACTGTTGCATCTCCTGTTGCATTTTCTGTTTTAACAACTTCTTTTATCACTAAATCTGTTGCTATTCCTGTTGTTGGGTCATTTCCACTTCCTTGGTTACCGTTACCAGTATTTCCACCTTTTGCCTCATATACTGCATAGATGGTCATATCTTCTAAGATAAATTTATCAAAACTGAAAAGATGAGTTGCCTCTGGTTCTAAATAAAAACCTTTAAAAGTATATCCATCTACAGTTTCTAACTTGCCATTAGCTTCCGTTTCATCCACTTTGCTATCTTTTTGTATTTTAATTTCTTTGTTGTCTATATTGTCGACACCTGCAAATTCAATGGTAATGGTAACTTCTTCTTGACTACCGTTGCCTTGATTTCCGTTGCCACCATTGTCCACGGTTCTTTTTAATTCGCTTCCATCGTCGAATATTAGGACAATATTTTGCTCATCAATATTTACTGAATTTGCATAATCATTTACACCCTCTGCAGTTGTTATTACTATTCCTTTATCCCCAGAGGCCATATCAAATCCCCATGCAATATTAAATTCTTTAGAGCCTACTTTAAATTTCACAAATTTTCCAGTATCCATAAAATCTATAACCCAATTGGTTTCTACTACCACTTGACCTTTGTCATTTATAGATACACCTGTTATCGCTTTATCTTTTGCGTATCCTTCTGTTCCTACTTCTAAACCAGTATTTCCACCTGTGTTTCCACCAGTATTTCCATTGCCACTGTTACCACCATCTGGTAACCCTGTTACTGTTTCTGTATATGTTTTTTCACTGTCATCTGAAAATACTATTTTCACAACTGCTGGTTTTGCTTTTTGTAATGATTCTAAGATACCATCTTTCTTGATTGCCAAATACTTTTTATTATCTCCAGCCACTGTACTCCACGCACTGTAAAAATCTGTATATTCATCATCATTTACTGTGATTGATTTAAAATCATATTCACTAGCAAGAGAATCTGTAAACTCTATAAAGAACGCATTATTGTGATAGAAATCTTCTTGATAAGAAAATGCTTTTAATGTGAATTTAGGGTCGTCTTTTAATTGAGGTGTTCCAGTGTTTCCATTTCCCCCCCAGTATTTCCACTACCTGTCTCATTTGTTATATAACTTCCATCATTGAAATTTACTCTTATTACTGCTGGTGTCGTTTTATTTAATGCTGTTACTGCCTCTTCTGTTGTTGTTCTAATATTACCATAATAATTTCTTATTGGTTCATCTGTATTTGTTTTAACAAATGTTTCTCCATTAATTACTACACTTACAAGGTTCGCATAATCTGCATCTGTTATATCTTCCGTAAATTTAATGTCTATATCATTTCCCCATTGAGATTTTTTGTATTCTTTAAATATATATTTATCTGCGATTCCTGTTGTTGGGTCATTTCCATTTCCTTGATTCCCATTTCCATTTCCGTTATTTGGGTCAGGGTCATTTAAGTCTGTACGTTCTTCGTAACCTGCATCTTGATAAGTCAGCTTTTTATTTCCTTCAAAAAAGATTTCAATTCGATGTTTATCTCTTTGTTTGAAGTCTGCTATAATAGCTTGACCTATGGCACTGTCGTTATCTCCATAAGCGACATAACTATTATTGTTCAGCATAAAAGTAGATCTATTATTTTCATCTTTTAAATCATATGAAATTTGATCCACTTTAACAGCTGTCACTGTTTGCATTACATCGTATAATGTACTTCCACCATCGTAATCTAGCACGATAGCAAGCCCCTCGTGATGGGTATCATCATCACCGTAATTTTGTACACTTACGGCATCAATGCTAAAATCTACACCGTCTGCAAATCCTGAATGCGTACTCCCATCTGGGAATGCTTCATCATCTGCAAAACTCAAGCTTGGTACTGCTGTTGTAAACAGTAATGCCCATGCAAGAAGTATAGATAATGTTTTCTTCATGTTTTTCAACATATTCTCTCCTCTCTAAGGTCTTTCTAAGACCTTGTTAA
>PDWI01002435.1_pt1 | contig 27963 bp, 32 predicted proteins | sample 1430891 | NCBI WGS metagenome assembly PDWI01 (sample SAMN01162508, study PRJNA174530) | Oral metagenome, whole genome shotgun sequencing project. | biome: Marine environment; feature: Marine mammal; material: Swab sample of the gingival sulcus; isolation source: swab sample of gingival sulcus... | reverse complement strand
TGGAAAAGTGATGAAGAAAAAGTAACTCACTACCACGAAATAGATGAAGGTTTTAGGAAGAGAAAATTAATTCCCAAATATTATTTTAAGCCGACAGAAAATAAATAATTGTTTATGTATAGAAAGGCTTTAATAAACCTCTCTATATCATTTTAATTAGACATAGGAATGAGTAATTAAAATTGATTTTTTGAGCATTGCAATAACACCATAATAAGTGTTTTGTGATAAATCGCTTGCTCTTCCTATATCTTTTCCCTTAACATAATTTCCATAAAAAACATATTCCTAATGAATTATTTTATAAACTTTTGGATAAGCATCAGTTGATTCTGCCGAAATATTTATTTTAAAATTATCTAACTTTATCTAAAGTATAACGAAGTTATTTTCAACCGTTAGCCCAAAATTATTGGGGTGTAATTTAAACTCATCACCCTCAATTGCAATATAAGGATATGCATTTATTCTATTAAATTGTAAGTTAAAATACAATCCTTTTTTATCTCATCTTACTGCTGTCCCAAAACAAGGAGTAATTATTAAAAAAATGAATAACTTGGTTGCTCTTTCAAATATCCTCAAGAAATAAAGACTATTATTTACACGACTAATGCTGTTCAGGCTGTACATAGGCAGTTTAGAAAAGTAACTAAAAATCGCTCTCTTTTTCCTAATGACGATGCACTAAAGAAAATGTTATTTTTGGCTTACAGAGATTTATCTAAAAAATGAACTACGCCTATTAGAAATTGGGCTGTTGTTTTATTCCATTTTTCCATTTATTTTAACGTCAGATTTGAGGATATTTTTTAACCCAATTTCCTCATTTACACAAAATATTTTTCAGTCTTAACATAAAAGCTTGATTAAAATGGATTAAGCAAGCTTAAGATTTATTTCTTTTTTATGTTTTTATGGTGTTATGCAACGATTACCAATCTTAGGCACAGTTTTTAATCTATTATTTTTCGCATTAACCATTCTAAAGGTCCGGATTTTTTATATTTTGTCCATATTGTTGCAAACACAATACATAATAAACTAAATATTAATGCATAAGTCACTGAAAACTCAACAGAATAATTTCCCATTTTAGAAGGATTTATCGCTTCAACAATTCCCATTCCAATAATGACGTGTGCCACATAAAAGGTCAATGCTAATTGTCCGGTTTTATTTAATGCGTCAATTATTATATTATTCTCCAAACGTTTGCCAATTATGATACAAGCTGAAATTACAGTGAAGGCAATTGCAATACCATTGAACATATAAATTGGTAATGGCGGCATTGGGTTGGTTCCAAGAATTTCAGTTAATTCTTTTACTGTTTCTTGGTTTCCTTCTGATAAAAATGTAATAGACAAATAAGATATAAATTGAATAGCAATAAAAGTGATTGAACTAATCCAAAATGTTTTCTTTATGAATTTATCATTATATAAATCATGTTTTCCAAACCAATAGCCAAATAACATAAATGCAGACCAAGGAATTACTGGATGAAAGCCATTAAAAAATAAATTTCTCATAAATCCTTTGACAGTCCAAAAGCCTTGATAGTCTAATGTGTTAAAATTCCAACCCGTTTCGTAATTCCAAAAAGTCATTAGTATTGGAAAAACTATAATTATGGAAATAGCTGATACTAAAATAGTTTTTTCATTACTGGTTAAGAGTAAGACGATAATTGCCATATAAATAGCATAGAAATGTAGTATGTCTGCTGGCCAAATTGCAATGTACGAGATTCCTACAATAAATAAGAATAATGCTCTTTTAACAATTCTATTTCTAGCAATTTTTAATTTTGCTTGGTCATAATTTCTAATAGCAGAGTTTGTCATTAAAGCAATTCCAACACCTGCTAACACAACAAATGTTGCTGCTGCTTTTCCGTCAAAAATATTCGCAAATGATTTTACCCAAGAGATTCCATTCTCACCAAATACAACTTTGAAATTAACAATTATCATTCCGATAATTGCTAACGCTCTTGCTACATCAATTCCAATTATTCTTTTTTTCACGGAGTTTATTTTAATTGTTTAGAATGGCACTGCTAAACTCAGTTACGTTCAAGATTTTATTATTTCTGTGAATTTATTTATAAAAATAATAAAAGACAAGAAGAACGTTACCAAATTGCTTTTAGCAGTTTGCTAGAGTACGTTTTCTCTTGAGCCCAACAGTTTTCTGGTTTCAGTTGTCTCAAAATCTCAGAATCTATTAAGGCTTTTTTTGATTTGAGGCTCTTAAATAGGATATACTTTTTACCGGTGATATCTTTTTATAATTTGTTATATACATATTTAACAACTGAGTTTGAGTGAACTTAATTCTTGAAGTTATAAAATGCTCAAGAAATTCTTTAACTCTTTACTTTTTTATTTTTTTAAAAATTTTTGGAGCGTGGACTCTTGCATTTTCAATAAACCATGATTGTGTATTCATTCCACCACATATAACTCCGGCAAGAAATAAATTGGGAACGTTAGTTTCGTAACTCTCACTATTGTAAACAGGTGTTATCGCCGAATCATCTTGAAACTCAATTCCGACTTTTTTCAAGAAAGTAAAATCCGGTTTGTAGCCTGTCATTGCCAGTACAAAATCATTATCGATTCTTTTTTCACCCTGCGGAGTTTCAATTATTACTTCTTTTTCTTTAATTTCTTTTACCGTGCTATTTTTGTAAAGTTTTATTTCGCCTTCATTAATTCTATTTTCAATATCCGGCTTTACCCAATATTTAACATTATTTTCTAATGAATCCTTTCTTAAAACAAGCGTAACTTCTGCTCCTCGCCTATAAGTTTCTAATGCCACATCAACAGCAGAATTTCCGCCGCCTATTACTAAAACTTTTTGATATGCAAATGGATGAGGTTCTACATAGTAATGAAAAACTTTATCTAAATCTTCTCCCGGGATATTCATTAAATTTGGATAATCATAAAACCCAGTTGCTATAATTACATGCTTGCTTTTGTATTCGTTATGATTGGTCTTGATTAAAAAAATGTTTTCACTTTTTACAATATCAATTACTTTTTCATAAGTTTTAACATTTAATTCCCATGAATCCTTCACTCTTCTGTAATACTCAAGTGCTTCAGACCTGGTAGGCTTTACTCCGTGCGAGATAAAAGGAACATCGCCAATTTCTAATCTTTCTGAAGTTGAAAAGAAAACCATGTTTGTCGGATAGTTGTAAATAGAGTTTACAAGACAACCTTTTTCAATAATTAAATGATTTAATTTTTTCTTTTTTGCTTCAATTCCGCAAGCTAAACCTATTGGGCCTGCCCCAATGATTACAACATCTAAATTATTCATAGTTATTTATTCAATATTTAAAAAATCTTTTAATATTTTTATTACTCAAATATATAAAATTGAAACCAGATAATAGAATTTGAATTAAATGCAGATATTTAAATATTCTTTTTTACCAAAATTGATTTATCGTTATGCTAACATTCCGGCTAATATTATTTTACTGTTTTATATGATAGCTTCAATATTGGCGGTAATTAATAACTGGAAATTTATATTTCCGTTAATGATAACATTAATTTTGCTTTATGTTTTAAATCGTTTTTACATAAGGATGTACAAAACTTTTCCATTCAAAATTGAAGCAGATAATGAAAAGATGATTTGTAGTGATTTTGTAATCAATAAAAGAACTGTTGAAATTAAGCACGAAGACATTCTTAAAATAACAGGTGGAATTTTTTCGGGCAGACCTTACATGCCTTTGTATATCGAAACTGAAAATGAGAAACTCGGTATTAGTCCGCATATAAAAAATTATAACAAATTACTTACAATCATTTTATCAAATATTCCCAAAGAACTTTATACATCGCTGCTAAATTCAATTAAAGAAATTGCGATAAATAATAAATTAAAGGACAAGAAAAATTCAAAGGCTAATGATTGAAAAGAAATAGAGATTGTACAGTTAGATAAAAATTAAAAAAGCCGTAAAAGAAAATCTTATACGGCTTTAGAATAATTAAGTAAAAAAAGGATTATCTACTTTCTACTTCATCTAGATAATCTTTTTTCTTTAAGAGGTCATCTTCACTTTCTTCATGATTTGGATCTGGAACGCAGCAATCAACGGGACAGACCGCCGCACATTGAGGTTCATCATGAAATCCTTTACATTCGGTACACTTATCAGGTACAATGTAGAAATATTCATCTGAATAAAATTCTGCCGCACCGGAAGGAGCAGCATCGCCTTCGCCGTAAGTTTCGCCTGCAAGTGTCCACTCGTTACCACCTTCAAAAATTGCTGTGTTCGGACATTCAGGTTCGCATGCACCACAGTTAATGCATTCGTCAGTTATCATTATTGCCATTGTTTTCTCCTATTAAGTTATAGTTGGTGTTGTTGGTTTATTTTTATTGTTGGGATTAAATTATTTATATTTTTTTTATTTAAATTTATTAATAGTTTTTCAATATCAATAACTAAATTAGAAATTTTTATATTGTAATACTCAGGTTGATATTTTATAAGTTTAGTTTTCGCTTTAATCAATTGGCTTTCAGCTCCTTTTTTATTACCACAAATTAAATGGTAGCAACCAACTGAAATTTGTACTAACCCTTGAAAAAACTCTTTTTCATTTCTCTCGGCATCCATCCAAATATCTTCAAAAAAATCATGGGCAGAAAAAAAATCACAATCATTAAATAATTTAATTCCAATCGAAATATCTATCATACTTCACCGAATTATAAGAAATCTCAAAACTAATATCAAGATAAAAAAGTATTATTATATTTTGTTGCAAAAAGAACTAACAGCAAAAAAAATTATTTTATAGAAAAAGCTAATTTTATTCCGTTAATTATCATATCAGTACCGATTATTGCAATAATTAAACCCATAATTTTACTAATTACTGCAATTACATTTGTTCCGATTTTTTTGACAAAAAACTCACTAAGACTAAATGCAAAGTAAGTAAAGAGACACATAATTCCAAAAATTATTATAACCGTAATTATGTGCAATAATTCTGAATGAGTTATAAAATTCATTGCAGTAACTATTGTGCCGGGTCCCGCTAAAATAGGAATAGCCAAAGGAGAAATGGCAACATTTTCATCAATCTTATAGTTTTCTATATGTTTTATGTTAGATTTTTTTGATTGTAACATATTGAAACCAACAAAAAACACTAAAATCCCTCCGGTTATTTTGAATGCGGGAATTGTAATTCCAAAAACTTCAAAAATAAATTTACCAAGTATTACAAATACAACAACAATAGCAAAAGCAGTTAAAACGGCTTTTTTGTTTATATCTTTTTTTGTTTGTTCATCGGCATCACCAACCAACGATAAAAATATTGGGACGTTAGCAATTGGATTCATAATTGCAAAAAAACCTGTAAATACCGTTATCGCAAAAGTTAATAAATTATCCATATAAAAATTTACGCTTTAAAAGTTTACTTTGAATATGTTAGCTAAGTTAAATACTATAAATTTCAAACTACCAACCGCCGCTGGCACCTCCGCCGCCGAAAGAACCTCCGCCTCCACTGAAGCCTCCGAAACCACTACCACCGGAACTCCCGCCAAATCCACCGCTGCCAAAAGAACCAGGGAAGAAGATTACTCCGCTTCCGCCTCTTCCTCCTTTACGATTATTGAGCATGACAATAATTATAACTATTATGAAGAAAATTAGTCTGAAAGGAATTGATGAATCTTCATTATTATCGGAATCTCTTTTGTATTCGCCTCTGGTTGCAGCAAGTATTGAGTTTAAGCCGGAAACAGTTCCTTCGTAATATTGATTTTTTCTAAAGTAAGGTGCAACATCATTTCTTATTATTGAACTTGCGAGTGCATCTGGTAAAGCTCCTTCCAGACCGTAACCGACTTCAATTCTCATTTTTCTATCATCTTTTGCTACAAAGAAGAGGACACCGTTATCATTTCCTTTTGTTCCTATTTTATTTTTTTCTGCTGTTTCGTGCGTGTACATTTCAATCGGATAACCATCGAGTGAATTTATCATTAAAAAAACAACTTGAGTACTCGTGGAATCATCGAATACTTTAAGGGCGTTGCTCAAGTAATTTGTTTGAGTGGAAGTAAAAGTTCCCGTATAATCATTGGCATATCTATTCAGCTCATAAAATTTTTGAGCCAAATAGATATTGGAAAAGAAAACTAAAAATAGAAACAATTTTTTCATAAATTAAAACTTAACCTCAGGTGCTTTCTCAGAACCGGCTGCCGCTTTGAAATATTGTTTTTGTTGAAACCCTGTAAAGCCGGCAATAATGCTTCCGGGAAATTGTCTGATAGCGGTATTATAACTTTGAACAATTTCATTATATCTTTTTCTTTCAACGGAAATTCTGTTTTCGGTTCCTTCTAACTGAGCTTGAAGCTGTGAAAAATTTTCATTTGCTTTTAGCTGTGGATAATTTTCAACAGTTACTAAAAGTCGAGAGAGAGCACTACTTAAACCGTCTTGTGCCGACTGAAATTGTTGGAATGCTTGAGGATCGTTCAACATTTCAGGGCTCATATTAATTTGATTTACCTTAGCTCTTGCTTCGGTTACTGCAGTGTAAGTTTCTTTTTCAAAATCCGCTACACCTTTTACCGTGTTAACAAGATTTGGAATAAGATCAGTTCTTCTTTGGTATTGGTTTTCTACTTGGCTCCAAGCCTTATTAACATTTTCTTCGAAACCAACTAAGTTATTATAAATTCCGGTAGCCCACATAATTATGCCTATAACAACTACAGCAAGTACAATTAGAATACCTAAACCTTTCTTCATATTTTTTTCTCCTTTAGTAATATATTTACTTTAATATGTAAAAATTTTAATTTGTTAAACTTCTTACGGGGGCAGGAATTCTTCCTCCTCTTCCTACAAAATTATTGCTTGATAAGTGTCTAACATCCATAACTGGTGCTTTGCCGAGCAAGCCACCGTAATCGATATAATCACCTACTTTTTTACCGTAAGCAGGAATTAAACGAGCTGATGTGGTTTTATCATTTATTATTCCTATTGCACATTCATCTGCAATAATTCCAGCAATTGTTGATGCGGGAGTATTGCCGGGGATTGCAATCATATCCAAACCGACTGAGCAGACAGATGTCATTGCCTCTAATTTTTCCAAGGAAAGATTTCCTTTTTCCGCAGCATCAATCATAGCTTGGTCTTCGCTAACGGGAATAAAAGCTCCGCTCATTCCACCCACAGAAGAGCTTGCCATAAGTCCGGCTTTTTTAACCGAATCATTTAACATTGCAAGTGCAGCAGTTGTTCCTGGAGCACCAACATCTTCAACGCCCATTGCTTTTAAAATATCGCCGATACTATCGCCCGGTGCGGGAGTTGGGGCAAGTGAAATATCAACAATTCCAAACGGAATGCCATGTTTTTTCGCAACTTCTCTTCCTATAAGTTCACCGGCTCTTGTAATTTTGAAAACTGTCTTTTTTATTACTTCGGAAAGTTGATGTAAATCTACACTTCCTGCTGATTTTATTGCATCAAGAACAACTCCGGGTCCACTTATCCCTACGTTTAGAACAACTTCTGGTTCGCTTACACCGTGGAAAGCTCCGGCAACAAAAGGATTATCTTCGGGTACGTTACAGAAAACAACTAATTTTGCACAACCGATTGAATCTTGATCTTTTGTATTTTTTGCAGTTTCTTTTATTACATCAGCCATTTGTAAAACTGCATTCATATTTATGCCCGCTTTTGTTGAAGCAACATTTATGCTTGAACAGATACGTTTAGTTTCAGAAAGGGCAATAGGTATTGATTTTATTAACTCGCTTTCGCCAAAAGTCATTCCTTTTTGAACAAGAGCAGAAAAACCCGCAATGTAATCCACCCCTATTTCTTCGGCTGCTTTATCTAAAGTTTTGGCAATCTCTACAAATTCCTCAGCACCAAATTTATCAAATGGGATTGAAGCCGGAGTAATTGAAACTCTTTTATTAGCAACTTTAATTCCATATTGTTTTTCAATTTCAGTTGCATACTTTACATGATTTTTTCCGTACTTAATAATCTTCTCATAAATTTTTTGTTTAGAAACATCTATACTTCTATCAACACAATCCCTTAAACTAATACCGAGTGTTACTGTTCTAATATCAAAATGTTCAATTTCTGTCATCTTGATTGTTTCAAGAATTTCTTCAAATTCGTACTGCATATTTTTCTCCTAAAGTTTTATACTCTGTGCATAAATCTGAATAAATCTTCGTGCTGCAGATAAATTTTAATTTTTAATCTTTCAGCTACATTATTTAAATCATTTTGCAGTTCAGTTAAATTTTTTGATGAGTTGGAAATATTTAGAATGATAATCATTGTATAAAAATCACCCATCATTTTTTGACTTAAATCTGTAATATCGCAGTTAGCCTTGCTTAATGCTTCTGTAACTCCAGCAACAATACCGGGTTGATTCATCCCGAATGAAGTTAGTATAACATTACCGCTTGATTTTTCACTTTCGGATGATGAAAAAAAATCTGATTTGTTTACTGCTCGTGATACAACTTCTTTAATATTTTCTTTGGTTGCATTATCGCCCAGTTCATTAATTGCTTGAAGTGTTATTTTACGAATTTCTTCTTCTGTTAAAGCCAAGTTTATTACCTCTTAACTAATTTAGTTGATTTGTTATTTAATTTTTTATAAATAGGAATTTCTAATTCCGAATGACAAAATTTTTAATCTTTCAGGAGTTTCAATATTATATTTTTACTCTTTATATACCTTACATGAAAATATCTAACAATAATTTTTTTTTAATTCTCTAGCAATAACTAATTTTTGGATTTCCGAAGTTCCTTCATAAATTTCAGTTACTTTTGCATCTCTTAAAAATCTTTCAACATGATATTCTCTAACATAACCGTAACCGCCGTGGATTTGAATAGCTTCTAATGAATTTTCGACAGCAACTTTGGAAGAAAATAGTTTTGCCATCGAGGCTTCTTTAATAAAGGGTTTCCCTTCATCTCTTAAAGTTGCGGTTTTTAACGTTAAAAGTTTTGCCGCTTCTAAATTAGTTGCCATTTCAGAAAGTTTAAATTGTATTGCTTGATGATTAAAAATTTCCGTGCCGAATGCCTTACGCTCTTGTGCATACTTAAAAGCGGTTTCAAAAGCTCCTTCGGCAATACCCACTGCTTGTGCAGCTATTCCGTATCTTCCGCTGTTTAAGGTATCCATTGCAAAGTTGAAACCTTTACCGATTTCTCCAATTACATTTTCTTGCGGAATTTTACAATTTGTAAAAGTAAGTGTACAAGTATCGGAACTTCTGATTCCCAATTTATCTTCTTTAATTCCATGTTCAAAACCTTCCATGCCTTTTTCTAATACAAAAGCTGTAATGCCTTTATATCCTTTCTCTTTATCGGTTTGAGCCATAACTATATAATAATCTGCAGATTGACCATTGGTAATCCAATTTTTGGTTCCATTTAAAATCCAATTATCTCCGTCTAACTTGGCGTAAGTTTGCTGGCTGGTTGCATCACTTCCGGCTTCCGGCTCCGATAAAGCAAAAGCTCCGAGTTTAGTGCCCTCTGCCAAAGGCTTTAGATATTTTTGTTTGATAAATTCCGAGCCCCATTTTTGTAAACCGAGATTTACAAGTGAATTATTGATTGACATAATTACTGCAACAGAAGCATCAACTTTAGCTATTTCAATTATAGCGAGAACATAAGAAACCGTATCCATTCCGGCTCCGTTATATTTTGGGTCAACCATCATTCCAAGGAAACCCAGTTCGCCCATTTTCTTAATTATCTCTGCAGGAAATTCAGCGTTCTTATCTCTTTGAATTACCGTTGGTAATATTTCGGATTTTGCAAACTCTTTGGCAGTTTGTTTAATCATTTTTTGAGCTTCGCTAAGTTGAAAATTCATATTTATTCCTTAGATTATTTTTTTGCAGCATATTTTTTCAAGATTCAAACTAACTAATGTTAATCAAAATTTCAAACCACAGAGAAAGCAATTCCAAGTTTTTGGATAAACTACTTTATTATATTTATTATATTTGCAAATTATGAAAAAAAATAATAATAAAATACATCTTAAAGATTTTAGTTTAGATGAGCTTGAAGAAGTAATTAAAAACCTTGGGCAATCTAAATTCAGAGCTAAACAAATATTCAATTGGATTTATGATAATTATGCTTCTTCTTTCGATGAAATGAAAAATGTTCCCAACAAATTATTAGAGCAGCTTGAAAATTCGGCTTACATAGATTCTTTAGAATATGTGAATACTCAAAAATCTTCAACCACAGAAACGCAAAAGTTTTTATTTAAGACTTTTGATAATTATAAAATAGAATCCGTTATAATTCCCGAAAACGAAAGAAGAACTTTGTGCATATCTACGCAAGTCGGTTGTCCTTTAAATTGCCAATTTTGTGCGACCGGATTGATGGGTTACACAAGGAATTTATCAACCGGAGAAATTATAGATCAATATCTTTTAACTTCAAAGCAAATATTTCCCGATAAAATCACAAACATTGTTTACATGGGAATGGGCGAACCTTTGCTGAATTATAAGGCAACAGAGAAATCGTTAAAAATATTACTGATTGATTTGGGAAATAAAATAGGGCGGACAAGAATAACCGTTTCAACTGCAGGAATTCCTAAAAGAATTCGTGAACTTGCCGAGAGCGGACTTAGAGTTAAACTTGCTCTTTCGCTTCATTCTTGTTTTGATGAAATAAGAAACAAAATTATGCCAATTAACTTAAAGTATAATATTTCTGAAAACATTGATGCTTTAAAGTACTATGCAAAGCAAACAAAAACTAAAATTATGTTTGAATATACAATGCTGAAAGGAATAAATGACAGAGATGAAGACTTAGCTGCGCTGAAAAAATTGTGTTCTCAAATTCCATCAAAAGTAAATATTATTCCTTTTAACAGTATTGCACATATGGCAAACGGAGGTTTCTCTGCGGAGTTAGAACCAACACCAATCGAAAGAGTGAAAGAGTTTGCGGAAAAATTAATGACAAAAGATATTTTTGTAATGCTCAGAAATACACAAGGAAACGACATAGCCGCAGCCTGCGGTCAATTAGCAATAAAAGAAAAATAATTATGAAAAAACTTACTCATGCAGAAATTTCAGAAAACAGAGCAACTGTTGAAACTATAGACAGTGTAAAAAAACTTCCTGTTGTAGTTATTTTAAATTCAATAAGAAGCAGCTATAATGTAGGTTCAATTTTTAGAACTTCGGATGGCGCAATGATTGAAAAACTCTATGCATGCGGTTACACACCACATCCACCGCAAAAAGAAGTCTTAAAAACTGCACTCGGTTCGCAAGCAAGTGTTAACTGGGAATTTGTTAAAAACCCACTTAACGTTGTAAAAAAATATAAAGAGAAAGATTACACAATTTGTGCTTTAGAACAGACAGATAAAAATATATCTTATGCTGAACTTTCTAAAGATAAACTTCCATTGTGTTTAATTGTAGGCAATGAAATAACCGGAGTTAATCAAGAGTTAATAGATCTTTGTGATCTTTCCATAGAAATTCCGCAATACGGTATTAAGCAATCATTAAATGTTGCCGTTGCTTACGGAATTGCAATTTTTGAATTACGAAAAATTTTTGATTTATAGTTTTTATGAAAAAACCAAAAGTTTATATTATTGGCGGCGGAGCTGCGTCTCTTTTTACAGCTTATTTTTTATCTCCCGAATGCAGTATAACAATTTTTGAAAAAGAAAAAAGCATCGGTCAAAAATTTCTTGTTGCGGGCAAAGGTGGATTTAATATTACAAATACTCTAACCAGATTAGAACTTGCAAAAAAATATACTCCTTTTGAGTTTATGAAAAATTCTATCCTTAATTTTGATTCCAATAAAACAAAAGAGCTTTTTAACAAACTCGGAATTGAAATATTTGTCGGTACAAGCGGCAGAGTGTTTGTATCTAAAAACTTGAAGCCTGCTAAAGTTCTAACTAAGATTAAAAATGTACTTAAAAATCAAACAGTTGAAGTTTTAACAAGAAGCAAGTTCGTAGGATTCGATGAGAATAAGGATTTGCTAATAGAAAATAACAGCAAAATTTCTACTCACAATGCTGATTATTATATTTTTGCTCTTGGGGGAGCATCTTGGTCAGTTACAGGTTCAGATGGAAAGTGGAGAAATTCATTTGAAGAAATTGGTATAAAAACTTTGCCGTTTGAAGCATCTAACTGTGGAGTAAATGTAAAGTGGAAAAATAATATTTTGCACCATTACTTAGGAAAACCGCTAAAAAATATTGCAATTAGAAGCGGCAACAAAGTTGAAAAAGGCGAGATTGTAATAACGGAATACGGACTTGAAGGCACATCTATTTATCCGCTTGTTCCAAAGATAAGAGGACAGTTAAAAAAGGGTAAAGCTCAAATATCCATCGATTTAAAACCGAATAACTCCAAAGAAAGTTTGTTGAAAAAACTAAAAAGTAAAAGTGTTAGTTCCGAAGTTTATAAAAAAGAGTTAAATGTTTCTAACTTGGAAATGGCACTGCTTAAAAATTATACTTCAAAAGATATTTTTCTTGATAAAGCGAAATTTGTAGAAAAAATTAAATCACTACAAATAGAGATAATTTCACTAAGACCAATTGAAGAAGCAATCTCGACTGTTGGAGGAATTGCTACTGAAGAATTAAACAATGACTTTTCATTAAAAAAATATCCTAAAATTTTCACAATCGGCGAAATGGTAAATTGGGATGCTCCAACCGGAGGATTTTTGCTGCAAGGTTGTTTTTCGATGGCTGCAACTGTTGCTAAATCAATTTTAAAGAAATTCTAAAGCTTTTCAGTTTTTTGCTTAAACCTCCTCACAACTTGTTTGGAAAAAGTGCACAAAAGTTACTCCTTGGTTAAATACAGTTTATTCAAAATTTTAATGAAGTTTTTTGTCTCAAAATAAAACAAAAATCTTAAAATGAGTGCATCTAAAAAAATAAAAATAACATAAAAGTTGAAAATTAGACCAAAAACAAACTTTTCTATTTTGGCACAAGGTTTGAAAAGTAAAAGGAAACAAATCAAACAAAAAAGAAAGATTATAAATTAGGAGTTAACATGTACACAGCAGAAAAATTTGACTGGACAATTGATAATAGAGGAAGTAATAAATTTAACCATAATCTTTATAAATCTATAAACGGCGAGATCTATTATCATAGAATAAAATTTAACGAAGCAGACGAAGAATTAATTTCACAAATAAATCCTGATATTATCTGGGCTTTGGAATTTGATGAAGCATTAATTAAAAAATATTACATGAATTCCAGAAACTGGTTATTAAAAGAACTTAAAAAAGCTTCATAGTTGAACTCAAGTAACCTCCTAATAAATGATTACAACCCCTTATTGAGAATTCTTAATAGGGGGTTTATTTTTTATTCACTTCAATTTATTTAATTCAAATATTATATTTATAAGTTTAATAAGTAATTATAATTTTAATAAAAACAATCTATGTTAAGAAATATACTTTACATAATTGGTAGTATATTGGTTTTCTTTTTAGGCATTATTATCTATGGTGTTGTATTAAATCTTAGGGAAATAAGCTTAACTGAAGCAATGCAAATTAAAAATGTGACTGAAGTTAAAAATCCTAAAATAATTATTGATAGAAAAGGATATACGCTTAATTTATATTCCGATAGTTTGTTCATAAAAAAGTACCATGCTGTTTTTGGTAAAAATAAAGCTTCAAAAAAAAATTCTAAGGATGATTTTGTTACACCTATAGGAACTTATAAAATTTGTAAAATTGCTGATGATGAACAATACTATAAAAAGCTTTATCTAAATTATCCGAATACTAAGGATGCCTCTGAAGCATTGCGAGATAAAATAATAAATAAAATGGAGTTTCAAGAAATTTTATCTAGAATTAAAAATGGTAATTGTCCTTATCCCAATACTAAACTTGGAGCTGATATTGCCATTCAAGGTATAGGAGAGTATAATTTGATTTTTAAAAATCTACCATTTGTTTTCAATTGGACAAATGGTTCAATCGCAATAAGTAACGAAAGTATAGATGAGCTAATATCTGTTATTAACGTTGGTACAAATGTTACAATCAAAAATTAATTTTTTTAATATGAGCAGATTAACATTTATAATTATTCTCGTAATAGTGCTGCTTTCTCTTAATGATAACTTTGCACAGAAAAATAAAAAGATTGAACTAACGGCAATAAAATTTAGCGGTAATACTTTCTTTAATGAAAATAAGTTAAAAGAACTGATAATTTCTAAAGAAAGTCCTGGCTGGTTTAGCCAATTTCTTAATTCTTTTTCGGGTCTTGGCAATCCAGCAATTTATTTCGATTCATTAAAGATTCAAGATGATATAGCAATTATTGAAAATCTTTACAAGGCCAATGGTTTCTTTAAAACTAAAATATATGCAGATTATAGTATAGAAGCAAATGGAGAAAAAGAAGCAAAATTAAACTATATCATAAATGAAAATTCGCGGTCAATAATTAGAAAACATGAAACTTCCGGTTTAGAAACTATAAATCAAAACTTACTGAAAAGCTTAAATGAACTTAATAATATTGATTCGAACACTTTTTATTCCGAAAAACTTATTGAAGATAATAACAAAAAAACAGTCAATTTTTTATTAGATAAAGGTTATATCTTAGTTGATGTATCCAAACCTGTTGTGAGGGTTGATACATTGTATAATGTTGTTGATGTTTTAATAAATTTTAATCTTGGTAAACGTTACAGAATTAGTAAAGTTAGAGTAAAAAAAAGCGGACCCGGTGAAAATTTGGTCAGCAATGAGCTTATAAAAGAAATTGCAAATATAAATAACGAAAAATACTACAATACAAGCGAGCTTAAACTATCGCAGATAAGGTTATATAGAACAAATTTATTTTCATCAGCTGTAATCTCCGGAAATGTTATTGATACAATTCAAAATAGCATTCCTGTGGATATAGTTACAAAAATTGGACTTTTGCACGAACTTTCACCTGAAATTATTGCTGTTAATGAAAAGAATAATTTTAAATTCGGTCTTGGATTATCGTTCAGTAAAAAAAATTTTTTAGGAAATGCCAGAAAGCTGACTCTCTCGGCATCTGCCGCTACACAAAACTTAACCGAATTTTTAGGACAGGTAAGTCTGGCAACTGATAATGTTTACGGTTATGCCGATACAAGAATCGGTTTAGAGCAACCTTTTCTTTTTGGTAAACCAATTAATACCTTATTAGAAGGTTATTATACTTTAGAAAAAAGGGAAAAGCAATGGAATGCAGCTATTTATGGTGCTAATCTTAATCTTAACTTTGAGCTACCACCTTATACCTACATAACCTCTTTATCGACTTATTTTAAATGGGAACACGCAAAATATATTTTTCAAGATGAATATTTAAGTGAAATATTGCCCGATTCGCTTGAAATAAAAAAAGTTACAACCAATAGTACAAATAATATTTTGGGTATAGCAATTGTTATAGACAAAACAAATGATTTGCTTTTTCCTACTGAAGGGTATGCACTATCACTAATTGCCGAAGATGGTAATACACTACCGTATTTATTTAGTCTAATTGGAAATTATAATTTTAAATCAGCTACTTATTATAAGTTATTGTTAACAACAACAAAATTTTTTCCTAATGTAACCCTTTTAGATGTTTTAGGCTTAAAACTAAAAATAGGTAATATCAATACTTTTAGAGGTTCGGTTTATGATATTCCTTTTAATCAGAGATTTTCTGCCGGAGGAAGTAATTCAATAAGAGGTTGGAGGGCTAACAGTCTGCCTGAAACCGAAAATGTTCTCCCTGCAAATTTTACGAAAAGAGATATTGAAAATATTGCAAGAAATAGAACGCCCGGAGGATTTTTTCTTTTTGAAGGTTCTATTGAAGGCAGAATTCTGCTAAGTGAAAATATTGGTTCGGCAATATTTATAGATTTTGGCAGCATTTGGGATCATTATAAATTAATTAGATTAAACGAGATAGCTGTTGCTGCCGGTTTTGGATTTAGGTATTACTCAATTTTTGCTCCTATAAGACTTGACTTTGGCTTTAAAGCTTACGATCCAAATGATACCAACAATTTTTTTTACAGAATTAAACACACGCCATTTTTTAAAAATTTCATTATCCAAATTGGTATAGGCGAAGCATTTTAAAATAGTTAAGCCCTAAATCTATATGCTATTTTTATGTTAGAATTTTATAAGATATGCGAACATGAAAGCAGAAACACTAAAACAAGACTTGCAAAGATTTATTAATAAAAATTATAGAAACCACGATATTAGCTTTTTCGCTACAAAGTATAATACTTTTTTATTCATTCAAGTCAAACAAGAAATTATAATCAGCATTGAATAATCTTTTAAATGTTTTAATAGCAAAAGAATCGGTCATACCTGCTAAGTAATCGCAGACTAATCTAGCCCTTTTATTTTTATCATTTTCTTTTCTTATTAGCAAATCTGAAAAATCGGGCAAAAGTTTATTCGGTTTTATATCAGTTATATAATTTTCTTCTAACACCTTAAAAATATTATGCAGCATTTTATTTCCTTTAAATTCAATTTGGTGCAGTTGAGATGATTTAAAAACAATATCGGAAGAAATTTTTTTGTACAGTTCTACTTTTTGCAGATAGTTTTTATCAATAACTAAATTAAACTTATATCTGTTTGTTAAAGAAGAAAAATAATTTTGAGTTTCTTCAATTGAGCAAGCAAGAATGAATTTTCCTATCTGAGAACCAAAATTCGCTTTATAATTTCCGGCTTCCATCCAAGAAAAAATTTCTTTTAAGTATTCTTTTTGAATATCACTTAACGAATTTTCATTTTTTTCTTTCCATTTTAAGAGTTTATATATTGTTATAAAGCTACCGGAAATGCTATCAACAAGATCATTTATTGCATAAGCCGTATCATCCGCCCAATCCATAATTTGGCATTCAATTGATTTGAAGCCATTAAGTTCACTGCCGGGCTTCAAATTAGCTTTGCTTAAAAAATTATTAAAAGCAAAGTTCAAATATTTATTTTGTTCGTTGTATATAAAATGATTTTTAGGATTATCAAGTTCACCAAACAAACTTTTATATTTCAGAATGCTGTCTAAAAAAGCACGAGTCGGTTTCATTCCTCTTCTATGATTTTCCGTTCTATAAAAAATTTCTGTAAGAAGACGCAGCGTTTGAGCATTTCCCTCAAAACCGCCATAGGGTTTCATTAAATTATGTAAAGTTCTTTCTCCGGCATGTCCAAAAGGAGGATGTCCAAGATCGTGAGCAAGACAGGCAGATTCAACCAAATCGGAGTTTATATAAAATTCCGAATTAAAAATATCTTTATTAGAAGAAAAAATATAATTACAGATAGAACGCCCGATTTGTGCCACTTCTATGGAATGAGTCAATCTAGTTCTGTAGTAATCATACTCACCGGGTAAAAAAACTTGTGTTTTGCCTTGAAGTCTTCTAAATTCGGAAGAGTGAATAATTCTATCTCTATCTATTTGGAAAGGAGAACGATAATCGTTTCTATTACTTTTTTCAATTCTCTCTATATCAAAATCTGTGTAAAATTTATTTTTCAATGTTAAATTATTTTTTGTTAAAATGGTATTAACCTTAGGCAGAGCAAACTCCATTAGAGTTTGCTGCAGAAAATTAAACCGTAACTCTCGTCCACAATAGGGTGGAACACGAAAGAGGATTAAAATTACAAAATTCTAAAAAATTAAATTTAAACAATAATAATATTGAATAAAAGTTAATCATAAGTTATCTTAAATTTTTTAAAAAATAATAAATGGATAAAAAATGACTTGGATAAATATAATTGAAAAAGAAAAAGCACAAGGAAGTATAAAAGAGGTATATTCTAACATAGAAAAAGAACACGGTAAATTATCTAATATAATGAAGGCACAAAGTTTAGACCCGAATAGTTTAAAAAATCATTTGGATTTATATTTATCAGTAATGTTTAACGAAACAACATTGAAAAGAGAAGAAAGAGAACTTATTTCTGTGGTTGTTTCCGTTTTGAACAATTGTAGTTATTGCATTAATCACCATGCAGAAGCATTAAATAAATTTTGGAAAGACGAAGAAAAGGTAAAAAGGCTTATTGCCAATTATAAAAAAATTGATTTTTCGATAAGAGAATTAGCAATACTGAATTATGCTGAAAAATTAACCGTAACGCCCGGCTTAGTTACAGAAATAGATATTCAAAATTTGAGGATACATAATATTTCTGATGAAGAAATTTTAAATATAAATTTGATAGTAAGTTATTTTAATTTTGTTAACAGAATTGCTAACGGTTTGGGAGTAGAATTTTCTGAAGATGAAGTTATGGGGTATAACGAATAATTACTTTACATCATCTAAACCGAGAAAATCTAAAAGACGTTTATGCCCGTTATCATCCAATTGGACATTGTATTTTTTGTAAAATAGAATTGTATTTTCTACGGATTTAAAGTAACTTTTACAATTAGAACAATTTTCCAAATGATTTTTAATATCTATACATTTGGGGGAATTAAAATCTTCACCAAGAGTATCACAAATGTGATTCATAACCATTTTACAATTAACATTATTTTTTTTCATTTGCCTAAATATTTATTTAACTCATTTCTAAGAAAACTTCTTGCCCTGTGTAAACGAGATTTTACGGCAGGAACTGATAAATCAACAATTTTAGCAGTTTCTTTAGTAGAAAGTCCTTCAACATCTCTTAGTAAAAAAACAATTCGATAATCATAAGGAAGTTTTTTTATTGATTTATCTAATATTTCTTTTATTTCTTCATTTTCGCTATACTTGTTAGGAACATATTTCCAGTCAATAATATTTTTATCATCAATTATTCCTTCATTATTTTCCAGAGATGAGTAATCATGTTTTTTTTGAGACCTTGCAAGCATTAAACAGTGGTTGCTGACAATTGTATATAACCATGTTGATAGCTTTGATTTTCCGGAAAATTGATTAAGAGATTTTATCATACTAAGAAAAGTTTCTTGCATAGTATGCTCTGCACGCTCTTTATCCCTGCAAATTTTAAAAGCAAAATTATAAACTGTTTGTTCATATTTCTTAACAAGTTTCGTTAAAGCCGATTTGTCTCCTTCAACCGCTTTTTCAACCAAAACGTCATCTGTTAATTCATTTGATGTTTTCATAATAAAAAAGATTCAGGAATTGAGAATAATGTAAAAAATTATTATATAAATTTAATACTTTAAGAATTGTTTTACTAAACCGATAATAAATTTGTATATAAAATTTTTATAAAAAATAATTATTATTATAAATCAAAAGAGAATTATTAACTAGAGAAAAACAATGGATACAGAAACCAACAAAAACTTTCCTACAACAGAACAATTTGAGATGATTATAAAATCACTCCAACTATTAAATGCAAATGTAAAAAAAGAAGAAGTGCTTAAAAACATTGTGGATGTTGCTATTAGCATAACTAATGCTGATAGAGGAACATTATATTTAGTAAATAAAGAAAAATACGAATTGTGGTCAAAAATATTATTCGGTGAAAACATTAAAGAAATAAATCTTAAAATAGGAGAAGGAATAGCCGGCTGGGTTGCCGAAAAAGGAGAAATAATAAATTTAATTGATGTGAAAAGTGATGAAAGATTTGACCCTTCTTTTGATGAAAGCACAGGATATGAAACTAAAAATATGTTGGTTTATCCTATCAAAAATAAAAATGAAGAAACTGTTGGAGTTCTTCAACTGCTAAATAGTTTTAACGGCAGATTTTCGCAAAACGATGAAAAATTGTTAGATGCAATTTCATTAAATATTTCACTAGCTTTGGATAATGCAGCTCTCGTAGAGAAACTTATTTCCGTAGAAAGAGATAATTCCATTGGGAAAATGGGCAATTTCATTAATTACGATATTAAAAAACCTCTTTTAACATGCAAAAGATATGTTGAGCATTTACTTAAAAAAGAACATCTATTTGAAGTAAAACAAATTATAAAATTATTGAACGAACAGTTAGAACAAATATCCAGTCAGCTTTCTTCAACGACTTACTTTACCGAAGGAACAACATTGCTAAGAAGAGAACCGGTATCGTTAAATGATACACTTTACGATTTTTCATTAAGAATAAATAATCTGCTAAAAGAATACAGATGCAATGTAGAAAACAATCTCAAAAAAGATGTAATAATTAATATTGATAAGAATGAGTTCTATCAATGCTATTATAACATAATAAAAAATGCTTGCGAAGCTTATAAAGAAAACGGAACTATATTAATCTCTACAAAAATTGAAGGCGATAATATACTGATAGATTTTAACGATAAGGGAATTGGTATTGAAGAATCGGATATAGAACATGTATTTGAGCCTCTATGGTCTAAAAATAAAAATCAAGGTTCCGGCTTAGGTCTTGCAATCAGCAAAAAAATTGTTGAAGATCATAATGGGAAAATTAATATTACCAGCGACAAAGAAACCGGAACTACTGTAACTATACTTTTACCAATTGAATAAAAAACCTTGAGCAAAAATAAATTAATAACTATTTTAGGTCCTACTGCTGTTGGTAAAACAAAATTTGCTGCTGAATTAGCAAGCAAATACGATGGAGAAATAATCTCGGCAGATTCCCGACAAGTTTATATTGGAATGGATATCGGGACAGGAAAAGATTACTATGATTATACGATTGCCAATAAAAAAATTCCTTATCATTTAATTGATATTGTAAAGCCGGAATGTGAATTTAATTTATATCTTTTTACACAACTTTTCACAAAAGCATTTATTGAAATTACAAAAAGAAAAAAACTTCCTTTTCTCGTTGGCGGCACAGGGTTGTATCTCAGTTCTATTATTCAAAAATATAATCTAAACTTTGTTGATTTTTATTCGCAAAGAGCAAAACAACTTTTTAACTTTAGCATTGAAGAACTAAAAGAAATATTATTAAATATAAAATCTGATCTGCACAATACCACCGACTTAATAGAAAAAGAAAGAATTGTAAAAGCTATTCTAATTGCCGAAGATGAAAAAGGGAACAAAGAAAGCGAGCTAAAAATTGATTCTCTAATTATCGGTTTGTATGATGAAAGAGAAAAAATAAAAGATAACATCAGAAAAAGATTAAAAAAACGCTTGCAAAACGGAATGATTGAGGAAACGGAAAAACTTTTGGTAGAAGGAATTAGTCACGAAAAGCTAAGATTTTTTGGACTTGAATATAAGTTTATGAGTATGTACATAAGGGGCGAATTGAATTATAATGATATGTACCAAAAACTCGCTTCGGAAATAATTCAATTTTCTAAACGTCAAATGACTTGGTTCAGAAAAATGGAAAGAGAAGGAATAAAAATTCATTGGTTAAAAAATAATCAATTAAAAGAAGCGATAGAGTTGGTTGAGGAATTTTTATAATAAAAAGTCTTAAATACTTTACAAGCAAATAACAAAACTTCAAAATAATGATATATAAAATTTATCTGCATTTTCTCCCGAATTTAATATTTTCTCACTGAGTTTAATATTTGTATAATAATTATACCTTTCTTTTTTAATTTATTTTAAATATGTTTAAATTTAAAATGAAGTTAACTAAATTTTATATTACTATTGAAAAAGATATTTTTAATTATCCTAACATTACTGTTTGTCCTTTTAGTTTATTTGGCTAATACCGATTCACCTAAAAAGGTTAAAAAATTAAAATTTAAAGAAAGTCCGAGTATTGGCAGAGTAGTTAAATCTACAACAAATAAAAAATACATTGCTAAAACCAAAAAATTAAAAAAGTATTTTGAAAAAAGGCATAAAGTAAATGGTTTTAGTGGTAACGTGCTTTTTGCAATTGACGGCAATATTGTTTACGAAAATGCTTTTGGATATTCCGATAGAAAAAAGAAAAAAGAAAATAAGTTAGACACAAAATTTCAAGTTGCTTCTGTTACTAAACCTTTTACAACTTACGCAATTATGTTGTTGAAACAAGAAGGTGAGCTTAGTTATCAAGATTCAATTCAAAAATTTTTCCCCGATTTTCCTTACAAAGGAATTACAATCAAAATGTTGATGATACACAAATCGGGATTACCCGAATATTTTTACTTCGCAGAAAAACTTTGGGAAGATAGAAATATACCTATCACAAACAAAGATGTAATCAATTTATTGATTAACAAAAAACCGCAAAGGTACTATCTGCCAAATAAAAAATATAACTACATAAATACAAATTACTGTTTGCTCGCTGCAATTATTGAGGAAGTTTCCGGAATAACTTACGAAAAGTTTATGCAAGAAAATATTTTTGAACCGTTAAAAATGACTAACACATTTGTTTATAACAAAGCTAATCCGGTTGAACAAAAGAATAAAGCAATAGGTTATGTTAAGCGTAGAAGAGTTGCTGAAGATACTTACTTAAACGGTGTAGTCGGAGATAAAGGAATCTATACGACAGTTGAAGATATGTTAAAGTTTGATCAGGCTATGTATAATGGATATCCGGTTGAACAAGAAATATTAGAAGAAGCATTTAAACCCGCTCACAAAAGATTGTATATTCATGATAATTATGGTTTTGGCTGGCGAATAAATGCGAGCGATAAAGAAAATAAAATAGTTTATCATACCGGTTGGTGGAAAGGTTTCCGTTCTTACTTTATCCGACAACTTGGAGCGAAAAAGACAATTATTATTTTAAGTAATATGTCCAATCAGTCAGTATTCGGGACAAGAGAATTAATAAAATTGTTTAATTAGCGATTAAAGAGGACAGCAAATAAAAAAGCGATTCTTGAATAATCAAAAATCGCTTGATGAATCTATTTCAATGAGTATAATCTGTACGTAATTATTTTTCTAAAGCATTAACAAATTTTGTTAGCTTAGCTTTTTTTCTTGCAACATTATTTTTGTGAATTCTGCCTTTTGCAGCAGTTCTGTCTAAAAATGAAACTGCTTCTTTTAAATTTTGCTCTGCTGTTTCTTTCTCTGTGGAACTAAAAACTCTTTTTACTAAAGTTTTAGCTTTAGAAATTGCAGCTTTGTTTCTAATCCGTTTTCGTTCATTTACTCTAATTCTTCTCTTCGCAGATTTAGTATTAGCCATTTCTTACCTATTAAATTTTATTAAGAAAGTAATAATAAAAAATTTTATTTTTTTAAGCAAATACTTTCTTTAGCTGAAAAATTTCTATAATAATTCTTATTTTTTCATACTAAATGTTTAAGGATATAAATTGCTAAAGATAAACGAAATATTTTATTCCATACAAGGAGAAGGAACAAATGCAGGACTTCCTTGTGTATTTATCCGCTTAACTTATTGTAATTTACGCTGCTCTTACTGCGATACGGAATATGCTTTCTACGAAGGAAAGGAAATGTCAATTGAAGAAATTATTTCCAAAGTAAAAAAATACGATTGTAAATTGGTTGAAGTTACAGGCGGAGAGCCACTCCTTCAAAAAAAATGCTTAATTCTGATGAACAAACTTTGCGATTTGGATTATTCTGTAATGCTGGAAACAGGTGGCAGTTTACCAATTTCGGAAGTTGATAAAAGAGTAAAAATTATTTTCGACTTAAAATGTCCTTCCAGTAAGATGCTTAAAAAGAATAATTATTCTAATATAAATTTTCTTAAACCAACTGATGAAGTTAAATTTGTTATCGGAACAAGAGGAGATTACAAGTGGGCAAAGGAAATTATTGATAAATATAAATTAGATAAAAAATGTATAATTTTATTTTCTGCTGTTTTTGGAAAACTAAAAAACAGAACTCTTGTTGAATGGATATTAGAAGATAATTTAAATGTACGATTTCAAACACAATTACATAAACAAATATGGGAACCGGAGAAAAGAGGCGTATGAAAATTGCTAAAGAATTCCGTTGGGAAATGGGACACAGATTACAATGTCATAAAGGAAAATGTTATAATCTACACGGGCACTCTTATAAATTACTCGTTGAATTTAGCGGCGGTATTGAAGATAATGGCATGGTATTGGACTATTTTGATGTTAAAGAAATTGTCGGTCCAATTGTAGAAGAATTGGATCACGCAGTTATTATATATAACAAAGATACTGCACTGCTTGAAGCTATAAAAAACTTAAATAGTGCGCACGTAGTTGTTAACTTTGAATCAACTGCCGAAAATTTGTGTCGCTATTTTCTAAAAAAAATTAAAGAGGCAAAACTGCCGAGCAACATTACAGATATTATGGTAAAAGTTTACGAAACAGAAAATACCTATGCCGAAGAATCGGTTTGCTTAATAGATTACAGTAATCATGACTAAAGCTGTGTATAACTCTTAAAAAAGATTAACAGACAAATAAAAGGAAAAAAGAACAATCAATAAGTTTTTATTTGTTGTTAAAAGTGAAATCGATAAAGGACTTGAAAAAGTTTACGCACGATTTATATTGAATATAAGAAATCTAAAAGGAGTGAACTTGTTGTAATGCAAGGAGATAAAATTGTTAAAATTAAGTCTAAATAAGCACTATGCACAGCAATAGTAACCGTTACACAACGTCATAAAAAATAGACAAAAAATGAATAAAGATATTAATTTGAAACAGTGTCGGAAGTGTGGAGCAGAATTGGCTGATGACTTTTGCTCTAAATGTGGAAATCCCAAAACCTTAAAGAGAATTGATGGAAGTTATGTGCTCTCAGAAATAGTAAGTGTACTAAACTTTGATAAAGGGATTTTCTATACAATAAAAGAGTTGCTTATAAGACCTGGAAAAAACGTTCACGAATTTATTCATACAGATAGGAACAGACTTGTAAAACCAGTCATTTTCGTTATAGTTTGCTCATTAATTTACACTATAGCCCAACAATTTCTGAAATTTGAAGATGGTTATGTTAATGCCGGTGGATTCGGAGATTCTGCAGTAACAAATATTTATAAATGGATACAAAATAATTACGGTTATTCAAATATCATAATGTCGTTTTTTATCACACTTTGGATTAAACTTTTTTTTAAAAAGTATCATTATAATTTTTTTGAAATTATGATATTATTATGTTTTGTAATGGGCATAGGAATGTTGATTTACACGACATTTGGAATTATAGAAAGTATTACTAAAGTTAGAATATTACAAATTGGAGGGATTGCAGGGTTTATATATATCTCTTGGGCAATAGGACAGTTTTTTAATAAAAATAAAAAATTGAATTATTTGAAAGGATTGGCAGCCTATTTATTAGGAATGATAACTTTTTATTTTCTTGCTGTAATTTTGGGAGTAGGAATTGACTTAATATCACAAGTCTAGAAAAATAAATATTAGCTAAATAAAAAATAAGATTTATGAAAAGTATTTGGAAAACAAATTTTAAAAACTTTGAAATTACAGTTGAAAATACGTGGTTTAACGGAGAAAGACTCTTTATTAACAATGAACTTAAAGACGAAAAATATGGAACTCTTTCATCTGAATTAAGTTGTGAAATAATTGATGAAGAAAACAATGTACATCGTTTGAAAGTTAGTTTAGGTGGATTTTTAAGAGTTAAATGTAGTTTATTTATCAATGAGAGTAAAATTGAAATAACCCAAATAAAATAACAGAAGACAAAATAAGTTTATAATCAATAGTGAACATTGTGTGTAAATTAAACTGCATACATTTTAATTTGCTAAACCTTGTTTTGATTTACTTTTTTATTTAACTTGGTAAAACAAAACTAATTTTGGCTAAGGGTACTGAGTTTTGAAGTTTACCGCTTTTTTTTCTTCTGCTACTTATTACCTAACCGTTATTCTTAATAAAAAAACAAACAGAAAATGAAAGAACAAATTTTAAGACAAGTTTATCAGCACGCTGAATTAAGTAATAGTGATTTAGAAAAAATTTTTGAAGTTCACGAACAAGTGGAATTTAAAAAGGGTGATTTTATTATAAAAGAAGGACAAATAGCTAATAACTACTTGATTTTACAAAAAGGACTTATGAGGTCTTTCGTTTATGATTATAATGGAAATGATATTACAACCGATTTTTTTATTGAAAATGAATTTGTTATTGAGGTTTCGTCTTTATTTCAAAGAATACCAACCAAAGAATATATTCAAACTTTAACTGATTGTACTTGTTACAAGATTGACTTCGACAAATTTCAAGAATTATTTCATTCCATAGAAATTTTTAGGGAATGGGGACGTGCTTGGCTGTCTAACAGTCTGTTTGAATTTAAGCAGCGCTCTGTTTCTATAATAAAAGAAAGTGCAACCGACAGATATTTAAAGCTAATGAAAGAAAAACCGCAAATCATACAACAGGCACCTCTAAAGAATATTGCCTCATTTCTGGGAGTTACAGATACTTCTCTTAGCAGAATACGAAAATCAATAAATTTGTAATGCTTTTTTATTTCTTGCCATAAGACAAGATTTTTAATTAAAAATCTTAATAGTATTGCAGTATAAATAATCTTAAACCACGCAAACTATGACCGCAGGGCGATTGCGTCAAAATTCACGATCAACAAATATGAAAACAGTAAAAATTGAAACGGTTGATGACTATTTTAAGGCTCAACCCGAAAACACGAGAAATGCCCTTTGGGAATTAAAAAAATGTATTCTAAAAGTGAAACCGAATGCAACAGAATTGTTGAATTACAATATCCCGGCTTATGCCCTTACTGAAAATGGCAAAAGAGCAGAACAAATTATGATTGCGGGATATAAAAAACACGTTGGATTGTATCCGCACCCAACAACAATGGAAAAATTTGACTCTGAACTTAGTGAATACAAACGAGCGAAAGGTTCGGTTCAATTTCCATTAGATAAACCGCTTCCAAAAAACCTGATTGAGAGAATGATAAGGTTTAGAATGGAACTACTGAATAAACAAAACGCCAGCTAACATGGTGTATAATCAAAATGTAATTAAATATAATTAAAAACTAACTTTAAGATGGGAAAAATGATTTTTTTAACAATAGGAATAGTGGTTTTACTTTTTTTAATTTTTGCTTTTTATAAAGCAAGTCAGTTGCAAAATATTGAAATTACAAAAAAAGTAACCATAAAAGCAGATAAGCAAGAAGTTTTCGATATGGTAAAATATTTAGGAAACTTTCCGAAATGGTCGCCTTTCTTGGCACAAGACCCAACACAAAAGTACGAAGTAAAAGGAACTGACGGAACTGTTGGGGCTCAATATCATTGGAACGGAAATAAAGGTAAAGATATTGGATACCAAGAAATTTACAAAATTGAAGAACTACAGTTTATCGGGATGAAATGTGATATTAAAAAACCGCTTGTAGCTCAACCAACTTTTGATTACGCATTTACAGAAAACGAAAAAGGCATAACAGTAACACAGGCTTTTAAACTAAAATCAGGCTTAATTGATGCGTTTTTTATGTGGCTGTTCGGAGCAAAAAAAGAAATGGAAAAAACCAATCAACAAGGTTTGGAATTGTTGCAAAAAGCCTTAGAAAAGTAACAATGCTTAATAAAAAAAGAAAAAAATTATCCATTGCTTGTGGTTTAGCTGAAGAGTATAAGAAACATCAATATTTTATTTTGCCATTAAATAATAGCTTTACCACTAAATAGTGATGAATAGATTAAAATACATTAGTAAAAACTGTTTACAACATTGGCTTACAAAGTGTAGACAAAATTAATATAACTAAAATAGGAGAAATAAATTATGAAAAATCCAGTGCAATGGCTTGAAATAGCCGTAACAGACATAGAGAGAGCAAAGAAGTTTTATGAAAAAGTTTTAGG
>PDWI01002432.1_pt1 | contig 27997 bp, 22 predicted proteins | sample 1430891 | NCBI WGS metagenome assembly PDWI01 (sample SAMN01162508, study PRJNA174530) | Oral metagenome, whole genome shotgun sequencing project. | biome: Marine environment; feature: Marine mammal; material: Swab sample of the gingival sulcus; isolation source: swab sample of gingival sulcus... | reverse complement strand
TCAATTAGTGCGCAGTGAAATGCAGCGCGAAGCGGCGCTAGAACACTTTAGCAAATTAAACGAAGTTTATAAAGTAGACTTAATTGAAAACTTGCCAGAGGGCAGCGTTATTTCGTTCTATCAGTTAGGTGAATTTATTGACCTCTGTAGGGGGCCGCACCTAATGGATATTAAAAAAGTTAAAGCCATTAAACTGCTGTCAATTGCTGGTGCTTACTGGCGTGGTGACGAAAAAAATAAAATGTTACAGCGCATTTATGGCACAACCTATGGCAAGAAAAAAGATTTAGAGGCTTATTTGCAAATGTTAGAAGAGGCCAAAGAACGCGACCACCGCAAAATTGGTAAAGAAATGGCACTGTTTGATATCAGCCAAAACGTCGGTTCGGGTTTGCCGTTTTGGTTGCCAAAGGGTGCAACGATTCGTCGCATTATCGAGCGCTATATTGTCGATAAAGAAATTGAACTCGGCTACGACCACGTCTATACGCCCGTTTTGGCAGATGTTAACTTATACAAGACCAGTGGTCACTGGGATCACTACCACGAAGACATGTTTCCGCCAATGGATATGGGCGATGGCGAACTGTTAGTACTGCGACCAATGAACTGCCCACACCATATGGAAATTTACAATCGCGAAATTCATTCGTATCGTGAACTGCCAATTAGAATTGCCGAACTCGGCATGATGCACCGCTACGAACGACGCGGTGCCCTAAGTGGTTTGTCGCGCGTGCGCGAAATGACTTTAAATGATGCTCACTTATTTGTTCGCCCTGACCAAATAAAAGTAGAATTTAAGCGCGTTGTTGAGCTTATTTTAGCAATGTACGAAGACTTTGGCATTAAAGAGTTTCGCTTTAGAGCGTCGTACCGCGACCCTGAGAACAAAGAAAAATACTTTGATGATGACAAGATGTGGGAAGAAGCTGAAGCGATGTTAAAAGACGCTTTAGACGATATTGGTTTCCCTTATTTTGAAGTGATTGGCGACGCCGCCTTTTATGGTCCTAAGTTAGACGTACAAGTTAAAACGGCACTCGGCAACGAAGAAACGCTGTCTACTGTTCAGCTCGACTTCTTATTACCTGAAAGATTTGACTTAACCTATGTCGGTGAAGATGGTCAAGATAACCACCGCCCAGTCGTTATTCACCGCGGTGTGTTGTCTACGATGGAACGCATGGTCGCCTATTTAATTGAACAGTATAAGGGTAAGTTTCCACTGTGGTTGGCACCTGAACAAATTCGCTTAATACCAGTCAGTGATCGCCATATTGAATTTACTGAAGGCATTTACGAACAGCTAAAGGCTGCTGGTTTTAGGGTTCACCTAGATCAAAGAAGTGAAAAAGTCGGCTATAAAATTAGGGCTGCCCAAGTTGAAAAAGTGCCCTATATGATGGTAATTGGCGATAAAGAAGCAGCTGAAGGCAAGTTCTCAGTGCGCCACTTTATCCAAGACGAAAAGGGTAACCCGCGCATTTACGAATACAGCTTAGAACAGCTGATTAGCGAATTACAGCGTGAAGTTGCCGAAAGACGCCTTTACGAAGAGTGACAGGTTTATAATTAGGTTAATAAACGAAAAATAGTATTTAAAAATTAATAAAGGGCTGTTGCATTAAGGAGGCTTAGTGTAACAGCTCCTATTTTTTTAAGTGCTTTAATGCGATGTTTTGCATCAGATTTTTTTCATGTGATAACATAATACATGAGAATGAAATAGTTTTCGATATTTATGCATTGTGTTTGTGAGGGCGATCCCGAAAAAATTGCTTTAAAAACATTTTCTATATAAAAACGGGCGTCTATTCATATAATAAATATTGACAATAAATAATATTTATTATATAATAATCTCGGAGAAGAGTAGTTTTTGCAAAAATTTTATTAAGTTAACTTTGAAAGAGAGGGGGATACTTATGAAAAAACTCTTGGTTTTGGTGCTGTTAGTTTCTTTGTGTGTTTCGAGTTTGGTTTTTTCGGATAGTCAAAAAAAACGCTTCTGGTGTATTTGTTACTGAAATAAATGGAGACGCGAAAAGTGAAAATTTTAATCACACTTTAATCTATGGACGTAATGGTGAATGTATTATCAATTTTTCTACAACAAAAAGCAAAGAGTTTTCGTTTAGTGGAAAAATATACCCATTTATGGAGGGTTTGTACGAAGGCAAAGTTATTGTAGGAGAATTTTTTGATCCTGAAAAAGATTATGAGATATCGAATTTTAAAATTGAACTTAAAGAAAAGCCAGTACTTAGTTATTCAGTTTATGATATTGAAGAGAATGTTTCGCGTGATATAGAAGGTCAAATAAGTATAGGGGATTTTAAAGAGCTGTATGACAAAAGCGTCAAAGAATATAGCGATTTTTATAAAGATTCAGAATATAGGATGAAATATCTTGATAAAATTGTTCACTTGCATTTACAAATAAAAGATGATTTTTCTGCCCCTACTGAAGGGGTTTTTGATTCTGATAAACTTGCTTCAATTGATGTAGATGAATCAAAATCTTTTGCACGTTCGTTAAAGACAGACCTTGACGATTTCTCGTATTCAGAACTTAGAAATTTTATATTGACCTTAAAATCTAGTGGTACTTCAGGTGTATATATAAGTACGCACGGAATAGATGAAGCATTCTTTACAACAGAGGGGACCCAGTTTCAGCATTCTTGGTCAACGCCTAGTTTTTTAGCTGCTAAAAAAACAGTGAAGGGATTAAATCACATCTGTTACACAAAAATATCAATGATGGATCTCCAGAGGGGTTATAGTCCCATATACGGTGGAATAAATATTTTTATGAGGCTTGACCTTAAGTATGGGGTGATGATTGAATATGTTGAAGGTAGTGGGATTGCAAGACTTTATTTAGATAATAATGGATTAAAGCTTTATAGAGTTAAGTTAGCAATTACTAAACTTAGAAATAGTCTATCGGCAATTTTCAAGAATCGTGTTTTATCGGCTGATATAACTGCGCACCATCATGATGTAACAGGTTTGGTTGCTATGGTTCCATATGGACAATACGTTGCCGGCGTATGGAATTTCTTTAGTGTTATGGGAACAGATCAGTTTGTCTATTCGTGTTATGATTTTGGTGATAGTGTAAGCGAACAATTAGAACGGTATGGTGAAATTGTAAAAGGTATTTCTATGAATACTCATTCGACTATTATGTTTAATGAAGGCGATTATGTGCGTATTTCTGGTGATACTAAACATTCCGGCTTGTTATGGTGGACTACAGCGTATAGTTACTGGGTTAAATATTAAAACTTCTCAAATAAGCGCTTGACTGACATATGTTTTGTATATTTTTGGAGGGCGGAAATGAAGCGTTGTCAGAATATCCTGATATTAATGATTATATTAGTAGGGATTAGTTTTTTCTTTAATTACAAAATGCATCGTGAAATACAAGAGAATTTAGACAATTATTTTAAGTTTTTAAGTGGACATCTTTTATCTTCGCAAAGTGCGGTTGATGCAATAATTGAAAACAAGAGCAGTTCTAGTATAGCAGATATTGTCAATGAAGCTACTACAGAATTATATACATTGGATAATATCTTTGATGACAGTATTTTTGTAAGTGGAGCTGATATAAGTTATGCAGATGGAGATGGCGAACAAAGCTTTTATTATATTTCAATGATGCTTGAGCGCGGAGCTCAGCAGTATAATATACAATCGTTATTAGCGGATGGTCGTATTAGTGATGCTGAAGTTCGATTTTTACAGGCGCTATCTGATTTACTAGTTTCATTGCGTAAACCGCTAGAAAGTGATAATATGAGTCAGTTTAAAAGCGAGTTAAAGCACTATGTCGAAAATTGGCACGTGTCAGCTGAAAGAAATAGTTCTAATGAGACCTATTACGATTTGTTAGAAAGAACAGAATAGCTTTGACTTATTTAAGTTATAGAGGTTTATTTAAGAGCGAATAACTATAACTAAATAGTAAGAAAAAACGGTTACGTCAATTGACGTAACCGTTTTTTAAAATAAAATGTAGCTATTTAGTAAATTGTCATTTCGAGTAAAGGCGAAGCCGAAATCGAGAAATCTCTTTTTTATTGCGATTGAAACGAAGTACTTTTGCCTTTATCGTGCTCCTTCGTATATTTTTAGGTGGGAGCTGCGCACAAATGCGTAATAGAAAACGTGCTTCTTTCAGATTAGGTGGTTTAACAGCAGCTCTAACCACTACAAAACACACTTCAGTCGCACGGGCTACAAGCACTTCTGGCAATCGCTTACGATATCGATTAGTCGATTTATTGACGGCCGAATTAAATTATTTAGGTTCAACTATTCAACAACAAATAAGTTGTGCTTATAGACGTGGTAAAGATCGTTGAGCTCGCTTAACTTATCTGACATTTCAATTTGCAGTTGCGATACCGTTTCGTAGTTTTCATCGGCAATTGCCTTTCTAATTTGCGTAAAAATACTATCATTAGCTAGCGAGTCTTTCATTAAAGCGTGACGCAGTTTTTCGATTTTTTCCCATCTGACTACGTCGATATCAGCAACGCCATAATGACTCTCGTGAATCTGACGCGATTGTCTAACTAAAGTCATACCCTCAGGAATAATGCGCGACCCCAATTCGGTTGCCCATTGCGATAACAGCGTTTCTTCATATGAGGCGATAATGGCATCGCTAAAGACGTCGCCATGTTTTAATAATTGCGATTTTTTGGGATGATTTTTAAAGTTGCTCAGGTTTTCGTAGACATTGACAGGTGGTTTGCCAAATAAGTTGTCACGTTCCGCTTGGTCGTAATCATCAAAGACGTCGTTTTCACAGATATATTGTCTGTCAGCTGCTAAATAACCATAGCTGTCACCTGCTTTTTTAGTTAACTCTCTTAATAATTCGGTATTGCTGCGGCGCTTGCTTAAAGCATAAATTAAACCGTCAATAATACATTGGTAAACGCCGGCGACAACTAAGTAGGTATTTGACATTGGGTTAGGTGAGCGCAGTTCAAAGCGCGTTGCTAACGGCTGTTCGTTTTCGCGTACCAGACCAATTAAAACCGTTCTGTTTCTAGAGGGTTCAGTCACACTGTGACCAAGTGAACCAACAATACAGACAGGCGCTTCAAAGCCGGGTTTAAGGCGGTTAAAGGCGTCGTTGGTCGAGGTGATAAAGGGGTTGATAATTTCGTAGTTATTTAAAATACCCATCAAGGCACCATAGCCCAAGCAGTTTAAGAAGTCGCGTTTTTCATCTTGAGGTGCAAATAAATTAATGACTGCACCTTCTGTTGTCGTAATGCTTGCGCCTATGTGGTGGTGCTCGCCACTACCAGCGACGCCTTCAATTGGTTTGGCGCGAAATGACACGTCAAGTCCTTCTCGTACAAAGGTATCGGTAATAATATCGCGAGCAAACATTTCGTTGTCGGCCGATTGCAGTGCCGAATCATAACGCCAGTCAATTTCTAATTGTTCCATAACATGACTAAAGTCGTTGGCTTGTTTAAGGCGCGCCTGTATGCCACCCACTTCTTTGTGACCCATTTCGGGTTGAAAATCGTATTTTTTTAGGTTGAGTAGCGCTTTTTCTAGTGCTGTGCGTACTTTGCCAACAGTGCGCTTCCAGTATTGTTCTTTAAGCGATTGCGACGTAGAGAGTTCTTCAATATCAGCTGATGAATCAGGTGTTTTGACCCAAAATTCAAGTTCAGTTGCAACGGTTAAATTTACTTTGGCTATTTCTGATGCATCTTTTAAGCCCAGTTCCGCGATGGCTTGCGGGTGCGCTTTTAATAAGCGCATGGTTTCACTTTTAAAGTGATCAGCCGCTTTTTTTAGAATGGCGCGCGAACCGACATATTGCCCCTCGTGGCGAATAAATGCAGGTATTATCAATGTGCCAACGGGTAAGCCGGTTTCATGATCAATAAGGTCGTAGTTATAATCGACAAACCATTTAACTGAATCATCTGGTATAAGGTCAACTTTACCGTTGTTTACTTCGGCAATGCGCGGTAGTGTTACACTAGATCCATCGGTTTGAATACCAGTTTGCAAGAAATTGGTGTAGTCGTTAATTAAATGTTTAATCGGTATTTTAACATCAGTGTGGTTATTGCCTAAATCGACAGCAACTAAAGATACAAATTTAATTTGCGGATTAGCTTTAATTTCTCTAATGATATTGGGGACACTGTCTTTTTGGGGATAAAGTGCATATGTTAATGCATCCATAAATTCTCCTTTAATCAAATTATAGTTATCAATATCTCTATTTAATTTAACTCATTATATCTTACCCTACTAATAAAGTAAACTATTTAAGCTTTAATTAATAATGCAAAGATGAAAAATGCTAACAGTTTTCCACATTTATCAATATGTGGTATCGAAAAACACCAAACTATCAACATATTGTAGATTTTTTGTTATTTTTGCAAAGAAAAGCTACAAAAAAATAGTGAAATTTGGTATAATGCACATAGAGTAATTTATTTAATTGTGAAGAGGTGTGGCCTGTGAGTGCTAAAATAGAATCACTTAAACATTCGGTATTACAACTGGAGCACGCTGTTGCCACCAATGACGTTGCTGTCATTAAGCATATGGCGCGCGTTATTGCTGACACGGCTCAAGAAATCGCCAATACGGTTTCACTGATTGAACAAAATGAGACAGGTGTTTATTTTAAACGCATCAATACAATTCCCTTTTTATATAAGCCGATTTATACTAATAATCCCTATGCTGGAGATTTTTTAGAGAACTTTTCACGTGAACGCACTTATCAGTTGGCGCGTGCCGGCGCAATTGACCAACACAATCAGTTCTGGACAGCGCATCAGGTGATTAATGGCAATGTTTTTGGTTCGGTACCTAAAGAATTAATATCAGAAGATGCGGTATTTGAGCTAAAGCGCATGGGCTGGGAAGAAGTGTCGGTTGAAATTATTGATTTTGGCAAAACGACAACCGATATTAAACAACTTTATGATTTTTGCAGTGCTAATTTCAACAAATTTATCTTTATTAATGAACAGTCAACTAAAGCTAATTTGGCATTGAAATTTGCCGTTTAAAGTTTACAATTGAATGCTTTTTTGTGAAAGATCTCGCTGTTTATTCAGTTGAGGTCTTTATTGTTTGCGCGTAAATGTGTTATACTATTAGCATCTTAAGATGCGCAGATTGTAGACAAATGCCCAATTTCTTTGTTGCTGCGCAAAATGTCGACCTCAGTACTTTTGCTTCGCAAAAGCTACTCCCTATAGTCGTAGTCGGGTGTCTTCCCGATACTATTTAACGTATGTCTTTATACGCTGCGACCCGCCATTTTGCTTGCGCCTCGAACTTGAACATTTTCTACAGTTTGTAGATTATAGACTTTGTCGACACTTTGAGCATCTGAAGATGCGTTTTTTAATATGCAAGATACAGCAGTGGGGCAGCGATGATAACCGGTAATTACAATACGTTAATTTATAAGGTAGCAACAGATAATAAGACGATTAGACAGCACTTGTTCGAAGATATTGGCGTGTCTTCACGACTTTATCGACAACTTAAGCGCCGCGCCGCGATAACGGTTAATGATCACGTGATATCGCTCAATGCCAAGGCGCGCATCGGCGATGTTATAAAAATTAAAATGGTAGACGAACCGCATGGTATTACAGCGCAAAATATTGCACTGGATATTCTCTACGAAGACTGTGACATTGTGGCGGTCAACAAGCAAGTGGGCATTGTGGCGCACCCGACAAAGGGGGTTGCAGACGGCACATTGGCCAATGCGCTTTGTTACTATGCAAGACAAAAGGGCGAAAATTATAAACCGCGCCTGATTAATCGATTAGACAGAGATACCTCTGGCATAATCTTATTCGCCAAAAACCCGCATGCTCAAAATATGGTTTCGCGAGAGTTTATTGAAAATCGCGTTGAAAAATATTATCTGGCGTTATTACATGGCAAATTTAATAAATTAGAAGGCTGTGTTGATCAGCCGATTGCCCTTGCTGATGGCAGCCAGATAAAGCGGGCGGTTAGTGCTGTTGGCAAGCCGGCTTTAACGCAATACCGCGTCGTTGAACAGCTCAGCAATACGGCGCTTGTCAAATTACAAATAAAAACGGGTCGTACCCACCAAATACGGGTACATATGAGTTATATAGGTCATCCGATAGTTGGCGACGACTTGTATGGCTCATTTGAACGGGTGGCAATTAAAAGACAGGCACTACATGCCACCGAAATGCACTTTAAAACGCCGCGCAAAGGTGATGTTGTAATAAATTCGCCATTACCTGATGATATAAAAAATGCAATGCGACTACTAAGATAAAATGGAGGTAACTATGATTCCTGAACAAAAAATTATCAACACAATTCGCAGCCTGAGTATCGATGCAATAGAAAAAGCCAATTCTGGACACCCTGGTTTACCAATGGGGGCGGCGGCAATTGGCTATACACTATGGGCAAAGCACTTAAAAAGTAGTGCCTTAGAACCAAACTGGAAAAATCGCGATCGCTTTATTTTGTCGGCCGGTCATGGCTCAATGCTGCACTATGCCCTATTGCACTTATTTGGCTATGAAGTAACGCTCGACGACATTAAAAACTTTCGTCAATATCAATCAATTACGCCGGGACACCCCGAATACGGTGTAACCCCTGGGGTTGAATCGACAACTGGCCCGCTTGGTCAAGGACTTGCCATGGCTGTTGGCATGGCAATTGCCGAAGCGCGATTGGCAGCAAAGTTTAATACAGAAGATATGGCTTTAGTCGACCATTTTACCTATGCCTTGTCAGGTGATGGTTGTTTAATGGAAGGTATAACCTCTGAGGCCTCATCATTGGCTGGCCATTTAAAATTAGGCAAATTGATCGTCTTGTATGACGACAATGGCATTACAATTGATGGCTCAACCAATATTGCCTTTACAGAAGACGTTGAAAAGCGTTATTTGGCATATGGTTGGCAAGTGCTAAAAGTTGCCGATGGCAATGATGTAACGGCGATTGACAACGCACTTAAACAGGCCAAGCAAGACCTAACCAAGCCGACATTAATCATGGTAAAAACGGTTATTGGCTATGGTAGTCCCAATAAAGCTGGTACATCGGCAGCACATGGGTCACCGCTTGGTGCCGATGAAATAAAATTAACCAAAGCAGCTTATGGCATTAACCAAGATACACCATTTGCAGTTGAACAGGCGGTTTATGATGCCATGAAGACAGTTATTGACGAACGCGAATTAGCACGCTTTAATTGGGAAAAAACGTTAGAAGACTATGGTAAAAAATACCCTGAAAAGTATCAAGAATGGCTTGCTTGGCACGATTATACCATTGATGATGCCAAGTTCTGCCGTGCCGATATTTGGGATGTCTTAAAGCCCAATCAGGCGACGCGCAGTTCAGGGGGCGCTTTTATGAATGCCATTACATCAATTGTACCGAATTTGATGGGCGGTTCAGCAGACCTCAATGGTTCGACTAAAACATATTTAAAAGGTTTGGGTGATTTTACAGCTGAAAATCGCGATGGTAATAATGTGTTCTTTGGTGTACGCGAACACGCCATGGCAGCAATCGCCAACGGCATTGCCTTACATGGTGGACTACGCAGTTTTGCTTCGACCTTTTTAGTTTTTTCTGATTACCTTAAGCCGTCAGTTCGCCTTTCAGCACTGATGAACTTACCAGTTATTTATGTTTTTACACACGACAGTATCGGCGTCGGTGAAGATGGTCCAACGCACCAGCCAATTGAACATTTATTTATGCTTAGGAGCATACCAAATGTCAAGTTATATCGACCAGCCGACGCAACTGAAACGGCTTACGCTTGGTTGGCAGCGCTAAAAAATCAAGACGGACCATCTGTTATTGTTTTATCGCGCCAAAATTTGCCGTCGTTGGCCGGGGTTAATCCTAACGCATCGCGCGGTGGTTATGTAGTCAGTCCAGAAAAAGGTGCAAAGCCAGATGGCATTTTAATTGGTACTGGCAGTGAACTACACGTTTTAGTTGAAGCACAGCGCTTACTTTCGCTCGAACAAATTGACGTACGTGTCGTCAGCATGATGTCGATTGAACAATTTGAAGCGCAGGATAAAGCATATATTGAAGAAGTCTTGCCACAAGCAGTTAAAAAGCGCCTTGTAATGGAAGCGGGTATTACCAGACCGTGGCAGTACTATGCCGGCGATGGTGGTAAAGTGATTGGGATGGACCACTTTGGTGCGTCGGCACCGGGAGGCGCGTTGTTTAAAGCCTATGGGTTTACTGCCGAACATGCCGTGCGTGTGTTTAAATCGCTCTAAAAAAGCATATAATAACTCGAATACGATTGATATTCGAGTTATTATTTTTTTGGAAAACAGAAAAATAACCTTATTTTATAAATGATATATTAAAATTATCTTTATAAAAAAAATAATTATTTATATTATATTTACTTTTTGTTGAATTAGCGTTTTAATGGTATAGATGAAATTGAAAGGAATTATTTAAATATGAAGAAGACCATTAAAATAACTGAGACGATTTTGCGCGATGCGCACCAATCGCTATTGGCGACACGCATGACGATTGAGGACATGTTGCCTATTTTAGAAACACTTGACCAAATTGGTTATTATGCGCTTGAAATGTGGGGTGGTGCAACATTTGACGCCTGCTTGCGCTATTTAGATGAAGATCCTTGGCAACGCCTACGCACAATAAGAAAGCACGTAAAGAATACAAAATTACAGATGTTGTTGCGCGGTCAAAATTTATTGGGCTACCGCAACTATGCCGATGATATTGTCGAGGCTTTTATCGGCCGATCAGTGGCCAATGGCATTGATATTATACGTATTTTTGATGGGCTAAACGACCCACGCAATCTTGAACTTGCGATAAAAGTTACCAAGCGTGAAGGGGCGCACGCGCAAGCTGCAATTGCCTATACAACTAGCCCAGTTCATACGGTGCAAACATTTGTTAAATTGGCAAAAACTTATGCAGAACTGGGCGCTGATTCGATTTGCATTAAGGATATGTCGGGTATTTTGACACCTTATACGGGTGAACAGCTGGTGCGTGAAATAAAGGCGGTAGTTGATTTGCCGCTTGAAGTGCATTCACACGAAACTAGCGGATTGGCCAGTATGATGTACTTGCGAGCGATTGAAAGTGGTGCAGATATTATCGATACGGCCATTTCACCTTTAGCATCGGGCACATCGCAGCCACCGACGGAAGCCTTTGTTGCTACATTGGCGGAATCGCCTTTTGATACGGGGCTTGATTTATCGGCACTTAGTATGGTAGCTGACCACTTTAGAAAATTACGCGATCGCTATTTGGACAATGGTCAAATTAATCCAAAAATGCTTAGCGTCGACAGCAACGCCCTAATTTATCAAGTACCAGGTGGCATGTTATCAAATTTGGTGGCGCAGTTAAAGTCTCAAAATGCACTAGACAAATACGAAGACGTTTTAAAAGAAGTGCCTAAGGTGCGCGCTGATTTAGGGTTTCCACCTCTTGTTACACCGATGAGCCAAATGGTCGGAACACAGGCCGTTTTAAATGTTATATTGGGTGAACGCTATAAAATGATACCAAGTGAGGTAAAAGAATACGTGCGCGGTAAATACGGCAAGTCGCCGGCGGCAATTGACCGGCAAATTATTACTAAAATCATCGGGGACGAACAGCCAATTAACTACCGTCCAGCCGATGCGATAACATCGCAGCTGAACATTCTAAAACGTGAAATCGGCGAGTATGTGGAAAGTGATGAAGACGTTTTAAGCTATGCTTTATTTCCGCAAGTTGCCCAAGATTTTTTTAAACAGCGCAGTGCCAAGCTGTATAGAGTTGACCAACAATTTGGCGTTTTAGCAGAGAAAACGCACTATATTTAGCAAATTTTCAGATTACTATTCGATTACAATCAGGCCATTTACTTTGCGCTTTTTGATATTTATGATAAAATTCTTTATTAAACAGGAGGGTAAATATGAAAAAGCGTTTTTTTGCTGTACTGATATTGGTTTTATTGTTGAGCTTTCAAGCTGCATTTGCTTACACATTTCCAATATTGGTGAAGGTTAATGATGCATACGTTAAAATCGATGGTACGTTTGTCGAAGATGGTGTTTACTATGCACCTGCACGGCAATTAGCAGATAGCTTACGCGTGATAACTGAATGGGAAGCAGCTAGTAAATCAGCTCATTTTATTAAGTTTGGTCAGCGCTTAATCATTGCTGATAATCGCGTCAAAATGTATCAAAATGATAAATATGTCGGTATCGATTTGACCGTGAAAACATTTATTCGCGATGGTCGCATTTATTTGCCAATTGAATATTTTGCCAACTATTTTGGAGCAACCATTAGTTATGATGACAAGTTACATACATTTAGCATTGTCGACCCAGCGATTAATTTAAGTGATCAAGTGCAATTGATTACGACTGATAATGCCAATAATGTACTTTGGTTAGCAAGAATTATCAGTCTTGAAGCACGTGGCAATAGTTTGTATAAGCATTTAGCGGTAGCCAGTGTTGTGATGAATCGCGTTAAAAGCGATCGCTTCCCCAATACGGTTTATGATGTTATAAAGGCAAAAGGACAATTTCCGCCAGCATATTATAAGGATTTTGATACTATAAAACCGAATGCAGTGGCTCTGACGGCAGCAATACATGCGGTCAATGGTGAAAATGTTGTCGAAGATTGTTTATACTTTAATTTAAAACCATTTAAGTGGAAGCCGAAAGCAGATTTTTATAAGGAAATAGAAGGCGACTATTTTTATCGCTAAGCCGTCTTAATGAATAAAACCTAAATAGTAACAAAAAAGGCCTTTGAAAACTGACACAAAATGTTATTTACTGACAGTGAAGTGAATCAAAGGTCTTTTTGCTTGATTTAATGTTTGCAAAATGGTCTGACTATTGGTAATATTGTACGTGAAGTATTTGTATTTTCACAAAAAAATCAGTAGGAGTGAATCAATGATTGAAACGCGCCCAGTATGGGCAGAAATAAACTTAGACAATTTAGCGCATAATATCAGAGAAGTCAGACGCGTTACGGCTAAAAACACAAAAATTATGGCAGTTATCAAAGCCGATGGCTATGGCCATGGCGCGTCGCCTATAGGGCAAACGCTACTTGAGAATGGCGCCGATTGTTTTGCTGTTGCAACATTGTCTGAAGCAATCAGACTGCGTCTAGATTATCCGACGACCCCAATATTAATTTTAGGGTATACGCCTAATGAAATGGCTCCTGATGTTGCCAAATATCAATTGACGCAGACGATCTATAACGTTGAACAAGCTACGTATTATAATGATTATGCAGCTGCCAATAATACTGTTATAAAAGTGCATTTAAAAATAGATACGGGCATGAGTCGACTGGGCTTTATGTGGAATGACCAAAGTGATAGGGTAGTGCGCTGTTTCGATTTAAAAAACCTCGATGTCGAAGGTGTTTATACGCACTTTGCACGGGCTGATGAAATCGACAAAGCATTTACCAAATTACAAGTGTCGCGTTATTTAAATGTCGTTGAAAGAATAGAAAATGCCGGTTTTAAAATTGCCATTAAACACGTCAGTAATTCGGCGGCAATTATTGATTTGCCACAGTATAATTTTGATATGGTGCGCGCTGGCATTATGCTTTATGGGCTATATCCGTCAAGTGATGTCGACGTAAGTAAGGTTAAACTAAGAGAAGTGATGGCGTTGCGTGCCAGAGTAGCCAATGTTAAAACTCTACCAAGTGGCATTGGCATTAGCTACGGGCACAAGTACAGCACAGACAGCGAACAGATTATTGCGACATTGCCACTTGGCTATGCCGATGGTTTTACCAGAATGCTAAGTGGCAAGGGTGATGTTTTGTATAACGGCGCGCGATTGCCGATTGTCGGACGCATTTGTATGGATCAATGTATGATAATGGCGAATAAAGACATAAAAATTGGCGACATTGTAACGCTGTTTGGCAAAGATCATCATCATTTTAAATCAATTGATGAAGTAGCGAATGCACTTCATACAATTAATTATGAAATTGTCTGTATGATTGGTAAGCGCATACCGCGCAGTTATTTAAGTGGCGGGCAGGTGCTGGCTTGGCATGACGATGTTTTGCGATTAAAGAAAGGCGGCTATTGTGAAGCATAAAAAAATATTGATATTGTTGGCGGTTGTCATTTCGCTTACTGTGGTTTTTGCAACGCCTGGTTCAGAAGACGACCCACTGGTGTCGGTTAGTTATTTAGAAACTAAGTTAAATGCCTTAAAAAGCGAACTCGTTACGATGTTACAAGAACATCAAAATAGTCAAACCACGCCTGAAGAAAACAGTACTGTGGCGTCTCAAGAAAGCACTACGCAAGTATTTGAAGCGCTTCAATTTGCGCCAGGTAGTCAAATTGTGTTCGGCGCATCAACTGAATTTATTATTAGGCGCGGCACGGCGACATTAATCGATCCCGATTTAAATAATATGCCCGATTTAACGAGTGGTATTGATATTGAAAAGGATCAGGTGATACCGCTCAATCATCATATGCTTTGTCCGAGACGAGATGGCCGAGGCTTAACTGTAGCGGACGACAGCGACCCGTTTTGGATTATGATAAAAGGTGATTATATTGTTATTAAATAGATTGTGGTTAGCATGAGAATTTTTTTACTGGGCTTTTATGGCTATGACAACATTGGCGATGAGGTATTATTAGCGTCAATTTTAAAGTCGCTAAGTGAGCAAAAATATACTTTTAAGGTATTGAGTTATAACGCTAAAAAGACGACAGCTGTGCACAATGTGACAGCCGTTTCACGTGGCAAAAATATTGGCATCATCAAACAGATTGCCGATTCAGATGTCATTATCGTCGGTGGTGGCAGCATATTGCAAGACATCACCAGTTCGAAGTCTTTTTTCTATTACATGAGCATTTTAACGATTGGTAAAATTTTAGGAAAACGTGTTTATTTACTAGGGAATGGCTTTGGGCCAGTTACCAAGCGCTTTAATCAGCGTTTGTTAAAGTGGCTTATGCCACATATTGATGGCGTTATCGCACGTGATGATGATGCCTATCAGGCCTATTTGAATTACGGCTGTAAAAATGTGTTTAATGGCGTTGATTGTGCATTTGATTATCAGCCGCATCTGTCAGAAAAGGGCAGCGAAGCACCTTTTGTAGCGATTGCATTACGTCCTTGGCAACACAGCGAACAAACCATGTTGGCGTTGCAACGCTATATCGTTCGTTTAAATCAGTTGGGTTATCGCGTTAAACTGGTGGCAATGAAAGCACCTGATGATGTTAGACAAATGCAACCACTCGTTGGAATTGGTGACAATACAGTTGCTGTTGCACATGATTTGCGTGATGTGCTAGCTGCCATAAAGGGTGCAAAGCTGTTAATTGGCATGCGCTTACACGCGCTTATTTTAGCAGCGGCAATGGGTACGCCAATTGTCGCGATTAGCTACGATCCGAAAATTGAAAGTTTTATGAAACAGCTATTAAATCGTCAAGCACTCGACTTGCAATCGATCAGTTTCGAAGCAATCGATACTGGTGTCATGGCAATATTAGATCATTACGAACAAGAAAAAGCACATTTAGCCAAGGCGGTAGCAGATAATCGCAGTATTGCCAAACAACAGATTGAAATAATAAAGAATTGGATGGAGCAGTAAAATGGCGGAACAGGTTAAAATATTTGGCGTTCGCTTTGACAATGTTACAAAGGAAAAGGCATTTGAACGCTTTGTCAGCTTATTGAAACGCGACACGACTTCGGCAATTTATACCCCTAACCCAGAAATGGTACTCAACGCACAAGAAGACAGCGCGCTTAAAGAGGCGCTTTTAGCGGGCGACTTGGTGGTGCCCGATGGCATTGGCATTATTTACGCGTCTAAAATACATCGTCTAGGTTTAGATGAACGCGTTGGTGGCGTCGATTTAGCGGAGCGCATGTTTAAGTTTCTCAATGCCAAAAAAGGGTCGATTTATTTATTTGGTGGCAAGCCTGAAGTGGCTGAAGTGGCTGCCTTTAAGTTGAGTGAAAAATACTCTAATTTGCGTATTGTAGGCACGCATCACGGTTATATAGATGACGAAACCGAAATGGCCGTCATCGACGACATTAATCTACTAAAACCGGATGTTGTGTTTGTTGGATTGGGTTCGCCAAAGCAAGAACTATGGATTCACAAATATAGACGATTATTAAACTGCAAAGTATTAATTGGCATTGGTGGCGGTATTGATCTGTGGGCAGGTCATGTCAAAAGGGCGCCCCAATGGGTGCAAAAAATTGGTTTGGAATGGCTGTATCGCATGGCACAAGAACCACGTCGTATTAAACGCGCCGCTAAGCTGCCGGTCTTTGCCTTTAAAGTAATTATGACGCGTCGAATATAGCGGTTTGCAATAAATAAAAGCGAGGATCTACTATGAATTGGAAAAAAGGATTTGCCGTTATCATTGTCATCAGCTTTCTGACCAGTCTTTTTATCGGTTATCAAAGGCATCAAGTTGAAAGTGCCGAAAGCTATTATGAAATAACAATGCCCTACGAAGAAGTGGTTAATATGGCAAGTTTTAATGATGATAAACTGACCGATGCGCTTGTCAAGTGGCGTGAAGTTGGCGTTAATTCAATTACGCTTTCTGAGATGACGATCAATAATCTGATTGATAATGGGCGCTTCAATTTGCGCGCTTATTTTGAGGGTAACAATCTAGTTTTAGAAGGTGATAAGGCTGGCATTAAACTGATTGCTGAACGGTTGGCCAATCGCTTGGCAGAACGGCGTAAAATTAGCTTTAGAAGTGAAAATAGCATTGTTATTGAAGGTAAAATTAATGACTTTTTTAAGGGCAATATATTGTCAAAATACGATTTATTTAGTAAGCGCGTGCGCGTTGCCCAGCGTACGGCGTCAATTATCGAATTTGTTGGCTTGGGTTATTTAGATGAAGAGATTAAGGCGATTCAGCAAGCTGGCTTAGCTGTGCGCTTTCGCCCTGCCTATGTTTATGGCATTCAAAATGCTAAGTACTCGATTGATGCGACGTTAAAATACATCGATAACTATTCAAAGCAGCCCTATATTTGCTTTAATGGCAACGACGTACTCGGTACTGATACAGAATTAGACTATTTTGCAGCAGAACTAAAAAGACGCAATATTGCTGTGGTGATGATAGAAACACCTATTCAGCGCGAATTCATCGAGCAGGCAGGGCTTAAACAATTAGTAGAAAAAATGAAATATCAGGCAGTGCGCGCCTTTTCGACTTTTGATTTTATTCGCGATCGTTACGACTATGAAATACCGTTTCATCATCACGGAGAAGAAGTTGCCAATACTTATTTTAGAGCTATCAGTGAGCGTAATATCCGTGTGATCTTTTTCAAAACCTATACACGCGATGACAAGATGATTGACGTACCGGCAAGCCATTATAAAGATAACTTAATTGTATTAGAACAGCGTTTAAAGCAGCATAATATTTTAAATATTCCAGAGAATTGGGATAACAGCCAGCAAAATTTCTACATGGCAGAAGTTCATGTCAATCGTCTGCTGGTTGGTGTAGTTGCAATGGGGGTTGCAGTGGCAACATTATTGTTGATCAATCTATTTTATGCGATGCCCTATGTTATTAATGTCTTGTTGAGTGGCTTTGCAATTGTAATCATTGGACTGGTCTATGGTTTAAATATAAAAGTGGCACAGTTTAATTTATTATTTGGTTTAATCAGCACAATTATCTTTGCCCTATTGTCGATATACTATATTATTTGGCAGGCGCGTCAACTATACGATACTACTACGCCGTTGTCGCGCAGCAAAGTATTTTTGAAGGGGATTACCGTACTGCTTGGCGCTATTTTAATATCATTGGTCGGTGCTGCATTTGAAATATGTTTTTACGCCGATAGTAAATTTTTATTAGAAATGGCAATTTTTAGGGGCGTTAAAATATCGCAAATACTACCGATGATGGCAGCTTTTTTGATGGCAGTGTACTATTTTGGCCAAGAAATATTGCAAAAAAATGATTTGACGCGTATTGAGCAGATAAAATACGTGCTCGATTTAAACGTCAAAATCTGGCAAGTTTTAGTTGGCTTTGTCTTGATGATATTGGTTGGCCTGTTGCTTTTGCGTAGCGGTCATGAGAGTAATATTGGCACGGCTTCACTAGAGCTGACATTTAGAAATTTTTTAGAGTATTTCTTATTTGCCAGACCGCGCACCAAAGCGCTTATTCTCGGCTTTCCAATTGTCATCTTTTTTATACGCGTTGTCAATACTAAAAAATACGCCTGGAGCTATCCAGTATTTGCCTTTTTAGTGGCGATTGGTCAAGTTGATATTCTCAATACATTTTCCCATATTCGCACACCGCTTAATCTGTCGATTATTCGAGTACTATTGGCATTTGTTATGTCAATTGTCGTCTATTTGATATATGCCTTGGGCGTTGCCATATTAGTCTATGTCTTTAATTGGTTGAAGCACATAGCTATAAAGACTACTTAACTCAGATTATTCACGCGTGGGCGTGAATAATCTGGGCTAATTATCATCTAACATTTTTAAAAGTGCTTCGGCTTCTTTGTATTGTTTGACGTCGACGGCGCTGTCGCGCAACCATTCGGCATGTTCAATCGCTGTGCTGCGGTCGTAGTCCTTATAGAGTTGAATTAATTGAAAATGGGCTTCACGGTTGTCTAAAATGGCGTTTGACTGTTGGTAAGTTGCAATCGCTTTATCGCGCACGCCAAGTTTGCGGTAGGCATAGCCCAGTTTGTTGTAATTGGTGATATCATTCGGAAAAACTTCGATGACACGTTGGTAGTAGTGCAGGGCACTGCGCTGATCATCTAAAATCTCATCGTGAATATAAGCCGATTTATTAAGTGCTGAAACGTGCTGTGGAAACATCTGCAGCACGTTTTGATAGTGGTCTAGTGCTTCGGCATAGTTTTTTTCTGCAAAATAACGTTCGGCTTTGGCGTAGGTTTTTTCTACTGTCGGTAGCGCTAAGTCGACTATTTTTTTGTCGCCGTTCCAATCGACTGTGCCACCGAAGAATTCAGTTAAAAAGCGTACTGAAATGTAGCTTCTATCTTTGTGAATAAGCAGTGGTACGTCCATTAGGTAATTTTTGCCATCGACGACGACGTCCTTTTGGCCGACGCTAAAGACAATTTCTGAGCCAAATCGCTCTACAATTACCTTATTGTTGGCACTATCCCATTTGACGCTAGCATCAATTTTTTCTAGGATACCCCTTAACGGTACCATGGTGCGTGGTTTTGCATCATCTGCAGTGTAAATAAATGGATAACTATCAAAGTATTCTTCGGTGCCATTTAAAACGAGTCTAATCGGCTGTTCTTTTAATTTTTTTATGACAAAGGCATTGCTTACTTTGCGTTCAGGCTTTACTAAGTAGTCACCTTGATAGATGAGCCCAGAAGACCCGCCACCATCTAAATTAAAGGCATCTGTTAAACCTAATTGTAGAGCGATATCGCATAATTCATCGAGCGTAATGCGATTCTTACTGACCAGTAGTGCCAAACCATTGTTTTGATTGACGCCGATCATTGAGCGCTTAGCGGCGCCATTGTTAAATTTTGCAATGTGGAACCCCTCAGCTTTGGCGTTTAGTACTTTTTTGCCATTTTTGATTAGCATCGGACCAGCACCAGCTGCATTTTCAATATTGTTAAAGGGTAGTGGAATATCGGTTAATTGACCGTTGACATCTTTTTTTACGGTGCGAAATTTAAAATCGACGCGGTCGCCAATATTAAATAAATCTAAAAATTGCGCGGTTCTTTGCACAATGATATAGCCGTTAGTCGGTATTTCGGGGATATAATCGTATTTGCCGACGACAGTGTGTTGGTCAACTGCAATGGTATAGACAGTGCCTTCCGGAAATTCGCCGGTATAGTGGTTGTTAAATATCATAACTGCTTCTGGCTGATAGAACAGATGGTTAATATTCCACGATGACCAATTATAAGGATATTCCCACTGATTATTAACCGAGCCTTCAATTTTTATACCGATTACATCACTGTGCATTTTATTGTCGCCGTCAAAGCCGACGATTGAACCACCTTCGGCAATGTGTTCAATTGCGCCATCTAGTATAAGTGTGCTAGCTGGTTGTGAATCGGGTTTCATATTAAAAAAAGAGGCGTTAATTGCAGCGACAATTTCTTCATCTTGGTCGCGACCTTGGCTGAGCGCTTTTAATGATGCAACAGTACCAATTTTATTTTTGGCGAGTGATAAGTCGACTTTGATAAGTGGGTCATTCAGGTCGACCCAAACGAGGTAGACATCGTAGCTTTTTTCACCAACTTTTATAGAAATAGGCGGATATTTTTCTTCCGGTGTTGCAGCGTCGTCGGCGTAACCGATCCCGCTGATAATGATGAGTAAAACGCAGAGTAAATAGATGAATTTATTTTTCATTGTTGCAATCCTTTCCACATATTAATTTCGTCTTTTCCAAACTAATACCACTTCCATATTAGCATGTTTTTTAAATAAATAGGCATTTATTTTGCAAACGTAACAGAGGATTAATATTTGATGATTAACGTTTTTTTTGCATGATGATTTTAAGATTATGTGTTTGCAAATCTTTTTTATTAAATGGTTTTTATCGTTTGCCGATTGTGGTATAATGATTTGTAATGTACAATTTTATTAAGGAGTGAAATGTGCCAAAATTTATTGTTAGACCAACCGCTAAACTAGCGGGTGAGATTGTCGTTGACGGGGCTAAAAATGGCGTATTGCCAGTGATGGCAGCTGCCCTTTTAACAGCAGGTGAATGTCATATAGAAAATGTTCCAAATTTAAAAGATGTCAGTGTGATGACTGAGGTCATCTCAGCGCTGGGTGCTACTGTTGAACGCTCTGGCAGTGTGATGACGATTAATGCCCCCAAAATTATTAGTAATGAAGCACCTTACGAATTCGTCAGTAAGATGCGATCGTCGTTTGATGTTATGGGGCCATTACTGGCGCGTACAGGCTTGGCGCGCGTGCCAATGCCAGGTGGTTGCGCGATTGGTGAAAGGCCTGTTGACCTACATCTGAAAGGGTTTCGGGCACTTGGTGCAGAAATTACGTTTAGTCGCGGTTCAGTTCAAGCTAAAGCCGATAAATTGGTTGGTAATTCGGTTTATTTGGATTTCCCTAGTGTTGGTGCCACCAAAAACATTATGATGGCAGCGACGACTGCCGAAGGAACGACCTATATTGAAAATGCTGCAAAAGAGCCTGAAATTATCGACTTGGCGAATTTTATCAATAAAATGGGTGGTAAAATATCAGGTGCCGGCACAGATACAGTGAAAATTGTCGGCGTTGAAAGTTTTAATGGTACGTCACATAGTGTGTTGCCTGATCGCATTGAGGCAGCTACTTATCTGGTTTTAGCCAGCCTAGTAGAAAGTGATGTGCTGGTTAAAGCAGTTGAACCAAGCCACTTGCGTGCAGTGGTTGCCAAACTAAGAGAATGCGGTGTAAAAATTGAAGAATATAACGATAGTATTCGTGTTAATAGTAATGGTCAATTAAACGCTGTGAATATTACAACACTACCGCATCCTGGGTTTCCAACCGATGTTCAGGCACAATTTATGGTGTTGTTGACCAAGGCAAAAGGCAGTAGTGTAGTGATGGAAACACTGTTTGAAAATCGCTTTATGCACGTCAGTGAGCTTAATCGCATGGGTGCCAATATTAAAATAGAAGGTCATAGTGCCATTATTGGCGGCGATATTAAATTGCAAGGTGCGCACGTTAGAGCGACCGACCTCAGAGCGGGAGCAGCTTTAATTTTGGCAGGGCTGATCGCTGAGGGTGAAACGCATATTCACGATATTAGCCATATTGACCGCGGTTACAATAAAATAGAAAATAAATTGATTGAATTGGGCGTTTCGATAACGCGCATAGTGGATTAACAGGAGGTCTTCATGTTTGGTTTTGGTGCAGAAATTGGCATCGATTTGGGAACGGCAAATGTATTAGTATACATTAAGGGAAAAGGTATCGTCTTGCAAGAGCCTTCAGTGGTTGCGATAGATAAAAATACCGATAAAGTACTGGCCGTTGGCGAAGAGGCAAGGCGCATGTTGGGTAGAACCCCCGGAAACATTGTCGCAATTCGCCCTTTAAAGGACGGCGTTATTTCGGATTATGATGTTACCGAGCGCATGCTCAGATACTTTATCAATAAAACTTGTGGTAAAAGACGGTTTTTTAGACCCAAGATTATGGTATGTGTGCCAAGTGGTGTTACTGAGGTAGAGCGCCGCGCAGTTATCGACGCTTCAACAGAGGCAGGGGGTGCTAAAACATTTATTATTGAAGAACCGATTGCGGCTGCAATTGGTGCTGGTTTAGATATTGAAAAACCAGATGGTAATATGGTGATCGACATCGGTGGTGGTACATCAGATATTGCGGTTATTTCACTGGGGGGTGTCGTCGTAAGTAAATCGATCAAAATTGCAGGCGATAAGTTTGACGAAGCAATTATTCGCTATATGCGTAAAAACCATAATTTATTAATTGGCGAACGGACAGCTGAAGAGATGAAAATTAATATTGGTACAGCCTATCCGCGCGTTAAACCAGTTACGATGGACTGTCGTGGTCGTGATTTAATAACCGGCTTACCACGTGTTAAAAATGTTTCGTCAGAAGAGATTATGGAAGCACTTTACGAACCAATTAATGCCATTTGTGATGCCGTGCACGCCGTATTAGAAAAGACGCCACCTGAATTGGCTTCTGATATTAGTTCGAGTGGTATTATTATGACAGGTGGTGGTGCCTTGCTACACGGCTTTAATAAACTAATCGAATCGCGTACTGGCATTCCAATTTACATTGCCGAAGATGCAGTTAGTTGTGTCGCTAAAGGTACGGGCATGTCATTAGATCACATTGCGTTATATGAAAAATCGCAAGAACAGGCTTCTTATCATCGTTTTTAAACACAATTTACATAATAGCCATAAAAAACTTATAAAACACTTAGAAAAATCTAACAAATTCGCTAGATTTTTCTTTTTTTTGGTTAAGTATTTTGCCATAATTGCCGATAAATAATTGAAGAAATTTGTGTTTAAATGCAGGAGGTAGCATGCTAAGAGGGCTATACACAGTTTCGACTGTACTAGAGCAAAATACACGCGCTTTAGATGTGATGTCAAATAATCTAGCCAATATCAATTCAACCGGTTACAAGCGCGACATTGCACAATACGAAGAATTTGCCAGTGTATTGGTATCAAAGGTAAACGGCAATATCATTCAGTCACCTGCCGCATCGCATGAGGTATTTGTTGAGCAAACCGAAGATTCACATATTTTGACGGTTGATAATGGCTACTTTAAAGTGGCGGCTCCCGGTGGAACGTCGCACCATCATTCAGTTGAATTTAGAGTAGGTGAAGATGGCTACTTGCGGACACTTTATCGCAATGGTAATCACGATATTATAAAAGATGCCGGCTATTTGGTGTTAGGTCAAAATGGCCCGATTAAAGTCGCTGACAAAGACTTTTCAGTTGATGAAAGGGGCAATTTAACAATAGATGGTGCAATTGCTGATAAACTTGTGCACAAACAGCCAGTCGGTACTTTGGGCACGTTAAGTGGTGGTGTTAAAATGAATCGCATTGTGTCATTGCAAGATCAAGCTGAACTTAGAAATACCCAAAATGCATTTGACCTTGCACTCAATTCGCCCGGCTTTTTTACGTTGGAAACGCCTTTTGGCGAACGCTACACCAGAAATGGACAATTTAAAATGACGACAGAAGGTCAGTTAGTTAGCGATGACGGTTATGCCGTTGTTGGTTTAGAGGGGCCTATTGTGTTGTCTTCAGAAAAATTCACAGTTAATCGCTATGGCGAAATTGTCGAAGGTGGACTGATTGTCGATAAATTAAAAATTGTCAATCCGTCAAATATAGAACGCATGAAAAAATTTGGCTCTACGCTATTTCGCTTTGACGGCGACATGGAAGAACAAGGCTATGCCGGTGATGTTATGCAGGGCTATTTGGAAAATTCAAATGTCAACGGCTTAAAAGAAATGATACAGATTATGGAAACTTATCGTGCCTATGAAAGCGCTCAGCGTGTGGTGCGATCGTATGACGAAATGATCGGTAAGGCAGTTAACGAAGTCGGTCAGGTCTAATAGGAGGATAAAATGCGTGCAATGTGGTCGGCAGCTACTGGTATGAAGAGCTTACAAATGGCAATTGATACGGTGGCGAACAACTTATCAAATGTCAATACAAGCGGGTTTAAACGCCAGCGCATTGAATTTAAAGATTTGCTTTATGAAAAACTGGATTTTAAAAACGGCGATGATGGTTTAGGTGCACCGGTTAATTTAGAAGTTGGCCATGGAGTAACACCAGTGGCGACGGTAAGACAGTTTAAACAGGGCAGTATTTTACCCACTGAAAATCAACTTGACGTTGCAATTGAAGGTGAAGGCTTCTTTGAAGTAGTCGATCAAGATGGTCAGGTTTACTATACACGCGACGGCTCGTTTAAGTTTGGCTTAACTGAAGATGGCAATCGCCTTGTCACGGCAGATGGTTATTTGGTGCAAGGTGTCGATGGCGAAATTAATCTCGATGGCGAATACTCTGAAATTTCAATTGACCAAAAGGGTGTTGTCAGTGTAAAATACAATGACAGCGAAGATGCTACACTTACTGAAATTGGTCGCATTAAATTGGTGAAAGTTCCAAACCCAGCAGGCATGATTAGTAAAGGCTTAAATTTTTACAAAACGACGGCGGCATCAGGTGAAGCAGTCGTGCCAGAAGACGAATCAGCTGGTACGTTGCTTCAAGGTTTTATTGAAACATCAAATGTTCAAGTGGTCGAAGAAATGATCAACTTAATTACGATGCAGCGCGCTTACGAAATTAATTCAAAGACCATTCAAACATCAGACCAAATGCTAGAATTGGCCAATAATTTAAAGCGTTAGATAGGTGATAAATGTGAAAATAAACGATATTAGCAGTGCGGCGCAAGCGCAGGCGATAAGTGCCAATTATCAGGCAAAAGATCAACGCATTTCAAGTTTTGAAGCAGCCATGCAAAAGGCGGCGGAAACGAATGATTTAACCGAATTAAAAAAAGTTGCCGCCGACTTTGAAGAAATTTTTATGAACATGCTGTTAAAGTCAATGCGTCAGACAGTTGGTGATGGCGGTTTAATTGGCAAAGATAACCAATCGCAAATTTTTAATTCTATGCTCGATGAGGCCTTTGCTGAAAAACTGGCCGATGCCGGCGGTGTGGGCATTAGTGATTTGATAATTAAGCAATTTGAAAACTATATAGCTAGCGATGCCAAAAGTGCTAAATCGCAATTTGATGTAAGAGCTTAGGCCGAGAAATCTCGGCTTTTATTTTTTTTGCAAATATGATACCATCTAAATATAACGCGAAAGGTGGTAGATGATGAAAACGGAAAAATATAAAATTACCAATGGCAAAAAATTCAAATTAAAGGACCACAAAACCGATGACACCGGTGATTTCGCCGATAAAAAACAAGCTAAGGCTGCGATGCGTGACAACATTGCAGCACTAAAAGTTTTGCAAGAAAAATTATACGCCCAAGATAAATATGCCCTTTTACTGATTTTTCAGGCGATGGATGCCGCCGGCAAAGACAGTACAATTGAACACGTCATGAGTGGTGTTAACCCACAGGGTTGCGAAGTGTATAGTTTTAGAAAACCATCTAACGAAGAAATGGACCACAGTTATTTGTGGCGCTGTGCCAAGCGTGAGCCACAGCGCGGTCGCATTGGCATTTTTAACCGTTCTTACTATGAAGAAGTATTAGTAGTTAAAGTGCATGATTTGTTGCGCTTTTCACAGATTCCACAAAACCGTATCGACGACGGCATTTGGCAAAAGCGCTATCGCCAAATTCGCGATTACGAATCATATCTCTACGACAATGGCATTATTCCGCTCAAGTTTTTCTTAAATGTCTCAAAAGATGAACAGCGCAATCGCTTTATTAAGCGGATAGATCGCCCTGAAAAAAATTGGAAATTTTCAATGGGCGATGTTGAAGAGCGCAAGTACTGGGACGATTACCAGGCGGCTTTTCAAAAAGCTATCCAAGAAACTGCCTGCCCTGAAGCCCCCTGGTTTGTTATTCCGGCAGATCACAAATGGTATATGCGCTATTTGGTATCGCATATTATTGTCGAAGAGCTCAATAAACTAAACCTGCAGTTTCCCGAGCTACCGGCTGAGGAAATTGCCAAATTACAAGAAGCGCGCGAGTTGTTAATTCATGAATAAAAAACTTTTACTTAACCATTTATTAGCCGCTGACGATTACGTCAGCGGCGAAACGCTATCTAACCAATACGGCGTTTCCAGGCAATCAATTTGGAAGCACATTAATGCTTTAAGCAACGAAGGCTACATTATAGAATCGGTCCGCCGCAAAGGCTATAAACTGACGCAGCAAGCAGATATTGGCAAAAATGCGCTGGCGCGGCTTGTCTATCAGTCACCATTGTTTGACAGTGGCGACTATTTAGCGGCAGTCGATTCGACCAATAGTTATGCCAAAATTCATGCGGCTAACTTAAAAACCGCTCTAATTGTCACCGGCGAGCAAACTGCCGGACGCGGTCGCTTGGGCCGTACTTGGTCGGCGTCTAGAGATAGCTTGTGTTTTTCAATGTTGTTAAGGCCAAATGTTGCACCACATTTAGCGGCCATGCTAACCCAAGTGGCAGCTTTGGCGATGTACCGTGCAATTGAACAAGTAACGGGCTTAATAACGCAAATTAAATGGCCCAATGACATTATCTGTGGCGATAAAAAAGTAGCCGGTATTTTAACCGAAATGGCAACCGAGCTCAATGCCGTCGAATATGTCGTCATTGGTATTGGCGTCAATGTTATGACGAAAAAATTCGATGACGCGTTGACCTCAATTGCAACTTCCTTGGCGGTGCAAAGTGGTCAAGCGGTATCAAGACTCGAACTTTTAGAGGCCTTTATCGAGCAATTTAGCGCGCTTTACGAACGATTTATAAAAACGAAAGACCTCGCCTTTATCGTAGATGATTTAAATGCACTATCTCACCTTGTCGGGCGCGCTATATGGGTAATTGACGGTCAAAAGAAGCAGGCGGCACAGGCTAAATATATTAACCAGATGGGTGAACTAATTGTTGAAATAGATGGTCAAGAAAAAAATTTATATTACGGTGAAGTCAGTGTGCGTTTAAATGATAAGTAGTAATGTATGCCAACTGAATCGTCTTAAAATGCTTGACAAAAAAATGTAAAGTGTTAAAATTAAAAAAAGCGATGAAGAGGAAGAGTACATTTTAGTTCGCATTTAGAGAGAAAGGCTGCTTGGCTGAAAGGTCTTTTATGTAGAGAAAATGGAAAACCACCTCGGAGCTCTCTTTTGAAAACAGTAGGAAGCAGCGGTTGCGCCGTTATTGCAAAAACCACGATCATAAGGTGGAATGCGAGTATGTACTCGTCCTGTTGGGGCGAGTACTTTTTGATTTTATGCCCAGAATATTCACGCACTGCTGTGAATACTCTGGGTCAAAGGGGTAAATAATGAAAATTGTTGCAAAATTCGGGGGTAGTTCTTTGGCGAATGCCAAACAGTTTGTAAAAGTTAAGGCAATTGTAGACAACAATAAACCGTGTATTGTCGTGCCATCTGCACCTGGTAAGGCCCATCAAAAAGATTATAAAATTACAGACCTTTTGTACATGTGTCATCAACTGGTTGAGCATGGTTTAAACTGTGACGAGGTCTATCAATTGGTCGAAGCGC
>PDWI01002431.1_pt1 | contig 28008 bp, 25 predicted proteins | sample 1430891 | NCBI WGS metagenome assembly PDWI01 (sample SAMN01162508, study PRJNA174530) | Oral metagenome, whole genome shotgun sequencing project. | biome: Marine environment; feature: Marine mammal; material: Swab sample of the gingival sulcus; isolation source: swab sample of gingival sulcus... | reverse complement strand
AGCACTAATGGTGCCACCTGACAAAGGCTGGGTCAGGGTAACCTTGTACTTGGTTCCATCTCCACCGGAGCTGCTGTCTCCGCAGGAAATTACTCCAAGGGAGAAGGTCAAAAAGAATGCAAAAAACAATGTCTTGAAATTTTTGAAAAGATATTTCATAAGAAGCCTCCCTATTATTGTAATATAAGAGAACTCCCTGATGTAATTATATTATACAAAAAGATTGCAAAAAAGTCAACATTTTTTGTAATTTTTTTGTATTTTGGATATAGCAGCGGTATAATTTTGTGGGCAATACCCCTTTTTTGTGAATTATATGAGGGCATATATAAAAAAATATTTTTTGCACAATGGCTGATAAAATCAGCAGTTAAACTTTGGTTTTGAAGAAATTCTTAGCTTTCAGAAGTCCCTTTGATACTACTTTTACCCCAAAAAATTAATCTGCTACCAGTAGTGAACCAAAATAAGTTACGGAATAGTAATTGACACAAAGAGGCTAAGTATTAAGAATCCTCTCTATCATTTGCCGTAGCCTGGGAAAGAGGTCTTCGGCTCCAAAAGGGAGTTTTGCATAGCTCCCCGGGGAAGGTTTACTCCACCAAAAGCCATTAGAGAGGTATATAAAATGACGGGAGATTCTCAGTACTACAACTCCTACAAAGATGACGATGATGTTATTCTTGAATACAATCAGGTCAGTCTGGAAGACTCTTCAGTTTCCCCTATTTTGGGAATAGATGTGGACAATTTGTCTCGAAAACAGGCGGTTTCCAGGGTAATACAGATGATTGAAGACAGGGAAGAGAAGGTCAACCATGTCATTATGCTCAATCCCTATAAATTACACCGAATCAAATCGAACCATCAACTTCGAAATATCTCAAACAAATCAAATTTAAAATTGGCTGCAGGTGCCGGACTTCAGTGGGCTGCCAAACGCCTTCATCATCCCCTTAAGGAGAGAATTGCCACCCTCAGCTTCATGATGGACCTCATTAGAGTTGCCGAGAGCAAGGAATATACCATTTTTTTAGTGGGAGGCAAGCCCGAAATAACCGAAAGAGCCTTTTTTAACATAAAGAAATCATTTCCAAAAATAAGAATAGTAGGTAGGCATGGAGGCTATTTTAACAGCGACAGAGAAAAATCCGTAATTGAAGCCATTAGAAAATCCGAAGCCAACATTGTATTTGTAGGGCTGGGCTTCCCAAAAGAAGAAAAATGGATTTTCAAGATAAAAAAAGAGTTTAAGCACACTGTTTTTGTAGGAGTGGGAGGCAGTCTGGATATAATCTCGGGAGAAATAAAGAAAGCTCCTCCATTGTTCATAAATAGCGGCTTGGACTGGTTTTATCGAATTATGTCCAGACCATGGAGAATTAGCCGGCTATTTAGAACCATTTTGTTTTTTATAACTGTCTTCTTTAAAGGACTCTTTAAGAAGTAGTTTACTTTTCGAATGAATTCTTCGTAGCACTTGTGTTACGGGCGATGTTCAGTTCTCTTCTGGTTACCTGGCACCTGCCAAGAGTAAAGCCCGGGAGTTCACTTTTATTACCACAACTCCTGCAGACCACAATGGGCATCTCGCCCTTTGGTCCCCAATTTTGTATCTCCACAAAACGCGAACTACATCTCCGACAAAAAATTACAGAAACATATTCACTCATATAGACCTTCCTCGCATGAAAATTTCTCCCACATGGGAGGGCAGACTGATTTCTATTTTAGCTCTCCCCCCGGTCCCTATTTGCAATAGCAGCTCTGATAAAATCTTTGAAGAGCGGGTGAGTATCAACGGGCTTGGATTTAAACTCGGGGTGGTACTGTGTCGCAATGAACCAGGGGTGGTCCTTGATTTCAACGGTTTCAACAAGGTCGTTTTTAGGGAAAATTCCACCAACGGTCATGCCCTTTGATTCATAGATGTCACGGTACTTCATGGTGAATTCAAAGCGGTGTCTATGGCGTTCCATGACCGAATCTTTTCCATAAATTTCTTTTATTTTTGAATTAGGAGTGAACTCACATGGATAGGCTCCAAGGCGCATGGTGCCTCCCTTCTCCGCAATTATTTCCTGCTCTTCTAACAGTGAGATTACAGGATTGGGGGTTTGGGGATCGAACTCCGTTGAATTGGCATTTTCAAGACCGCACACATTGCGGCCGAACTCAATGACGGCACACTGCATACCCAGGCATATTCCAAAGAGAGGAATTTTTTCCCTGCGGGCATATCCTATTGTGGCAATTTTACCCTCTATCCCCCTATTCCCGAAGCCTCCGGGAACGAGTATGCCATCGACCCCTTGAAACTTTGTCTTAAATGCCGCAGGACTGATATTTTCCAGTTCTTCGGAATCTATTTTAACTATTTCCAAAGCAGCTTCATTTGAAACAGCTCCATGAAGAAGAGCTGCATATATGGACCTGTAGGCATCTTGAAGCTGAATATATTTTCCCACAACGGCAATTTTAACTTTGTGTTTGGGGTTTTCATAGGTTTTTAAAAATTTATCCCACTTGGGGAGTTTAATTTCATTGATGGGCAAGCCGAAGTGTTCAAGGGTATTCACATCCAGTCCATTTTTTCTAAACATATATGTAATTTCATAAATTGAACCTGTAATATCCTCGGCTGAAATTACATTTTTTTCATCAACATTACAGAAAAGGGCAATCTTGCTCCTCATATCATCATCAAGGGGTTTGGAAACACGAGTTAACAAAATATCGGGAATAATGCCAATCTGCATTAGTTCCTTCACTGAATGCTGGGTGGGTTTTGTCTTCATCTCCCCTGCAACAGTAATGGTTGGAACAAGGGTGAGGTGAATATTCATAACTCGAGAGCGCCCCAACTCCTGACGAATTTGGCGAATTGTTTCCAGGAATGGAACCGATTCGATGTCTCCCACGGTACCGCCAATTTCCACGAGAACAAAGTCCAGATTTTCTTCGCTCCCCACATCGTAAATTCGTTTCTTTATTTCATTGGTGATATGAGGAATGACCTGAACCGTGCGTCCCAGATAATCTCCCCTTCTCTCCCGCTGAATGACAGAGTGATATATCTGCCCCGTGGATACTGAATTTTTTCTGGACAGCTTTGAGTTGGTAAAACGCTCATAATATCCCAGATCTAAATCGGTCTCCGCTCCATCTTCGGTTACATAGACCTCTCCATGCTGATAGGGACTCATGGTTCCGGGGTCAATATTCAAATAGGGATCCATCTTGATTATGGAAATATTATATCCATGCCCCTCAAGAAGGAGTCCCAGGGAAGCAACGGAAATCCCCTTACCCAGAGAAGAACAAACTCCTCCGGTAACAAAAATGTATTTCACTTTTTTCTCAATCATTCTTAACTCACAATTATATAATTATCCACCATATAACTTTACTTTACCACAAAAGTAAACCAAAAATATTTTTTATTAAAAAATTCCAAACGAAATGCCTTAAAGCCAAAAATTAAACTAAATTTAAAGCCAATGATGCGTTCATTACGTCTATTTAAAAAACATTAAAAGACAGCAGTGAATTTTGGCTAAATTCGGCTAAATATAAAAACAAGACTTGACATAAAAAAATAGCCCCCTCATATTATAATAGCTTATCAAGGATGGTCAAAATGATTGAAAAAAGAAAGTATGAGCGGTATAATTGCAAGATAAAATGTAAATTTTTCTACTTTGACGGCAATCCCGATACCATAGACCCGGAAGTTGATGAGAAACTAAAGGGTAAAGGTCTTATCATTGATATTAGTCAGGGTGGAGTATGTATTGTCACTGATAATAAGGTCAATATTGATGTTCCACTAATTTTAAAATTCAAATTAAACGGAGCAAAGTCAGAGTACAATGCCAGAGTTGTGAGAACGGGACTCCTTGCCAATAATCCATCGGAGGTGGCACAAAAATACTCCGGCTTTGCTTCCAAGTGGGACTCCTATATTGCAGTGGAGTTTATAAATCCCATTGAAGAAATAAAATCCATTTAAACAATAAAAGCACCGGTAATGAAAAAAAAAATCATACGCATCAACGATAGTTCCCAAATAGACACAAAACAAATCTCTGTATATGACCTGAACAACAGGTATATTGATTCTCAGGGCAACATATATGGTCTAAAATATGACCGTCTGAACCATAAAGTTGAGGTAGTTAAACTCCAGAGAATTCACCATACGGAAGTGCATGAAGTTAGAAAACAGGCCGCGGCAAACAAAAATCAGAAAAAAGAGAATATTCAAGAGAGTTCACTCCCTGAAGCAGACCTTGATGACGGAGAAGAAAGCCTCTTCTTTAATCCCGAAGCCTTTATAGAATCAGCGATAAAAAGCTCAGCAACACATAAAGAAAGGATCAAGGGTATCATAATGAATCTCGATGAATCCGATGCCTTCCCCAGAAGCAAAAAAACCGAGTTTGGCAAAATTGAATCACTTTTAAAAAATTTAGAAATAGAGGGGATTCAGAATCTTGATAAACTGGAGGGATATCACAAAGAGCTGACAGCCTTTCCCAGATCTCTGACATACTATCAGGCCAAAATAGGTCCCGAAGGGAAGAAAATGTTTGATGCACTGGCGGGAAAGAAAAAGCAATCCATGAAGTTTGTATATTTCTATGAAATGGGAGTAACAATTTCTGCAATATACTCCAATCTGAGAAAGCATCTTATAAAACTGAAAGCAATTATGGACGATAGAGATTTGGCAAACAACCCCCTACCCTCAAAGCACATGGAACAGTCTTTTGAAGATGCTCAAATCTCTGTGAACAACACAATTGAAGATATAAAAGATATCCTGGAACAGTGCAAATATCTCAGAGAATATTCCAAGGATATAAACAACTTTTAGACCTGAATAAAGAAATTGGCGCATAGATGATTCTTCAAGAGATTTCAGAAAAACTCCTTGAGACAAAAGATTTAAAAGAAGCCCTGGGAAGTCTCGAAAAAACTTTTTCCATGGAAGGGATCGCTCCGGCAGCATTTCCCCCGCTCATTGCTTCAATATTTATCAAAAGTAAGAAGCAAGTTCTTGTAGTCTCCTCTAATCAACAGAAGCTCTTGGACCTAAAACGGGATTTGACTAATTTTGCAGATGAAACTCTGGTGAATGCATTCCCTAAAAGAGAAACAATCCCCTACGAATTTATGCTCCCCATTGAGAAGTCAGGAAGGGAAAGAATAAGTGCCATTTACAGGGCCATGAGTGGCACCCCGGGAATATTTCTCATCTCCACGGAAGCTCTCATGCGCAAGATACCGGAAAAGTCTTTTTTCACAAAAAAAGGTCTATCCCTTGAGAAAGATGAGGAATATCCCTTTGATGACATCATTGAGACCCTAACGCTCTATGGATACTCCAGGGAAAGTCGCGTTGAATCATTCGGGCAGTTCTCCGTGAAAGGAAGCATCATTGATATATTTATGCCCGGTTTTGACAACCCCATTCGTTTAGACTTCTTTGATGACACATTGGAGACAATCCGTGAGTTTAATCCGGAGTCTCAGGTCTCAAAGGGGATGCAAAAGTTCAATGAAATAACAATATATCCCAGAAAGGAACTGATACTTCTTCCCCGGGAAGAAAAAAGTTTCAGGGAGGAGATAAAAAAAATGATACCCTCCTCCAGGGACCTCCCCGAAAATTTTTCACAGTGGCTTGAGGGAGAAAAAGAGCTTTCTCAGTATATTCCCGGAGTAGAAGACCTCTTTCACGCAATTGTTCAAGGAGAAACATTTGACAGTTTTTTGAATGAAGATTTTATTCCTGTTTTTTTAGACACCCCCGATATCATCAATGAACAGCAAAATATTATAAAATCATTTGAAGAACTGTACCGGAAACAGAAGAAAAAAACTCCTGCCTTCCCCCCTGACATTATTATTGATATTCATAAACCCGAGGAACTGCTGCAAGGTGCAATTCAACTGCAATCATATCGCATAAACCCCGAAGCAATTACACCTGATATTAAGACACCTCAAAATTATCAGGGCAAAATAAAAACTGTGCGCCAGGCTCTCACAGATCTCATTGATCAGAACTGGCAGGTCATAATGACCACCTCCTTTGAAGGACAGGCGAGAAGGCTCATGGATCTTTTTAAAGACCTCTCCCCACGGGAAGGTTTTGAGTCTTATGATGACAATTCCAATTTTCAAATACTCATTTGTCCCCTGGGAAGCGGCGCCATCTACGAAAATTTGAAGACATTAATTCTCACTGACCATGAAATTTTCGGGAAAAGCTATCGTACCCGAAAGCGATTTAAGGACAAGCTTTCAAGACCAATTGATTCATTTTTGGAACTACAGCCCGGGGACTATGTGGTTCACCTCAATCATGGAATCGGAATATTCAATAAGCTCGAAAAGATGTCTGCAGGAGGTGTGGAGCGAGACTTTCTTGTCATCAACTATAAAGACGAAGATAAGCTCTATGTTTCCTTAGACCAAATAAATCTAGTACAGAAATACATTGGTCCTGACGGTCGCAAACCTCGAATAGATAATCTGGGGAAAAAATCATCCTGGAACAAAATAAAGCAGAGGGTTAAAGAATCGGTTGAAGAAATTGCAGCTGAACTGATAAAGATATATTCCAAGCGAAATGCCCTGCGGGGATACCGTTTTCCCCCTGATACCATTTGGCAGGAGGAGTTTGAATCTCTCTTTGAATATGAAGAAACGGCAGACCAAATAACTGCCATTGAAGACACCAAGGATGACATGGAGTCAGAAAAACCCATGGACAGGCTAATATGCGGAGATGTGGGGTTTGGCAAAACGGAGGTTGCAATCAGGGCTTCTTTCAAAGCGGTAATGGCGGGGAAACAGGTTGCCATGCTTGTTCCCACAACTGTTCTTGCCATGCAACACTTTGAAACTTTCAGAAAGCGCTTTCTGGAATATCCAATTTCAATTGAAATGCTTTCCCGTTTCAAAACAACCGGCCAAATAAGGGATATTAAAGAAAAACTCGCCAATGGAGAGATAGACATCGTAATAGGAACCCATGCCCTCATCGGTAAGGATGTGAAAATAAAGCAACTCGGCTTATTGATAATTGACGAAGAACAACGCTTTGGAGTAAAGCACAAGGAGCAGCTCAAGCGATTCAGAACCATGGTCGACGTACTGACCCTTTCTGCAACTCCCATTCCCCGAACTCTCCACATGTCGCTTTCAGGAATCAGGGACCTGTCCCTGATTACAACTCCTCCTGAAAATAGACAAACAGTGGAGACCTTTGTCATGGAGGAGAACCCCGAAGTTCTACGCAAGGCAATAATTGAGGAGGTCAAGAGAAAAGGTCAGGTTTTCTTTGTACACAACCGAGTTCAGACCATTGATACCCAGAAAATTCTCCTTGAAAAGCTCGTTCCCGAGGCAACATTTGGGGTCGCCCACGGCCAGATGAAAGAACACGAATTAGAAGAGATCATGATCGACTTCATGTACCATAAGTTTGATGTTCTAATCAGCACAACAATAGTTGAATCGGGCTTGGATATCCCCAATGCCAATACAATAATAATAAATAGAGCCGATACCTTTGGGTTATCGCAGCTATATCAGCTAAAGGGGCGCGTAGGAAGATCCATACGAAAGGCAAAGGCCTATATGTTCTTTCCTCGCCACAAATCTCTCACGGAGGAGGCACAGAAAAGACTCAAGGTAATATCAGAATATTCCCAACTAGGCAGCGGTTTTAAAATTGCAATGAAAGATCTGGAAATCCGGGGCTCGGGGAACATTCTCGGTAAGGAGCAGTCAGGCAGTATCATGGAAGTGGGCTTTGACCTGTACTGCCAAATGCTCAATGATTCCGTTTCAAAAATGAAGGGTGAAACAATTCAGGGGGACTTCCGTTCAATGATTTTCATCAATACGGACTTTTATATTCCCGAAAGCTACATAGGTGATGACAAGCAAAAAATAGAGTTTTATAAAAGATTTGAAGCTGCCCTTTCCGAAGAGGAGGTGGAGAGAGTTCAAGATGAGATGATTGATCGCTTCGGCCCCATTCCCCCTGAAGTGAAAGTTTTGACAGAAACAGAGAAGATAAGGACCATTGCCTCACAGCTGGCTATTGAAGAGATACGGGAAGACATGGTTAACTTTCGAATAAAAATTACCGAAGATGCAAAGCTTGACAGGAGTAGATTGGTGCAGGAGATAGGGAAAAGACAGAATTTATCCCTGGATAGAAAGGATCCTTCGGTTGTTTTGCTTAAAAAAGACCATGAGAGCCCTGAAAAAAAAATAAACACTCTAAAAAAATGGTTGCAACAATTTATGACTAAGTCTGAATAAAGAAAACTACAATATTAATATTAAGGATAAAAAAATGAAACCTTTAAGGATTATTACAACCATAATGATCGTTGCTGTTTTAGGCACAACCTTTGCATGCGAAAAGAGATCAGGCAAATGGGCGGCAAAAATTGATGGAGATACTATATCAATAGACGAGCTAAACTCTTTTTACTATGCCCAGAATAAGGCCTTAACTAACCTGGAAACAAATAAGGAGATAGACGAAATTGCAGAATCTCCTGAGTATGCACAGAATCCCTATCTCAACAAAAACCTCTTTCTGGATCACCTAATTTCCCAAAAGCTTCTCTACAAGAAGGCAATGAGTGATCCCAAAATAGACAAAAAGGAGATCAGAACCCTTGCTGAAATTGCAAAAATGCAAACTGTGGCTCAGTACTATCTTGCGAAAAAACTCAAAGATAGAGTCAAAATAACTGATGAAGAAGTGAATGGATTCTATGCCAAGAATAAACGAAGATTTGCCGGCAGAACTGCAGACCAGGCAACAAATATCATAAAGCAGCAAATTATGGCATACAAATCACGACAGGAAGCCACCAAGTACCTCCAGGAACTTATAGCTCAAAGCAAGGTAAATAAGGATGGGCTCATGCAATACCTTAAAGAAGAGAGTAAAAAAGAGACAAAAAAAGAAAAAAAAGAAAAAAAAGAGAAATAAAAGCTATAAAAACATCCAATGGGGAAAAAAAATGAGAAGCTTTGCTTCTCATTTTCCGTTATATATAATAGACAATAGTTTGCAATTAACCAGGAGTAAAAATTGATATGAATTTAATACAAAAAGTGTTCCCCATATTGCTCACAACTTTATTATTCTCGTGTTCCTCCCAGAGAGGACTTTTTTATTCAAAATCAAAACTTCCCTTAGGGGCAAAAATTGCAGTAATAATTGATTCCCCAAACAATATAAAAAACGCCACCCTTATTGCATTTATGAAAAAAGGGTTTAATGTCAAGGCATTCAATGCCTCGGATCTATATTCAATGGACGAGCTTTTTGACATCACCGATTTAAAAAGAATATCCTACGACATAAGCAATGAGAACCTCCCTGCTCTAAGCGGAGCATTTAACAATGCCTATAAGCTGCATATTTACAATTTTGAGCTAAATAAGGCAGAATTTCTCAATAAAATAAAAAAGGAATGGAGAGTAAATTATCTGATTCTCCTGGATTTAAAACAATGGGAATCAGTATCCTGGGCTCGAGTGATAAATCTCCGTAATCTCAATCTGGAATATATTGAAAACTATCCTACAAAATACAGTGACAATATTGAAAGCATTGTGAACCACTTTATAAAAAATATCAGTGGGATATGATTTTATCTATCAAAAAAATAACAGGGTATCTTATATTAATATCCTTCATTTATGTATTCACCATAAATGCCAGGGCATCAGCATCGGAGTCATTAAATTCTGCGGCCTTCGGCTATTTTTATAATGCCAATGAAGAAAAAAACTTAAACTACCTGGAGATTGTATTACCAAATGCAATTTCAAATAAATTGAAAAAAAAATTTTCCTTCAGAACTCTAAACCCCGCCAGGCTATCAAAAGTTCTCAAAAGAAATTCCCTTCTCCTTAAAAAAAAATATAATGACATAGAGCTCCCAAAGCTCTCATCGAACATGAATACCAAATATTTTATCTTTGGAGATTTTTTTCTCATGGAAAATGGAAAAATCAAGGTAAAAATACATATTTATAACTCAAAGACATTAAACCTCTTCACCTTCACCGCCTATGGAGAATTGCAGACTGAAATTTTTAAACTGGTTGATAGAATAGCCCTTCGCCTGAGCAAAATAATGAGCCCCAAGAAGCTATATCTTGCCGAAGCAATCAAAAGAAATACAACTGTTGGAGTCATTACCAATCTTTCAGGAAGTGATCTAAACGAAATATATTTCAATTTTCTAAAAGAGCAGTTTTATGTAAAAACATTTCAGGCCAATGATCTGAAAAATAATATTTCCGATCTCTATATTCAAAATTTTTATCAAGTTTATTCCCCCAGTGCCTCCCTGGTAAAAGTTGCCAGAAACCGGGACATTAAAACTTTTTACACAATTTGGACAGATAAAGAGACAATGGACAAAGTTCTAGAGCTAAAAAAACTATATGAGAAATATGCCTCTCGGTTTAAAGAGAAACAGCGGAAACTATTTACGAGCATTACAAGCAATCCATATTATAATACAGACTACCTCCTCATAATAGGCTTCAACGATGAGCATTCAAGCGCCTGGGCTAGATGCATAAGGCTTCAAGATAAAAGCCTTATATATACCCAGTCAAACATAAGAGCCAAATCAATTGGTGAAATAACTCAAAAAATTATCAATACTCTATTGGATAAAAAGTAAAATTCAAGGCCTATCTCAAGAGTCTCAAAATGGATTCAGCACCTTTGTAATCACCCTTTTTACGGTACAACCTGATTAAATTTATAAGTATATCTCTGTCCTTTCTATTATAAAGATGTGCTCGGCTCATAAAAAAAATAGCCCGATCAAAATTCCTCTTTTTTTCCCAGATCAGAGCCATATAGTAGTTAATGTCAGCTCCGATGTATCCATTTTCAAATGCGTAGCTAAGCATCTTTTCAGCCTCCCTCACCCTATCAACTTCATAGAGTGATGCTCCATAGTAAAATGAGAAGTTTACATCACCTTTGCCAATTCCCAGATCATAGAGGTGCGCCAGATCGCCATAATTTTTTCTTACATACAGAAAGTCAGGGATTTTTACCAGACCATTCACGGGAAAAGCAGGGCTCAGCCCAAAATCCGCCAGAGAAAGGAAAAGACTTGCAGCCCTCTCCTGATTATTTAATTTCACAAGAGACAAAAGCACCAAGCGATTTATAAAGTCACTGGATTTGTATTGGGCTTCATTGGATCTGTAAATTTCTAAAATTTCTCTAAATTGCCCTGATGAATAGAGGGTCTCTAATTTTTTTTCTACTTTATGAATATCTCCCCATAGGGTATAGCTTATTTTATTATAAAAATTGGCAACTTCATGCCGAAATCCCAAAAACAATAGTCCCGACAATAGCAGAATCACCATTAATATGACAATTTTAATTATTTTTTTCATATTTATTGCCCCTCTAAACCTCTATATGAAGAAACTTTCCAAAAATCAAGTTGTTTTATATACTTTTCTGCAGTTAATAAAGATTTAATTCTTGAAAAATACATCCAGTTGAATTATTTTTACAAAAAATTCAACTTTTTCACAATTGGGAATCGTATTAATATAAAAGGGTAGCTATGATAAAACAAATTACTACAATTATAATTATGGCAATGAGTATTAACACCTATGCTGTTACGGGTGATGAGGCAGTGGCGCGATTCAAAAAACGAATGTATTCAATTGGTAAGCTGACGGGAATTATTTCATGGTCAACGGGCTCAGGCATGACATACACCGGAAGCTTTAAGTATATGAACCCCGGAAAAATATATATTAAATTCAGCAATCCGTCGGGGAAAACCATAGTTTCAAATGGTCATAAACTCTGGGTATATTCTCCTGCCAGCAATATAGTTGGAGTACAGGAGCTGGGAAGAGGAGGATCCGGAGGCATTGCATCCTTTGTAAACGGTTACTTTGCCATTGTAACTGCCCAGGGACCCGGCGGATATACCATAAAGTTGAAGAACAGCGAAAAAAATTTTTCAGAGGTAATAATAACGACTGACGCCTCCTTCTTTCTGAAAAGAGCTGTTTTCAAAACAAAATCGGGATTGGCTTACAATTTTTCCATATCAAATATAAGCACCTCTGCTGCAGTGGTTCCCACAATATTCAGTTTTGATGTTCCTGCAAGTGCTCAGGTGGTAAATAATCCTTTAAATATACAGTAGGTTAAATTGAAAAAAAGTTTTTACATATTAGTCTTTTTCATAATTCTTACTCAAATCTCCGGATTTGCAGAAGAGATAAATGCAGAGAAAAGCCTGAATTATACCTATATAGGCCCCCTGGCATCAATTGGGTATAGCAATGTCACATATAACCACTGGAAGGACGAGCAATACAAAGAACACAACTCTTCAGGAATGACCTTTTCAGGAGGTGTGGTCATCTGCACTGTCTCGAATATATTTATGGGTGATACCAGGCTGAAATACACATATAATGGATCCGGTGCAGCAATCACATATTCTGAAATTGCATTATCGGGAAAATATATTTGGAATCTCAAAGATACCTTTAACACTTTTCCTGAGGACATTGACGCACTGGCCGGTTTAGGTGTGTACTGTGAAGCTCCTCCCTCAAATAAAACATACAATGGGAGCGCAGGATTGGAAATTCCCTTTGGAGTAATGTTTAAAATTTCAAATAACATGATGCTTATGGGTGACATGAGCCTAAGATATGGCTCCTTTGGAATAGGTGAAAATTCATCACAGCTGTCATTTGGGTTATCCTTCAGCTTCTTGACAAAGGTAGGTACAATATAGAAACACTAAAAAAAATACCGGAACTACCATCTTTAAATCTCTTTCTTCTAACGGTCATTTCAATTTTATATACCTCTTCTTTATTCAATGGATTAATAAATATATCTTTTTTCATCATAACCGAAATTTTATATTTATCAACTCTCTATGTAATGATAAATAACAGAAAAAGGCTTTCAACTTCATATAAAATATCTTTCTTGGTTCTTTTGGCAACAATCTCGGTAGTGGTAGTTTACACCATTGTTTCACCGGCCTACAAACTCCAGAGCCCCCAAGGCCCCGCCCAAATAAGGTTTTTTCCTCTTGAAGTTTCTCAAGTGAGAAAGGGCATCAGCAGCGCCCTGATAGAGGGAACAACTGAACTCAATGGGAAAAAAACTAAAGTATCCATTCGATATTGGGGAAGTGAAAATATAGCCCAGGATGATATTGTTCTTATAAGCTCAAAGGCCACCCAAATATCTCCTGAAAATACAAATATTCAAACCAGGGTCTTTCTAAAGGGCATCTCATACTCCGGAGTGGCATTTGAAAATAATTTAGAAATAATAAAAAAGGGAAAGGCCGGTCTAACTCACCTCATTAGAAAAAAGATAGATAAAATTACCAAGGCAATTTTTCAAGCAGAAGAATCCCACGCCCTGGTGGAATCACTGACAATGGGAGTACGAAATGAAATAAAAACCTCCACTTTTTTAAATTTCAAAAACAGCGGAATAAGTCATATTCTGGCAATTTCAGGTTTACATATTTCAATTATAATATTTCTACCTCTTCTTATATTACAAAATATTATGAGCAAACGAAAGAGTCTCCTTTTGACATCAATTATAGTGATGTCATATATCCATATTACAGGATATCCGATTTCTCTGCAAAGATGTGCTTTAATGTACTTTCTTCTTTTAGCAGAGATTTTTTTGAATAAAGAGCGAAATAGTCTGAACTTACTTTGCCTTGCAGGAACAATCATACTGATTATACACCCTGAAGATCTATTCACCTTATCATTCCAACTTAGCATGGGAGCAACTGCAGGGATAATTCTTTTTTATACCAAATTTTTAGAGATGATGCCCCTAAAAAACAAATACATCAAGGCAAGTATATCCCTCACACTTTCTGCACAACTCTTTGCCCTGCCCCTCATATGGTTCCATTTCAATGAAATAACCACAGCAGGGATAGTGTCAAATATTATCATTATTCCCATGATAACAGCAATTCTCTCCCTTGCAGTAATATCTCTCGCCCTATACAGCATTGTTACTCCCATATCTTTTTTAACAGGGCAAGTCACCCAATTTCTTATTGAACAGATGAATAGTATGGTCACAACTATTGCCAATTTCAAACTGACATTTTACACGGATAATCCCATATATCCAATCCTAATCATAACCATGACATGTCTTCTTCTGTTGGGTTCTAAAAAAAAGCTCAAGCAGGGCACAATACTTCTGTTCTTACTTTTTTCGCCCATGCTCTTTGCTCATACAGGAAATAAAACAAATTCCCCAAACAACACTCATAAAATTTGCATCAAAAATAATATATTATACATCGACAGTCGAACAAAGCTTACGAGGGATGATCTTGTAGAGACTCTAAGATCTCTACAGGAACCTATAAAAACCATATCAGTGGACTGTAGTGATATCCGAAACATAAAAAAAACCAAGTTTATCATAAAAAAACATGGCATTAAAAATCTTATAATAAAAAATTTCCAAGACTCTCTTGCCCTTAAAGAACTGATTTACATTTCAGATAGGGATAAAATAACAGTGTCAATAAAATGATGGAGTTTCCCGAATAAATTGACCGATATAAAAAAAAGACATGAGACACGACATGAAACTGACTGATGACCAAAATTACGCCAAAAGAATAATAAATGGGGAAGAAGTTTCTCTAACCTTTAGTTTTATTGATGAAAGCTCTCTCATTACAGTAAATGCTATTTTTCTAAAAATCTTATCACAGCTAGGCAATATATTCCTCCTTGAAACTCTCATCACTATAGGCAGGGAAATAATTTTTAATGCCTTTAAGGCAAACCTGAAAAGGCTATATTTTTCAGAGCATGGAATAAACCTTAATGATAAGAGTAAATACGATGAATTGATGGAAACTTTCAAAGAAGAATTCCTGTATAATCTTGAAGAAGCTAAACCCAAAATTATGGATAGTAAATACTTCATAAAAGTATCATTTGCCATGAAAGGAGAATCCATTGAGTTTTCAGTGTTTAACAATGTCACTCTCATAAAAGAAGAATATCTAAGAATAAAAAATCGAATAGAGAAATCAAAGCAATATGAAACTCTCACAGATGCATATGAAGAAATATATGACCCCACTGAAGGAGCAGGTCTTGGTCTTATTTTAATGATATTTTTGTTGAAAAACTCGGGCATTGGAGCAAAGAATCTAAAAATAAAACCAGATCACAATGGAGTAAAGGTAACTATTTCAATTCCGGAAATAGTTCGAGAAAATAAAATTACCACAGAAATAACCCGAAAAGTTCTGGATAGTGTGGAGAGCCTCCCCACATTTCCGGAACATATCATTGAACTTCAGCGCCTGTGCAATTCTCAAGAATCAACATTAGACCAAATAGCGGAAAAAATCGGTTATGATCCTTCTCTTACAGCAGAGGTACTCAAGCTCTCCAACTCTGCAGGTTTTATTTCCAGGACCAAAATAACAACAATAAAAGATGCAGTAAAACTCATTGGAATACGAAACTTGAGCATAATTCTCACAGCTGCCACTGCAAATAAAATATTAAGTGAAAAATACAAAACCTTTGAATTGATATGGGACCACAGTACCAAGGTTGCCTACTACTCACGACTAATTGCCAAAAAGAAAAAGCTAAATGAAATACTTGATTTTGCATTTATAGCAGGCATGCTTCATGACATAGGTAAAATAATACTTCTGGCAACGGATAAAACAATAATTAACAGAATATCCGAAATAACCAAGGATAAGCAACTCAGATCTTCCTCAATACTTGAAGAAATTTCAATAGGTATTAGCCATGCAGAAATAGGGGGCTTAATTGCAGAAAAATGGAAATTCCCAAAAGCTCTGGAGACAGCTATTTCCCTACACCACTCCCCCATGAAATCACCGGAAGAGTATCGGGACATCACCTACACCATCTATCTTGCCAATATGCTCAATGGCATTGAAAGTAGAAAATACAACTATTTTTACATAGAGGGAGAAGTTCTACAATGGATCAAAATGGAAAATTTAGAAGAAATTCAAAATTTCCATAATGAAATAAAAGAAAAATTCAAATCACAAGTATCTTTTTCGAGATAAACAATGAGTTTCCAATACATTCTACAAGAAACTCGTTCCCATAATAATACCCTAATACTGAAGGATGAACAAAATCAACAAGAGTTGAAAATGCATTCAGCCTATGATCCGGTAAAAGAAGCCAGGAGATCTGTCCAAAAGTTTAATCCCGGAAAGGCATCCATAATAATAGTCTCCGGACTTGGTTTAGCCTATCATGTCAAGGAAATACAAGAAGCATATCCCAACAAAACAGTGATTGTAGCTGAATCGGATAGAAAAATAATAGAGAAATGCCTGCAAAATGATCATAGATCCCTTGAGAAAATATCAATAATAAGCTCATCCCGAGACATAGAGATTATATTTAACATAATAGATCTATCTAAGTTCACAGGAATAGCACATTTTGCCCATAGACAATCGCTACAGATAAATAAAGAATTTTATACAGGCATATTAGATGAGATAAAAATTTTTATATCTTCAAAGGTAAGTGATCTGCTAACCCGCTTTGAATTTGAGCAGAAGTGGATAAAAAATATTTTCAAAAACATCAACTTTCTGTCTAATTCCATTGGAGTTAAAAATTTTTTTGGTCAATTCAAAGGCAGACCCGGGATCATCGTTTCGGCCGGTCCATCTTTAAAAATAAATATTAACGAATTAGAAAAACTAAAAGATAGAGCTGTAATAGTTGCAGTAGATACTGCTCTCAAGGTTCTTCACAGACATAGCATAGAACCACATTTTGTAATGACATTGGATGCTCAAAAATACAGCCAAAAGCATTTCAACGGTGTTCCAACCAATGGAACTATTCTTTTGGCAGATATAGTATGCTGCCACTCGGTTTTGAGAACATTCAAAGGTAGAAAAGCCATAAGCACAACTTCCAAGTATTATGAGAACGACGCCAATGAAACTACACGCGAAACCACTCCTGCCATGGATTGGATTGAGAAATACATGGCCCCCTTTGGAGATATTCAGTCAGGGGGATCAGTTGCAACAAGTGCATTTGACTTTCTTCTGAACGCCGGTTGCAGTAAAATCATACTCCTCGGTCAAGATCTTGCATACACGGGAAGAGAAATCCACTGTAGTGGGACCTACCATAATGATGACTGGCAGGGAGGCATGAACAGATTGTCCAATTTAGACTCCATTAATCAAAATATAATCAGAAGACGAAAGACAAAACATGTTCAGGCCTATGGGGGAAAAAAGAGAGTTATTTCAGACTTTGTCTTTGATCTATATAAGTCCTGGTTCGAAGACTCATCTTATAAAATCGGTATTGATGTGATAAACTCCTCACAGGGAGGAAGCAGAATAAAAAACACCTTGGAACTCCCCCTATCTCAATTTACTACGGAAAAAAATTTAAAATCTACCTGGGAGATCATTGATAATATCTATAAAGAAAGCCCGGTGATACCTAAAGATGGAGTAGAGAAGCTAATCTGTGCAGCACGGAATTCCTTTCTTAAGGTCAAAAAAGCCATGGCAGCTCCCTCTTGGGAAGAGAAAAGCCTGGAAGAAATAAATGGTCTCATATATCGGGAGTCCTTATCTCAACTAATTGATCCATTGCTTAGAAAAACAAATATATATATATCAAGAAATAATCTTGACCCAATTAAGAGTAAAGAAATTCTTATTAAGGAAATTGATTCAATTTCAGATTTTTATCTTGCACTTCTGAACAATAGTTACAACTCTATCAATTTGAACGATAATAGCAAATCTCAAAAAATGTAGAATCGCAGAGGAACTTTCACAAAAAATAAAAATAGTGAAATAGCTAATCAAAAAATCATTTTTTTCCGATTATAAAACAGATAGAGAAATAGCTATGTTAAAAAAAATAAGTCCATTATTAATAATACTCATGTTCCCCCTACTTTCCTTCGGGAATGATATTAAAACCTCTTTCATAGACTGGAAAAAAGGTGAAATAATCTCCCGGGGAGAAAGTAAATCTGCATATACAGAAAAGGGCGTCCCCATTGTCCCCGGGGGAGAAATGTCCAAATCTATAAATCAGGCAAGACTCTATCACTTTAACAGAGCTAAAAAATTGGCAATTCACAACATTACACGGAGTCTAAAAAATATAAAACTAAATGCAGAAAAAACTGTTTGGGATGAAATGCAGCAGAATGATAAATTCAAGTCTAATATAGTGGAGATGCTGGAGAGGACTCCTATTTCCATGGATATTCCTTCAGATTTTTTAAACAATATCTGCAGAATAAAAATAAAATTAGGAAAAATTCTTGCCTCTCTGGGCACAGAGTTTCCTGAGAATCCATTCCCGGAGTCTAAGGAAAAAGGACTGAAAACAAAATATACCTCACTAATAATTGATACCCGACAGATAAACATCAGCCCCATGCTTCTTCCTGTTATATACAATGACAGTGGTCTTGAAATATATGGTAAGAACTATGTTTCCCCGAACAAAGCCATGAAAAAAAACATTGTAACCTATGTAACATCCTCAGAAGAAGCTCTGGCACACAAGAAAGCTGGGGAATTCCCATACACATGCGAAGCCATGGACTCCCTGAAAGGCTCCCCGGTATTAGCAAATGATGACCTCATAAAATTTTACAGCAACGAAGAAAATCTAAAAAGACTCAGGGGATGTCATGTAATATTCATCATCAACAGGAAATATAAATGAACAAAATAATGCAAATTATTGATAGTGCAATGGGTACATTAAACTCAATGCTTAACTCAATTGATCTCAAAACCCAGGAGACCATAAAACGATCCTTTTTCCTGATAATTTTTATCATGTCCATAATCGCCATGATATTGGGTTATAACTCAGGACAGGATTCAGCCAAAATAAAAAGCCCGCCTGTTGCAGAATATGTGAATGACACATTCAAAATAGACATCAATCAAGAGAAAGAAAAGGGAGACTTTTCCTCCATTCTTGAAAGCAAGGTAATGAGCGAATCAACGGTAAATAATTTCAAAAAATATAAATTCAACATCAAAGAAGAAAATCCGGATTCAATGGCCAATAAAATAATTCAACCAAAAACTATGAAAGAAAGGACTGACATAATCCAACGAGATGAGAATCCCATTGATCCTCAGATAGTACCAAAAATAAAAACCACCGAGGTTCAGCCTCTCATAAGAAAGCCACAGGAACAAGAGGTCATTTTAATCAGGGAACAGCAAAAAGAAAAACCCCAGGTCAGAGACATAAAAGCAAAAAATTTAGCCGAACCACAAATATATAAAAAACAGGACAAAATTGAATGAAAAGAGTATTCATACTATATCTAATAATAGTAATCTCCTCTCCTGCCCTTTTTGCCAAGAACTTCAACAAATCTGCAAAAATGATTAATGATATATTGCACAACAACCGAGAACAGGATAAATCCAAACCCAAAGAATCCATGCAGAATGAGAGGAAAGAAAGGGAAAAATCAGAAGCAAAGGGAGAGAATCCCAAGGAAGATGAAGTTCTCCATAAAACCGGAATGGAGTTATTTGATGGAGGATTTTATAATCATGCTGCGGGCAACTTCAATGAACTCGTTAAAAAATTTCCCCAAAGTCCCTATGCTGACAATGCCAATATCTTCCTGGGAAAAATTGAAATTAAAAAATTCAGATATCAACAGGCCCTGAAATACTTGGAAAAAATAAACAGCCAATCAGGCGAATATCCCACAGCTCTTTTTTATAAAGCAATCGCTTTAAAACGAGAAAAAAATACCATTAAATCTCTGGAACTTTTTAAAAAAATATCGGCATCTTTTCCTGATCATGAGCTATCGGATAATGCCCTCCTGGAAGAGGCAAGGGCATACATTAAACTAAACAAAGGACAAAAGGCCCTGGAAGCAATCATGGATATTATAAAAAAGTACGAGAATAGAGAAACCATTGATGATGCCTTCTATATGCTGGGATACATATACCTGAAAGACAGAAATTTAAGGGATATTGAAAGGACAGTGGCGATATATAAAACTTTTTTAAAGAAAAGCCGGAGAGGGGATAGCTTTTTTAAAAACTCCCCCCTCCTACCTGTGATAAAAAAAGAACTCACAGAAATTGAAAAATTTTTCTTCGAAAATAAACAATAAAACAACTCTACTTGTTTAAATATACTGTATTGGTTGGGAAAGGGATATCTATATTATTTTCATTTAAGGCTTTATAGATTATACCCGTAGCCTCTACCTTTTTAATATATTGATCTCCATATGCGGGAACCCAGAACTTTGCGATACAATTAAGGGAGAAATCCGCCATTTCAAGAAAATCAACTCCCGGTTCAGGGTCTTCTAAAATATCATCCATTTTCTTTATAGCCTCAATAACAACCCTGGAAACCTCTGCAATATCTGAACCATAGGCAACTCCAAAGGGAACAACTACCCTTACCTGGGGGTCGGGAAGAACATAATTTTTGAATTTCATGTTCATTAGCTCTCCATTTGGAATTACGATCACCTCGTTGTCATATGTCTGAAGTTTAGTATTACGAATACCCACTTCCTTAATAATACCCAAGTCTCCATCAATTTCCACCTTGTCTCCAACAACAAAGGAGTTGTCAAGAATGAGAATAACACCGCCTATGATATTGGAAAGAGTATCCTTGACAGCAAAACCTATGGCAAAACCGGCAATTCCCAGGGAAGCAACCAAGGGAGCGATGTTTATATGAAAACTGGAAAGAATCATAATGAATGCAACTGAATAAATAATAACCTTGGAAAACTTATCAAAGAGAGGCACTAAATCTTCATCTATCCTCGTTTCAAGCTTGCCGGCAACCTTTTTCCCCCAACCATGTATAATTAAACTCAATGCTTTTGCAACTACCCCGGCGGCAAGAAAAATAATAATTGCTGAAATTACATTATCTAACCAAAGAACAAAAGAAGAACTGGTTTCAAGAGTATAGCTCGAAATTTTGAATCCCAAAAGTATCAATATATAAAAAACCTTTTTTTTGATAAAATCTGCAATATTCTTAACCATTTCTGCCTTGGAAGATGACAATATTTTTATAAAAATTTTCTCCATTAAAAAAACCAAGAGCTTTGCCACAATTAAAAAGAAAATAAAAGTTAGAACAAAACGACTCCATTTGTTGCCAACCACAATGGCAAATGGTGAGTTGTTAATTTTATTAAAAACATTTTTTAAGATATCTTTTTTGCTGAAAATTATTTCCGTTCCCACTGCCTCTTTAAGTATATTGATTCCGATCCACTCATCGGCAATATCGGAAAAATCATCTATGGAGGTCAAGATATGATCTCCTGACAATCCGGTAAAATTTGGTCCTTTCCGAATACTCCTTTTTTTTAGATCATAAACAGACCAATCTATGGAAATATTATTACCATAGACGATAAACCTTCCGGAAATTGCAATATCCACCTTAGTTTTTCCCATTAAGTCAAAAACGGCCTCCCCTCCCTCTTTGCCATAGACATAATTAAGCCCGGTATTAAAGTCAGGAAGATCAAGATAATCCAAAAGCTGAGCATGGGCAGGAGGAGTAAAATTATCCTTTAGCTTCTCTGACAAATAACGGGAAAGAAACTTCATATCAGAATTGCTGTAATTCTCAAATGGGAGGAAAAGAATCCTAAGACTCTTATTCTTATTTTTATCTGCCCCAATGCCATTAGTAACGAAAAGTAAACTAAAAAGCAAGATCAAAAAGACCAACAGCTTATTCTTATAATTAAACATGTAAACCTCTCAGAAATAAAAAAATACAATAACGATGAACAACACCGACATATTTATAAATTAATATAAACTAAATTATTTCAAGGAATTATTCTTTTTTGAAAAAAATATTACATCTATTTGGGAATATTTAACAATTTTAATGTATTTTCATTGACACTTTATAAATAAAATGTTTTGTCTAGTTACATGCTAAACTTTATTCACCAAAGATTATTAGGTAAAGATGCTTAAAAATATATACAATTGGTCAGACTATGTTAGATATTTACAACATTGAATTGGATAAACTCTATGGTTCCACGGAATTGAGCCCCCACATGGAGGACTACATGGAAGCCATACTGAAGATTGGGAAAAGCAGTAAGGTTGTTCGGGTAAAGGACATTGCAGCTGAATTAAACATAAAGATGCCCAGCGTCACATCTGCTCTGAACAAGCTGAAAGAAATGGATTTAATAGAGTATGAAAAATATGGATACATAGAGCTTACACCCGCCGGGGAAAGAGTAGCAAGACAGGTAGCCAGCAGGCATATCTGTGTAAAAGAATTCTTTTATAATATTTTACAGATCAATGAAGAGGATGCGGAAGAACAGGCATGCAAAATAGAACACCATATTGGAAGTGAAACCTGCAAACAGCTGCACAAGTTTTTAATTTTCTACAAATCAGAGCTTGCTGCAGACAAGACCTGGGCCCAGGAGCTGCAAAAGATTCTCAATCCTAAATAATTTGAAAAAATATAAAAAACCCCTCAATAAAGAGGGGTTTTTAAATTAGCCAATAAAATGTAAATTACTCTGACTTCTTTTTTCTTTCCTGAATTTCCCTTATTACCTTTTCCTGAGTTTCCTTGGGAAGAGGTACATACTTGTCAAATTCCATGGAATAGTTTGCTCTACCGCTTGTTATGCTACGAAGCTGTGTTGCATAACCAAACATTTCCATTAGAGGAACATAACCATTTAACTTTTGAGACCCCTTACGATGTCTTCTCATGGAATCTATTCTTCCCCGTCTTTTATTAATATCTCCAACAACATCTCCGATATAATCATCGGGAGTATTAACCTCAATTTTCATAAGCGGTTCAAGAAGAATTGGGTCTGCATCCATAAATGCCTGCTTAAAAGCAACAGAAGAACACACTCTAAAGGCCATGTCCGAAGAGTCAACCTGGTGAAAAGAACCATCGAGAAGGTTGGCCTTGATGCCCACAACGGGGAAACCGGCCAAAATTCCCTCATCCATGGTTGCGGCAATTCCCTTTTCAACGGATGGTATAAACTCAGCGGGAATTGCTCCTCCCTTAATTTGATCGGAGAATTCAAAGCCCTCTCCCTCAATGGGATCAATACGAAGAACAACATGGGCATACTGTCCCTTTCCACCTGTTTGCTTCTGATGTTTATAGTTTACATCGGCTCCCTTGCTGATTGTCTCCCTATATGCAACAGATGGCTCGCCAACTTCGGCTTCTACTCCAAATTCATGCTTCAATCTGTCTATTATTATTTCCAAATGCAACTCACCCATACCGGAAATAATAGTCTCGTTCGTTTCCTCATCATATCTTACATTGAAAGAGGGGTCTTCATTTGCAAGCTTTCTTAAAGCAGACCCCAATTTTTCTTCCTCTTTTTTAGTAGGAGGAGAAACCTTCAATTCTATAACTGTGGGAGGTATGAATATGGACTCAAGCAAAAGGGGATGAGCTCCATCACAGAGAGTGTCTCCCGTTTTTGTGTGCTTCATACCGATAAGTGCAACAATGTCACCGGTTCTGGCCTCTTCAACCTCCTCTCTTTCCTTGGCGTGGACCTTGAGAATTCGACCAATCCTTTCAGGTTTTCCCTTCGTGGAGTTCTGTACCTGAACGCCACTTTTAAGAACACCGGAATAAACACGAATAAAAGTTTGCTGCCCAACATAGGGGTCATTGATCAACTTAAATGCCAGGGCACAAAAGGGCTCATTATTACTGGGATTTCTGGATACTGCCTTTTCCGGATCATCCACATCAATTCCCTGGGTTGTTCCAATATCTATTGGAGAAGGGAGATAATCAACAATTGCATCAAGGAGGAGGCGAACTCCCTTATTTTTGTATGCAGAACCACAGAAAACAGGCGTTATGAGCAATTTGATAACAGCGTCACGGGCAGCCTTCTTCAAGAGTTCAGTGGGTATTTCTTTCTCTTCGAGAAAAAGTTCCATAATCTCTTCGTTAAAATCTGCAATTTTTTCTATTATGAGGTTGCGTGCTTCATTGACCTGGTCTTGAAACTCCTGGGGAATTTCAATCTCTTCCCTTTCCAGCTCATCAAAACGATATGCCTTCATGGATACCACATCAATTATACCTTCAAAATCATCCTCTGCACCCATGGGTATCTGAAATGGAACGGGTTTTGCATCAAGATATTCATCCATTTGATGAAGAACATCCTTAAAGTCAGCTCCGACTCGGTCCATCTTGTTTACAAAGGCAATTCGGGGAACCTTGTAGCGCTCAGCCTGATTCCATACAGTTTCGCTCTGAGGCTCAACTCCCGATACTGCACAGAAAAGAGCCACAACTCCGTCAATTACCCTGAGAGATCGCTCAACCTCAATTGTAAAGTCAACGTGTCCCGGAGTATCAATGATATTAACTTGGTGATTGTTCCATTCTGCAGAAATGGCAGCAGAGGCAATTGTAATACCCCTTTCCTGTTCCTGCTTCATGAAGTCCATGGTGGCTTCTCCATCATGGGTCTCACCGAGTTTACGGGTAATTCCGGTAAAGAACAGCATTCTTTCTGTCACCGTAGTCTTACCAGCGTCAATGTGCGCTGCTATTCCAATATTTCTCAATTTTTGGAAGGGCATATATACCTCTCTTTATTATACCTGCTTTAAAATAACAGTTTTGTTTACAAAATAAATTTTTAATATGTCTCTATATTGAAAAGGATAAAAATAAAATTCACCCTTGATAAAGACTCATGCTCAAAAGCATATCAATTGAGACACATGAAAAACTCATTCAAAGGCACGGCTGCAATCATCTTTCATTATAGATGACAAAAACTCTGAATAAGTTTTCAAGGCATAGTTCAGCCAGGTTGGAAAATTGTCAATTTTTTTTTACTCACCGGATATTTTCATCAGTTCCAGCTGTATCTCTGCATTTACGGCAGAACGGGACCCCAGAGAGATGGAAAGGATTTCTTTAAAAATAGCCATGGCCCTGAGATTATATCCCATTTTTAAACAGCAAAGGCCTTTCTTGTAATAGGCTTTAATTCCCCTTTCGTCATTGCGGAATTCACGGAAGATATTGTCGTACATTTTAACCGCATTCTCATAGTTAAAATCTCTAATATAGATATCCGCCATGTGGTCATAGGCTTCTTCACGGTAATTACCATTTTGCCAGACCTCGAGATATTCCTGGAAACCCTGAAGTGCTTTGGAATATTTCTTCAGCTCATAAAATTGCAGGGCATTTTCATATTTCATTCGATCTGCAGCCTGCCGAAGGGAAGCACTTTCATCACCATGGACAGAAGAAAGATTTAAACAAAAGGTACATACAAGTATAATTACAAATCTTAGTTTCAAGGCAATATCCGTTTTTTATAGAGCTTTGTCATATTATCGGCATATTTAATGAATAAAAAAATAAATTTTGCATATTTTATCAAATTTAATTTTATTTATGACTCTAAAAGCTTGACTTTTTTAAAAAAATATGTTATCTTTTTTATAGAGGGGTATTTATGGCAACGATTATTCTAATTGAAAATGACTATGCAATTCGTCAAAGCTTAACTGAAATATTGCAAATACAGGGGCATAATGTATTAGCCATGAGCAATGCCGAAAATCTTCTCAATGAAATTCAAGAGTATAATCCCCACATTCTAATAACAAACATAATCATGCCCGAAAAAGATGGCATAGAGGTGATAATGGAGATGAAAAAAATACATCCGAACACTCGTATTATTGCCGTGTCCGGCGGGGGAAGAATTGACTCTGAAAGTTACCTCAATGCAGCAAGAGTTCTTGGAGCAGATGCCACTCTGAAGAAACCATTCACTCATGATCAACTTTTTGATATAATCAACAATTTGGGCATCAAGGCTTAGGAGTTTTGTACTCAATACGACGGGCAAAAAAAGACGATATACCTTTAATTTGTGAAATTGAAAGGGAAGAAATAAACTCTTGGTCATGTGAGCAATTCATGGAAGAAATAGACAGAAAAAATTCTTTTTTTTTGCCCTTCTAAGTGACAGTTCTGTCATAGGATATATTGTTGCCTGGGTTGTTTATGACGAGCTGCACATCAACAGTATTGCCATTTCAAAGGAGTTCAGACGACTCGGTTTAGGGAGAGAACTAATTGAGCACATAGTTGCGAAAACCTCCTGCATTACCCTACCAAAGGTGCAAAAGTCAATCATTGAAGTGAGAAGTAAAAATAACGGAGCAATAAAATTTTATGAGAACTTGGGTTTTCAAAGAATCGGTTGCAGAAAAAAATACTATTCCAATGATGATGCCATGGTGATGGAAAAAATTTTACAAAACTGAAGGACTAAATACAGAGAAAAAATATGAAAGATGGAAATGTTTATTTTTTAAGAAGCTGTACAAAAAAGGACCAGTTCCCAAAATTCACACACCCGGAATTTGCATTTATGGGAAGGTCAAATGTGGGTAAGTCATCGCTTTTAAACACTCTGCTGGGGAAGAAAGATTTGGTTAAGACCGGTTCAAAGCCCGGTGTAACCAAAACTATTAATTTTTTTGTGGTAAATGACAATAAGTCATTTGTTGACCTCCCGGGATTTGGATATGCAAAACTTCCATCTGAAACGAGAAAAAAATTTATGCCCATGATAATGGACTATGCCAAAGCAAGGAAGAACCTGAAGCTGGTATTTCTGCTAATTGATATTAGGCGAACACCGGGAGATTTTGAGCATGAGATCATTGAATTTTTAGCATCTCTGAAGATTCCAACTGCAATAACACTGACCAAAAGCGACAAACTTTCCAAAAATGAGAGAAGAAAAAGCATACAAAAAATGGAAGAAACTCTGGGAATAGGCAGGGATTATATATTTATCACCTCCTCCAAAAACAAAGAAGGTAAAAAAGAGCTGCTATCACTAATTGAAGAGTTTTCACAATAACAGTTCTTAAGAAAAAGTCTTCATCAAATTTGTGTCATGAGATACATAATACGGCTGGCCTTCTTTGCCGGTAAAAGAGTTATGAGGTAGGAGGTTATGCTCGCTTCTCCCTTAGCCGCAGCATCGCTATCCATCTGTCTGAGCACATCAATGATAAGGGGGTCTTCCCAGCCAGCCATGATCTTAACCGAGTCCTGAGGTGGCATATTTGCCATTTTATTGGCAAGAACCTTCACATTTTTCTTATATCCGGAATATGCGCTTTTCTCTTTTTCAAACTTTTTTTTCTCTAAATCAAAACCTTTGCGCATATTTACAAGCTTGTCTTTCTCTACTTCCAGTTCCTTTTCCTTTTCGGAAATAAGCGCCTCCCGGCGGTCGAGTTTTTCAATTCGCTCAAGAAGTTTTTCCTGTTGCTTCTCAAACTCCTCCTTTTCAATGAGAGAGGGCTCGTCTCCGGAGGCTTCAGTGACAAACTCCTCCTCCCCCCTCATCTCGGCAATAAACTTGCCCATATTTATAACTCCCAGATAATCAATCCAAAAAAGACCGATACCACTCAGAAAAAAGATAAGAATAACCAAATACACTATTTTTGATCTATCGGAGACTCCCCTCATTTTAAACTCCCAGTACTTTTTTAAAGTTTTGATTCCCTGTTTATCTTAAAAAATTCCATAATAACAAGTCATATTCATTCATAAATACCATTATCGGGATGATACCAAAAAATGGCGACCACGGCGAATTTATTGATTCAGAAGATTCATACCATATAGCTTCTGATTTATATCGTCATTTTCTTTGGCCATTTCCTTTTCCATTGCCAAGTTAAATTCATTCATTCTTTTTTCTTTTAAATTTTCAACAACCTTTTT
>PDWI01008643.1_pt1 | contig 28022 bp, 26 predicted proteins | sample 1430891 | NCBI WGS metagenome assembly PDWI01 (sample SAMN01162508, study PRJNA174530) | Oral metagenome, whole genome shotgun sequencing project. | biome: Marine environment; feature: Marine mammal; material: Swab sample of the gingival sulcus; isolation source: swab sample of gingival sulcus... | reverse complement strand
CGAGTTAGATGATGACCAGGAACTGGATGAGGGTGAGATCGATGATGAGGATGCGCTTATCGAGGACCACGACATTGAGGACGTGGAAGCAGATGATGAGGATCTGGACATTGCCCTGGATGACGACGAGGTATTGGAGGATATAGATCCCGAACGCATTGACGACGACATCGAAACCATCGAGTTAGATGATGACCAGGAACTGGATGAGGGTGAGATCGATGATGAGGATGCGCTTATCGAGGACCACAACATTGAGGGCGTGGAAGCAGATGATGAGGATCTGGACATTGCCCTGGATGACGACGAGGTATTGGAGGATATAGATCCCGAACGCATTGATGACGACATCGAAACCATCGAGTTAGATGATGACCAGGAACTGGATGAAGGTGAACTGGACGAAGCGGAACTCGCCGCCCTGGAAGCGTTTAGAAAGGCACGGGAGCTTGCGGATGATTTTGACAACGCCCTGGGTGAACGGGAAAAAAAATTCAATGCCTACATGAAAATCCCTCAGGGCATTTATACCATCGGCACAAAAAAATCTCTGAAATATAGCCTGGAGCTTCAACAATTTAACATGCCCCTGGTCTACATGGGCAAATTCCCGGTGACCAATGCCCTGTTTGAAATTTTTATTGAGCAGACGGGCTATATTACCACTGCAGAAAAAAAAGGATTTGGGGTCGTATACCATGCGAGGTATCAAAGGAACGGCCATAAAGCCTCATGGCGAAAACAGGCTGGCTTCAAGGATGTTAAAGGGGCCTGCTGGTACCGCCCCGGTGGGCCCGACACCTCTTTATACGACAAACGCAACCATCCTGTGGTCCAGGTCAGTGTGGCCGATGCTTTGGCATATGCTTCGTGGATCGGCCGCCGTCTCCCCACGGAAGCGGAATGGGAATCTGCCGCCCGAACGGATATGGGACTCAAATACCCCTGGGGCAGTGAATTTAACGCCAATGCTGTCAACATCGAACAAAGTGGGTATTCAGACACCTGCCCCGTTGACAGATACGAGGACCACGCCAATGAATTCGGCATGGCCGACATGTTAGGAAATGTTATGGAATGGACATCAGACCAGCAGGTGCCACCAACACCCTTTTTGAAAGATGAACGCTACAATGTGGCCAAAGGCGGTGCCTGGAATGCACAGGACAACTTAACCATCAGTTCCCGAGGATTGTTTAAACCGGACTTCACTGCCAACACCATCGGGTTCAGATGCATATCCGAACTGTTTCAATAACCGCCACGGGCGGACCTGTTTTTTCACCTTGGTTCGCCCCCAACAAATATCGAAAGAACCGAATGGGTTTGCACCGGACTTTCATATAACGGCCACGGGCCGACCTGGACTTTCACAGGGACAAGACGCACCACTAAAAAACAGGGAAATGCCATTGACCACCCCACAGAATATGCACCACTTGGCCGACACTTACGTTGATTTTCTTCTCATTGAAAAAGGATTGTCCGCCAACAGTATATCTGCCTATACCGCAGACCTGATCTCCTACCTCACCTACCTGGAAACCAACGGTATTACAGAATTGAGCCAGACAGATACGACGTCGATTCTTGGCTGGCTGATCCATCTGACACGCAAAGGCCTGACGTCAAAATCCAGGGCCCGGCACCTGGTCACCCTGAGAGGGTTCTACAAATATCTGGCCGGAGAAAAACTGATTTCCACCAATCCCATTGAAGATGTGAATCTGCCCAAAACTGGACAAAGCCTTCCAAAGATTATATCCGTGGCCGAAGTGGAACGTCTGCTGGACGCCGGAAATCCCAAAACGCCTAGGGGGATGAGAAATATTGCCATGTTGGAAATCATGTACGGTGCAGGCCTTAGGGTATCGGAGCTGATTCACCTTAAACTGGCAGATGTCAACCTTGACGCAGGGTTTGTAAGGGTTATGGGCAAAGGCGCAAAAGAACGCATGGTCCCTATGGGAACACCAGCCAGACAGAAGACCCGAGAGTGGATCAATACCGGACGTCCATTGGTTTTGAAGCATCAGCTTTCCGATTGGCTGTTTGTGGCCCGGGCCGGTAAGCCCATGACCCGGCAGGCCTTCTGGAAAATCATTAAAAAATATGCGGCCATTGCCGGAATCTCAAAAAATATCAGTCCCCACACCCTGCGCCACTCCTTTGCCACCCACTTGTTAGAAGGTGGCGCGGATTTAAGATCGGTGCAAGCCATGCTCGGTCATTCCGACATCGCCACTACTCAAATCTATACCCATATCTCCAGAGAATACCTGGTGAAAATGCACCAGGAATTTCATCCACGCCGTTGATCTTTTTTTACCGAAATGATGGTGTATTGATTAGGTAACCCGATCTATGATAAAACGCAGGCCTTAAAAAGAAACCCAAACGCCAGACTGAAAACACGATATGACATCTCATTGCGCTTTAAATGATGCAATTGCCCGGATTGCAACGCCATTACTGATCACCCAAGCCCCAGGAGAATTGAAAATACAGGAGGTGGCAACACTTGAACTGCCCCTGAGTCCTGAACAGGCCTTAGTCCCTGCCATAACCCCTAAAACCCTTGGAGATCCAGCGTTCAAACAACGCCACGGTCTTGTATATCCATATCTGGCAGGGGCCATGGCCAATGGCATTTCCTCAACCGCCCTGGTAAAAACCATGGCTGAAAACGGTATGGTGGGGTTCTTTGGTGCCGGTGGATTACGTCTTGATCAGATTGAGGCGGCCATCATATCCCTCAAACAGACCCTTCAGGGCAAACCCATGGGGTTTAACCTGATTCACAGCCTTGGGGACCCCGCCCATGAAATGGCCACGGTGAAGCTATACTTGCGCCACGGCATTCACCTGATTTCTGCTGCTGCATTTATGCGCATCACACTGCCCCTTGTCTATTTCAGAATCAAAGGCATCCACAAGGACAGCAATGGTAAGATTGTCACTCCCAACCGTATTATCGCCAAAGTATCCAGAATCGAAATCGCCAAACAGTTTTTTGCCCCCCCCCCGGAAAAATTGGTGAATGCGCTTCTTGAATCCGGGGACATCACGGCAAGCGAAGCAGCCCTGGCCAAAGAGATCCCAATGGCCCAGGATATTACCGCAGAGGCAGACTCCGGGGGCCACACAGACAACCGCCCTGCCCTGACCCTGCTGCCCACCCTGATTGCCCTGAAACACCAATGTATGGCCACCTACGGGTATAAAACACCTTTATGTGTAGGACTTGCCGGAGGCATTGCAACCCCGGAATCTGCTGCGGCAGCATTCAGCATGGGTGCGGCATATATTCTCACCGGTTCCATCAATCAGTCCTGTGTGGAAGCCGGTGTCTGCGAAGATGTCAGACAATTGCTCTGCCAAACAGAACAGGCCGATGTCGCCATGGCACCAGCGGCGGACATGTTTGAAATCGGTGCCAAGGTACAGGTGTTAAAACGGGGCACCCTGTTTAGCGTACGTGCTGAAAAACTATACCACTATTACAAAAATTTTAACTGCTTCGAAGACCTGCCGGAAAAAGCCCGCACTGAAATCCAGAAAAAATTATTACTCACAGACTTTGAATCTGCCTGGCAATCCACCCGACAGTTCTTTTTAGACCAGGGCAATACCAAGACGGTTGAAAAAGGAGACACAGACCCCAAACACAAAATGGCTCTGGTGTTCAGATCCTACCTGGGACAATCCTCACGATGGGCCATCCAGGGCATCCCCCATCGTCGCATGGATTACCAGATCTGGTGTGGTCCTGCCATGGGGGCGTTCAACCAATGGGTCCACGGGACATTCATGGCATCCCACCAACATCGGTTTGCCGCCGAAATTGCCCTTAATCTACTTTTTGGCGCCTGTGTTTGCACCCGGACAGCGTTTTTAAACACCCAGGGCATTGTGGTCAATGGCCCTTCATTTTCTCCCATGAAAATGGAACAGTTGTCTGCCCTGTTCTAAAGCAGGAAACCCGCAACCCATGTGCACCGCCGCATTTTCTTGTCTTTTATGACAGAAACTGAGGCGTAAGGCACTAATAACCATGGGGCTGACCGTGGAGATGAATGTAAAACTTTTGTCAATACCCAGATCTGAGGATGATTCCGCATTCAAGTATTAGTATATTTTTTCCCAAAAGTTTTGGAATTTGAATTTTAGCACGTTGATTTGCGGCATCATCTATGACACCACCACATACCCTTTATAATGATCATCAAAACCTACCCATTGCTGTGATCGGCATGGGATGCATATTCCCTGAATCCAGAAACCTGAAAGAGTATTGGCGCCTATTGTTCAATGGGGTGGATGCCATTGGGCCCATCCCTGAAGACACCCATTGGCAGCTCAAAGATTACTACGATGCAGATCCGGCCCGTCCGGACCATACCTATTGCCGCCGGGGCGGTTTCCTGCCTGAAATCGCCTTTGATCCGTTAAGCTACGGTATTCCACCCAATAATCTCGACGCCACAGACACCTCTCAGCTACTGGGTCTTGAGGCCGCTTGTATGGCGCTGGCCGATGCCGGATATCCCCTGGGCCATGAGGCGCTGCGACACCAGAAAGTCAATGTGATTTTGGGCGTTACCGGTACCCAGGAACTGGTCATTCCCCTTGGGGGCCGCCTGGGTCATCCATTGTGGAAAAAGGCCATGGAAGACAGTGGTGTCTCCCCTGAAAAAATCCATGAAACGCTTCAGCGGCTGGATCGCAGCTATGTCCAATGGCAGGAAAATTCATTTCCAGGGCTACTGGGGAATGTGGTGGCAGGACGTATTGCCAACCGCCTTGATCTTTTCGGCACCAACGCGGTGTCTGACGCCGCCTGTGCCAGCTCTCTTTCTGCCGTCCACACCGCAGTGATGGAACTTCAAAGCGGCCGATGTGACATGTCCATCACCGGCGGGGTGGACAGTCTCAACGACATTTTCATGCACATGTGCTTTTCCAAAACAGGGGTGTTGTCGCACACCAGCGATGCAAAACCCTTTTCAAAAGATGCCGACGGCACTGTATTGGGAGAAGGGGTGGGTATCCTGGTCCTCAAGCGACTATTTGATGCCGAACGGGACAAAGATCGAATTTACGCGGTGATTCGAGGGATCGGCACGGCCAGCGACGGTAAAACCTCTGCAATCTACGCGCCGGCGTCCAAAGGGCAGAAAAGAGCGTTGAAAGATGCCTATGAAAGGGCCGGCGTTGACCCGTCTTCGGTGGCGCTTATTGAGGCCCATGGCACAGGCACCCGGGTGGGAGACAAGGTCGAATTTACCGCACTGAAAGAATATTTCCAATCGGCAGCCAATGATAAGGCCGATATCGGTACCACGGCCATCGGTTCCGTAAAATCCATGATCGGCCACGCAAAAGCGGCTGCCGGTGCGGCCGGTATGATAAAAGCCATCCTGTCCTTGCATCACAAAGTGATTCCTCCCACATTAAAGGCGACAGATCCGGACCCGGACCTGGAAATCAACGCTTCGAATTTCTATCTCAATGACACGTCCAAGCCTTGGCTGCCCAAGGCCAATACCGATCATTTGAGACGGTCTGGTATCTCCGCATTTGGATTTGGCGGATCCAACTTTCATGCGGTCTTAGAAGAGTACCAGACTGAAAAAAAACATATCTCCTGGGATGGATCCGTCCAGATTATTGCAGCCTCTGCACCTGATACCAAGGCCTTGTCCAAAACACTGCGTGACATTCTGGATACCGTCAACGCATACGACCAGCAAGATATCTCAGAATACCAGCAGGCCATTGCATGGCAGGCCCATGAATCCCGACAGAAATTTTCATCGGCAGACCATTGCAGAATGCTGGTCTTGGTCACCGGCCATGATACATTTACCCCGAACATGGGCCTGGCCATTGAGGCATTGAAAACAAATAAACCGCCAAAACCGCCAGTGTTTTACGGCAGCGGTACCCCCAAAGGTAAACTTGGATTTCTCTTTCCCGGACAGGGCAGCCAATACACCGGTATGGCCCGGGAAATCATCTCTCTTTTTCCTGAGGCAATGGACGCATTCTCCTTGGCCCAGGACTGTCTGGCAAAGGAAAACAAGGACAGCCCCCTGGCACCATTGAATCAATACACATTTCCCCTGCCCGAACATGCTATCACTAAAAAAGAGGCTGAAGCGCAACTGCGGCAAACCCACATTGCCCAACCGGCCATCGGTGCCGTATCCCTGGCCATGGTCAAGATATTAGAACGGTTCGGCGTCACCCCGGACATGGCCTGTGGACACAGTTTTGGCGAATTAAGTGCGTTGTGTGCGGCAGGATGGATAGATAAAACAACGTGTTTCAGCCTTGCATCCTCCCGGGGCCGTCACATGGCCGAGGCCGGTCAAGTCGGTAAAGATCCCGGCAGTATGCTGGCCATTCAGGCGCCTTTACAAAAGATTGAAATCCTGCTTGAAGATTCCGGTTTAGATCTTGTTTTGGCCAACGAAAACAGCCCCAGACAGGGGGTGCTGTCAGGCCCGACAGAAGAAATAGACAAGGCCCTTGCCCTATGCAAATCTAACAACATGAGGGCCGTAAAACTACCTGTGGCCGCTGCATTTCATAGTAAACTTGTGGAGAATGCCGCCGTGCCGTTCAGGGCCGCGGTTGCCGCACAGACACTGACGCCATCAAATATCCAGGTGCTTTCCAATACCACGGGCCGTCCTTACCCCCAGGCCCCTAATGAGGCGGCTGAACTTCTCGGCCACCAGTTGATGCATCCGGTCCGGTTTATGGATAATATTGAGTGTATGAACGATCTTGGGGTAACGACCTTCCTTGAGGTCGGCCCAAAATCGGTGCTCACAGGATTGGTCCATGCCATTTTGAGAGGCAAATCAATCAAAGCGTTGTCCATGGATGCCTCTGCCGGTAAAAAACCCGGCGTCTATGACCTTGCCGCAGCACTATGCAACGTCGGCGCCCTTGGGCACCCCGTTGACCTGACCCCATGGGAAGATGCGACCCCGCCGCCAGTTCCAAAAAAGCTCAAAATAATGATCAACGGCGCCAACCCAAAACCTTCCTGTAACCCATTCACGCCGGTCGCCCCCAAAACCGATCCCTCACCCGCCGCAACCCAAGGAGGGGATAAGATCGACACGACGCGACCAACGGAAAGTAGCGCGTCTAAAGTGCAGCATCCCCAGCCTGGGGGAACCGCTGCTTCTTGCAACGCACCCCTATCTCTAACCCATGATTCACAACACCAAGGAAGCCCCATGATGCCCTCTTCACTGGACCCGACAAACAATACCAGCCTCACGCCATCACCCGCTGCCCGGCAACCTATGGCCGGGAACACCCAGATTGATATCCTTACACGGGGACTTGATGCCTTGCAGGCACTTCAGGCTCAGACCGCCAGAGTCCATGAAAAATTTCTGGAAACCCAGGCCTTGGCAGGCCAGTCACTGGCCAAGATGTTAGAACAGACCCGGTCTGGCATTGCACCTGTTCCAATCAACACCGTCCAGCCAGTCACAGAACAACAGGCCGCTTCCATGGTCTCCCATCCACCGGCATTTCAGACGGGGCCCTTCGCAGCTGCACCTGCGGTACAAGCCCCTACGCCGCCACCGCCTCCGGTTGAGCGGGAAGTGAATCATCTAACCCGTGAGCCCGTCACGCCCCCGACACAGGCCCTGGAACCGTCACCCGCATCTGCGCCGGCACAGGAGACACCGCAGGACGTCCAATCCATTCTTTTTAAAACCGTCAGCAGGCTGACAGGGTTTCCCGTAGAGATGCTTGAACCTGACATGGACATTGAATCAGACCTTGGGATTGATTCCATTAAAAAAGTAGAAATCATGTCAGAGCTTGAAAAAGAGCTGGGTGACGGAAGAACTGTCGCACCGGAACACCTGACCACCGTCCGCACCTTGGAAGATATCTGTCAGGCCATGGCAAGTGAAAAGACAGCGGCTTTATCAATCGCCACAGAAAAGACAGCTGCGCCCGCATCAGTCCACTCCCAGGCGGCTGTCAACCCAAATGTTTTCGAGGTACTGGTGGGAATTATCAGTGAATTAACCGGTTTCCCCAAAGAGATGCTTGAGCCGGAAATGAACCTTGAATCCGACCTCGGCATTGATTCCATCAAGCGGGTTGAAATCCTGTCCAGGTTAGAACAGGAGCTGCCGGGGATCAATACGGTCTCACCGGACGAAATGGGGACCTTAAAAACCCTGGATGACATTGTCCACTATATTTCGCCTGAGCCAAAAGAAAACAAGGCACACAGAGATCATACAAAAGGGGGTGAACAGCCCACTTCAAAAAAAAAACTTCGCATGAACGCATAACACCGGAAACCTTAGAACGCGCGGCCCAGACATCCCCTTGCGGGCCGCTGCTTCGTCAACATGTTCAACTTACCCCCTACCCTGTCAATCAGATCCGTTTTTACAACGGTGCCCGTATTCAACTCCCTGAAAATCGTAGCGTATACATTACAAAAGACAGTGCAGGGATAGCCCAGTGTTTTAAAACAGAATTCTCTAAAATGGGTATCCATGCCGTTCTTATCGACATTGATCAAAACCCCGCACCCGTTCTTGAGAATGCCGCAGGTCTTGTTATTGTTTCAGATCCCTGGAATGCTGACACCCCCTCCGCTGCGGCAAACTTTCTACTCTCCGCCTTTGAACTGGCCCGGGTTAATGCCCATACCCTGAGCAGCGCGCTTGAAACAACGGGTGGATTTTTCACTACTGTGAGCTTTTTGGGCGGCACCTTTGGGTTTAACATGAAAACGGCCCCAGCCTGTCCAGAATATGGCGGCCTTGCCGGACTAAGCAAAACAGCGGCCCTTGAATGGCCAGAGGTATTGTGTCATGCGCTGGACATGCCTGTTGACCCTGACGCAGCAAAAGCCCATGGAGAAGCGGCTGTCGCGCTGATGATGACCCATGGTGCTGTAGAGATGGGGATCCAGGGGGACCAATGTCTGATTCCAACATTGGTACCATCCGCCATACCTCGAATGACAGACAAAAATGCCAACTTAATCGACCTCGGTGCTAAAGATGTGGTGGTGATCACTGGCGGTGCCAAAGGCGTCACAGCGGAATGCGCCCTGGCCCTGGCAAAGACCTGCAATCCCACCATCGTACTGATGGGGCGCTCTCCAGCCCCCTTTGAAGAACCAAACTGGTTAACAGGTGTGACAGAACCCGGTGAGATGAAAAAAGCGATTCTCACCCATGGGTTTCCAGATGACACCCCCAAACCTGTCGAAGTAGAGACCCAATACCGCCGTTTCGTTTCAAACCGCAGTATCCTTGAAACCATCCGCCGCATTGAGGCCCATGCCCCCCAGGTTAAATATCTGTCCTTAGACATTCGAAATCGTGAACAAGTCGCCGATGCCCTGAAAGAAGTGACACATACACTGGGCAGTATCACCGCTGTCATCCACGGTGCCGGTGTGCTGGAAGATAAACTGATTGCCGAAAAAAGTGGCCAACAATTCCAACGGGTTTTCAACACCAAAGTCCAGGGACTTGAAACGATTTTGGATGCCATCGACATGACCCAACTCAAATACCTGGTATTATTCTCCTCCATTGCCGGGCGGCTGGGCAACCGGGGACAATGCGATTATGCTGCGGCCAATGAAGTTCTGAACAAAAAAGCCCAAACCATGGCCCTTTCCCACCCTGGGTGCCGGGTATTATCCCTGAACTGGGGGCCCTGGGACGGCGGTATGGTCACCTCCGGATTGAAAAAAGAATTTTCACGCCGGGGCGTTGAACTGATTCCCCTTTCCGCCGGAGCCGCTCAACTGGTAAATGAAATGGCCAATCCTGACCGAAATGTTGTGGAGGTGGTCATTGGCGCCACCATGAATCCTTCCCCGACGAATAAAACACCAAGAATGAATAAGGCAATGTCATTGTCTATAGGCCCCACAGCCACCCCCATTGTCAATTCCCATAAAATTGATAATACCCCTGTGGTGCCCTTTGCATTGATGGCCGATCTCATGGGCGGTGCCGGGACAAAGAATAACCCTGGCCTTCAATTTATCGGTATCGACAATATGAGACTGCTCAAAGGCATCACCCTTGAACGTGAAGACATTGCAATTCAGGTGAACACCGGAAAATGTCAGCGCCGTGACGGTCTGTTATTTGCACCTGCCGAATTGGTTTCTCAAACCGGATCACTCAAACATGCCCAGGCCCAGGTGGTCCTGTCAGACACCCTGCCAGAACCGCCGGTATTATCCCAGGCCGCATTTATGGATCTTACGCCCTGCGCACTCACGCCCCAAACTGCCTATGAGACCGTACTTTTCCATAAAGGAAGCCTGCAAAGTATTGTTGAAATCAAAGGGATCTCCCCCAAGGGGATCGAAGTAATCGCTTTACCCGGTAGACACCTGGAAGAGTGGTATACTATGCCCGCATCAGAAACATGGGCCGTGGATCCCCTGATGCTGGATACCGCGTTTCAGACCGCCATTTTATGGCTTCACGAAACACGGGGGCAGGTGTGTTTGCCCGCATTTTTTGCCAATCTTAGGATATACCGTTCCTATGCCGCCCGCTCGGGCAACATCCGTGTGTTGTTCACCGTAAACAATGAAACCCGCCATACCATCCAGGGATATTTCACATTTCTGGATGACACCGATACTGTCATCGCCAGCATGATGGGATTTGAAGGTGTGATCGACTCCGCCCTGAAAGAAAAATTTCACCCAGAACCATTGTTTAACCGCGACAAAATTCTGGCATTTGCCCAAGGGAATCCCTCCGAGGCGTTTGGCGAGGCATATAAAATTTTTGATTCAGAACGGCAAATTGCAAGGCTGCCACGGCCCCCTTATTTTTTCATGGATACGGTAAACACGGTAGACCACACGCCATGGGAAATGGCCCCTGGCGGCTGGATTGAAACCGAATACACCATTCCAGAATCCGCATGGTACTTTGCCGCCAACCGCTCCCAAGCCATGCCCTTTTGCATCCTTCTTGAAATTGCCCTGCAGCCTTGTGGCTGGCTTGCAGCCTATGCCGGCTCCGCATTGCACAGTGATAACCGCCTTCATTTCAGAAATCTTGGTGGAGATGCCGTGTTACACACCTCGCCCACGCGCACATCAGGTCGACTGACGGTTCGCGTCAAGATGACGGATGTCTCAAAAGCCGGCGGCATGATTATCCAGGATTTTAAATTGCAAGTGTTGAACCATGGCACCCTTGTCTATGAAGGCACCACAAATTTTGGTTTTTTTACCGCCGAGGCCCTTGCCAACCAGGTGGGCATCCGAGAACCGCGATTCTACCAGGCGCTGAACCTGGACCAGCCCCCTATTGTCTTTGAAGATACTGCGCCCCTCACCCCCGACGACCCACACCAGAGTTCTGATACTGGCATGCCGGCCAAAGCCATCAGAATGATTGACCGTATTGATCACATGGACCCTGAAGGAGGCCTCTACAGCCAGGGCATTGTGCAGGCATCCAAAGATGTGATACCCGAAGACTGGTTTTTTGATGCCCACTTTTATCAAGATCCGGTATGCCCCGGTTCCCTTGGTGTGGAGTCTTTTATTCAGATGCTCCGGTTCTTTTTGGTGACCCGCTATACTATCGACCCTGAAAAATACGTCCCCGAGATGACTGAGAACATCGAACATAAATGGTGCTATAGGGGACAAATCATTCCATCAAACAAAAAGGTGACCCTTTCAGTACCCGATTTGCTGCCAAAGAAAAGAATGCCCAAAAATCTGAATCCACTTTTAGCAAAACTGCCTGGCACAGATAAACCAACTGGCAACAAAAATATGCTCTTTTGGTAGGCCGGCATGAAATAAAACTAAGATAAATTACGGGGGGAATTTTTTATATGAAAGTCTGTATGAAAGGATTAATAAAAAATACACTTTTCATAACATTAACCGTCTTGTTGTTCGGCTGCATCAATCGGGGTACAGATAGTCCAGTTCTGCCGACAACGACGCCAACACCATCGACCACGCTGAACGACGTTGAAATATCGTACTTTATGTATCAGATTCAAGGTCTCGAAGAACACGCGTCTATTGATCAACTGGATGAAACCGAATATGACATGCTTATTGTTGAGCCGGGGTTCAATTTGATTGAAAGTCCTTATGATGTTGTTTATATGGTTGATACTTTAAAAACCAAGCCCAACGGAAAAAAAAGAATTTTACTTGCCTACATAGACATCGGGCAGGCAGAAGAGTGGAGAACATATTGGGCAGATGACTGGGTGCCGCCCACCGAAACGAATCAGGGCGACCCTGATTTTTTAGTCACCATAGACCCGGATGGCTGGGCAGGAAATTATCCCGTAGCCTATTGGGATACCGCATGGCAGGCGATTTGGCTGGGCAACGATGGGTTGATTGAAAAAATTGCCAAATTTGGTTTTGACGGCGTGTATCTGGATTGGGTTGAAGCCTATGATGATGATCATATTCGAGCTTACGCAGCTGAGCAAGGCAAACACCCAGAAAATGAAATGATGGCCTTTATTGAAAAAATAAGTGTGAAAGGAAAATCCATCAAGCCAGATTTTCTGGTTGTTTCACAGAACGCCCCTTATTTGATTGACGCAAACCCTCAGTATTATTCATCAATAATTGACGCCATCGCTACGGAAGATACATGGTTTTATGGTGAAGGCGATGCCGATTGGAACTCGCCCCTTGCTGGTGATTTGCAAGGCGGAGAAAGGCATGCCCATGACTATTCCACAGCGAACAGGGTCGCCCAAAATAAAAAATATTTGGATTATGGTATCCCGGTTTTTACAATAGATTACTGCCTATCAACAGAAAACGCGGATTTTGTATATACTGAATCCAGAAAAAACGGGTTTATTCCACTTGTCACAAGAGTGTCACTTTCTGAACTTACCGAAACACCACCGTACTATAATTTAATAAATCAATGGCATCGGTTCCTAAATCTGATGAAACATCCCTAGGCCGACACTCAAATTGCCGTTATGCCAACGGACACATATATATGCGTCCATTGGCGTGCCAAGATGGCAGTTTAAATCCAGTATATCTGTGGCTGATTTAAATGGATACTGGAATGAACCAAGCGGGTATACCAGGAATTTATGACGTATAGTGGCTATACAAGGCCTTGGTCCAGCATGGCGTTGACGACTTTGTTGAAACCGGCAATATTGGCCCCGGCCACATAGTTGCCTTGCTCGCCGTATTCATCACATGCGTCTACACAGGATTGATGGATGGATTTAACGATTTCACGAAGGCGCCTGTCCACCTTTTCCCGGGTCCAGTTCCGGCGTACAGCGTTTTGGGACATCTCCAGTCCGGATACGGCCACGCCACCGGCATTGGCCGCTTTGCCCGGGGCGTATAGAATTTTGTGGTCCACAAAGAGGTCCACCGCTTCTGGAGTGGCGGGCATATTGGCCCCTTCGGATATTAAGAATACCCCGTTATCAATGAGGGCCTGCCCATCCTTGCCGTTAATTTCGTTCTGGGTGGCAGAGGGGAAGGCGCACTCCGCCTTGATGTGCCAAAGTGGATTGTAATCCAAGGTGGGGTCTGCGGGCGTGTATACGGCTTCCGGGTATTTTCCTGCATATTCTTCGATCCGACCTCGCCGGACCTCTTTTAACTCAATGACCCAGGCCAGTTTTTCTCGGTCGATGCCTGTCTCGTCATAAATAAACCCGCCGGAGTCTGATAATGTAACGGCTTTTCCCCCCAGGTCCAGAATTTTTTCCACAGTGTATTGGGCCACGTTGCCGGAACCAGACACCAGGCAGGTTTTCCCCGCCATGCTGTCATTGCGTGTGGCCAGCATTTCTGCGGCCAAATAGACCGCACCGTAGCCGGTGGCTTCCGGCCGGATAAGGCTGCCACCCCAGCCCAGGCCTTTTCCTGTAAGCACCGGTGCGAATTCATGGGTCAACCGTTTGTATTGACCGAAAAGAAAGCCGATTTCCCTGCCACCTACGCCGATATCCCCGGCGGGTACGTCCATAGTGGGGCCAATGTGGCGGTAAAGGCCGGTCATGAAAGACTGGCAGAATCGCATGACTTCATTGTCGGACTTCCCTTTGGGATCAAAGTCAGATCCTCCTTTTCCACCCCCCAAGGGCAGTGTGGTCAGGGCATTTTTAAAGACCTGTTCGAATGCCAGAAACTTGAGTATGGACAGATTTACTGACGGATGAAACCGCAACCCGCCTTTGTAAGGGCCAAGGGCTGAATTCATTCCGATACGGTAACCGCGGTTCACCTGGATGGTGCCGGTGTCATCCACCCAGGGCACTCGGAAGCTGACGACCCGTTCGGGTTCGGCCAGGCGCTCTAAGATTTTGGCATGGCGATATTTGGGGTTGCGGTCCAGCACGGGTTGTATGGATTCGATCACTTCCCGAACGGCTTGGTGAAACTCTAACTGCTCGGGGTCTTTAGCTATGATTTTGTTCAGTTCTTCCGACATGATCCACCTTTCATTTAAGTATAAGTCGTGTAACTCGGGTTGATTAGATCAATAGAGATCAAGTTTAGCCCAGGTTGTCGATGTTCGTTTAAGTCGGGGGTTTGGGGTTTATCGGGTCGGGCTCATCTATTGGGGTGCTAACATATTAAATGGTTCCGTGATCGGTATTTTTTTGACTTGACCTTTTATTTTCAGAACCATGTTGTCGTGTAAGGGGTTTGGTCCTCCTTAACCTCAAATCCGTCCTCACTTTCATTAGGGTTAAAACTGAATCGTTTCTGGCAAGTGTCTCCAAACGGGTATCCCATTCGCATGCCGTTACATGTCAACGCCCCTTTAGTCCAACCTACAGCGCACAAAATTTTGATTAACTATAGATTGCAAATGTAAGATAATCACCTATGTGGTTTATTTGTCAACCTATTTTTTATTGATCAATTGATAAGAAACCTGGGGGATGAGCGGGTTAAAAATGGAAAAATACCATTGGACTTTTGCATGGAATGATTTATTCCCCCACGCAAGTTGCTTTAGATTAGAATAAGAAACGGCTTTCCCAAAAAGGAAAAACCGTTTCTTGCATTGACGCGAAGTGCTACCTGCGGTCTTTAGGCGTGAAAATGCCCTGCTAATCAGATGTATGGGCTTCAAACACCTCTTTGCAGGATTTTTTGGGATCGTTTAAGGGAAATGCTTCGTTAAAAATTTCAAGAAGTTTCACCACCTGTTTGGCCATCATCACGCAGTTCCCGGAGATGGCGTAAAACATGATGCTCAATCGGGTTTTGGAAGAGGTGGAGCGAATCCGCAGGATCTGGTTGGCGTTGCAATCATCCACCAATTCTCTGAGATAATGAAATTGTGCACCAATGTGGTGGCAGTCCACAATGTTTTTATGGCTGAATGCGCTTTCCACCTGATCCAAGATGTCTATAAATACCTTTTTAATGGCCTTAAGTTCTTCGATCTGAACCGGAATTTCTGAAGCCGTCGGATAATCTGGTAATAGTTATAGGAGACCTCTTTGTCTTCCCGTTCAAGCAGCCGGAGCACCTTAAATATGTTGGCAATGATAATATTTGATCCCAACTGGAATTTCTTGGTTTTCTTTCGTTGTGCCCGCAGCGTGTCCAGGTTTTCGGCAAACAGGGCGTCAAAGGTCATGTCCAGGGAGTCTCTGATGCCTTTGAGCTGGTATGCCAGATGGTCAAAAGTATCTGAGACAGAATCCTGGAAATTTTCCACCTTTTCAAGATGGAAAATCGTGATCTCTTCCTTATCTTTTTCTTTGACCTCGTGATGCTTTTTATTTTTCCAGATCATAAACGCCACAAAGGCCATCAGGCCAATAATACCTGGCAGGTTGAATCGATAAATGATGTTGGCCGCAATAAAGGCTGCCACAAAGGCAATGAAGGCTGTCATGAACCAGCCCCCCACCACCGTAAGCACCCCGGTGATCCTGTATACCGCACTTTCGCGGCCCCAGGCCTGGTCGGAAAATGAGCTGCCCATGGCCACCATAAAGGTGACATAGGTCGTAGACAATGGCAGTTTAAGGGAGGTGGCAAATGAAACAACCGTAGACGCCACCATGAGGTTTACAGACGCCCGAATCAGATCGAATGAGGGCTTTTCCTTTTGGGACACATGTTTGGTTTCGTTTAGAGGCGTAACGCGTTTGGCCACCGCATTTCTAATATGCACCGGCGTGATGTTTTTCACGGAAAGAAATAGACTGTCAAACAGATTCACAATGCGGCGGGACAGCCATACGGATTCAAACCGTTCCATCCCCTCATCCTGCTGTCCCAAGCTGATCTCCGTTTCTGTTACCGTTCTGGCTTTTTTGGAAATCCACAGGGTCGTCACCATGATGGCACCGGCAATCAGCATGATAAACGTCTGGGACTGTACCTTTTTGCTCAACGCATCCATGGTGACGTTCATGGGATCGGCTGAGGCCAGAGCACTTTGAAAGGCGTTTAGACCGGCCAGCGGTACCCCGATGAAGTTTACCAGGTCATTGGCAGCAAAGGCCATGGCCAGGGCAAAGGTCCCAATGAGAACAATGAGTTTGAGGATATTGATTTTGAATAGATGGATCATGATATGGAAAACCGCAGCGGATACGGCAAAAATGCCGGCCATAATGGTGAGCGAGTTTCCTTTTATCCATGCCACGGTTTCTGCATCCATGAATGTGGCGCCCTTGGCCCCTTTTACCAGAATAAAAAAGGTGATGGCGGTCATGGCCATACCGCCCCATGCCGCACCATATCTGTTGAGCCGCGCTTTATAATCAAAGGTGAAAATAAGCCGGGAGATGAGTTGTACAATGGCCCCTGAGGCAAATGCCACCACAATGGAGAGCAGTATACCGCCGACAATGGCCAGGGCTTTGGCCGTATTGATATAATCCCATAACGCTAGCCCATTACTGCTATGGTCCAGTATTTTCATCAGGGACAGGGCCACTGCCGCCCCCAGCAATTCAAACACAATGGAGACTGTGGTGGATGTGGGCAGACCATGGGTATTGAATAAATCCAGCAGCAGAATGTCTGTGATCATCACCGCCAGAAAAATGGTCAGCAATTCTGGCATGGTAAAAAATTCTGGATGAAATATCCCTTTTCGGGCCACTTCCATCATGCCGCCAGAAAATGTCACACCCGCTAGAATACCGAAGCTCGCAATGATCATAATGGTGATAAAGGGCGCGGCTTTGGAGCCAATGGATGAATTGAGAAAATTCACCGCATCATTGGTCACCCCGACCACCAGGTCGAAAATGGCAAACAGAATCAACATACCGGCGATACCATAGTAGATTTCAATGCCCATGGCGTTTTACGTCCTTTTTTATTTATGTTGGAAATTAGGGTCCCCACCTGGAGAAATGAGTGGTTGTTTGGGTTTGTCTGATAATACAATGTTCACAATTTGCTGCTGCTTTTACATTGTTTTGTTCAATTTTTCAAGATGTTGGCGGGCACATTAACACAATGGTAATCTTTAGGAAACACTAAATCCAAATTACAGCCCAAAGACGCGCCGTCAGCATTGGGAATCGGCCGCCTTTAGTCTTAGGATGGTCTCGTAAACCTGTTTACGGGGAATATTATAGGTCTTGGCAAGCGCTTTGGCCAATTCAGATGTCTTGGGTGTCTCTGCCAATCGTTGTCGAATCAACGCTTCAAGATGCGCTTGAGAGAGGCGGGCCGCCGCTTTGTCCGCCCCTTGAATAAAAAGGACGCATTCACCTTTAACCGGATGCCGGGGGGGTAATTGGGACAAAATATGGGAAAGGGGCCCCCTGATAAATTCTTCATATTGTTTGGTCATCTCCCTGGCCAGGCAGGCATTCCGATTTCCAAGTAAATCCATGGCGTTTGAAATCAGTGTCTTTATCCGTTTGGGGGATTCATAGAAAATTAAGGTGGCAGACTGGGAAGACAGGCCCTTTATATAATCTGTCCGCGCTTTTTGTTTTTTAGGTAAAAATCCGCAGAACAGGAACCGGTCGGTGGGCAGGCCACAGACGCTCATCCCGGTCACTGCGGCATTGCATCCGGGGATGGGAACGATGTTGATATTTTGGGCGGCCGCCCGGTTCACCAATTTGTAGCCGGGATCTGAGATCAATGGGGTGCCGGCATCGGAAATCAATGCCACGTCTTTGCCCTGATTGAGCCTGTCAAGAAGGGTGTCTGCCTTACGGTCTTCATTGTACTCATGGCAGGCGGTCATGGGGGTGGTGATGCCGTAATGATCAAGCAGGCGCTTGGAGTGGCGGGTATCCTCGGCAGCAATGAGGTCCACTGCGTTGAGAATGCGCACCGCCCGGAAGGTCATATCTTCAAGATTGCCCAGGGGGGTGGCAACGATATAAAGGGTGCCGGCCATGTCAAACCCCTTGAAATGCATTGGGGATGATGGTGATTTCGGGCTGGGCGTCTGTCAAAAGCACCTCTACCACATCAAAGCGAACCCGTTGATTCAAGCACTGGTGCTGTTTTAGGTAAAACTGAGCCCCCATGATGATTTTTTTCTGCTTGGCCGGTAACACAGCTTCCCGGGGCCTGCCTTTTCTCAGGGTTGACCGGGTTTTGACTTCGATAAAGCAAAGGGTGTCGTTGTGTTTGGCAATGATGTCGATTTCGAAATTACGGGTATGAAAGTTGCGTTCAATCAGGGTGTAGCCATGGGCAGACAGATAGCTGGCCGCCGCATTTTCTCCGGCACGCCCCAGTTGTTTGCCGAACAGGCTCACGCCACCCCTTTAAAGCTTTTTCGATGGATGGCACAGGGACCGTAATGTGCGATGGCCGCCTTGTGGGCCTTGGTGGGATAGCCTTTGTGGCGGCGGAATCCATACACAGGGTATCTCTTATCCATTTCTACCATGATTCGATCACGGGACACCTTGGCGATGATGGAGGCTGCGGCCACGGAGATGCTTTTGGCATCCCCTTTGACAATGGCCTTTTGATCCGTATCCATGTCAATGGTGAATTTTCCGTCAATGAGCAAATAGTCTGGGGGGACCTCAAGGGCTTGAACGGCACGCTTCATGGATAACAACGCCGCCTGAAGCACGTTGATCTGATCGATCTCTTCATGGTCAGCAATGCCCACGCCAACGGCAACGGCCTTCTCTTTGATGAACGGAAAAAGGGCCTCCCGTTTTTTTTCGGTCAATTTTTTGGAATCCGTAATTTGTTCGCAGGTAAAATCCCTGGGCAAGATGACAGCCGCAGATACCACGGGGCCGGCAAGGGGACCCCTGCCGGCCTCGTCAATGCCTGCAATGGTGTTGTACCCGGCGCGTTCCGCCTGTTGTTCAAAGGCCCGCATCGGGTACAAGGAATGCTTTTTGGGATCAGGCAAAGCGTTTTTCTTTGATCCTGGCCGCTTTGCCCCGCAGGTTGCGCAGGTAGTACAGTTTGGATCTTCTGACCCGGCCGCGGGTGACCACTTCAATTTTATCAATGGCCGGGGAGTACAGCGGGAAAATTCTTTCGACCCCAACACCGCCTGAAATTTTTCTCACGGTGAATCTGGCGGATGCCAGGCCTTTGGTCTTTTTGATGACCACGCCCTGGAATACCTGGATACGCTCTTTTTCACCTTCCCGGATTTTTACGTGAACTTTGATGGTATCGCCGGAGTCAAAGGCCGGGATGTCCATACGCATCTGTTCTCTTTCAAGTTTTGCAATTACATTTGTCATGTTTCATTCCTTGTCTTTTGGCTGAATCTCAGCCATTTATAAGTCGGTCTAAATATATTGATGCCGCTGACCTGACAGACAGGTGATTGTATGACCCGGCGCCCGATATGGGTTCCAGGATGTAGTCACACTGTTCAATGATTTCGTCTGCCAGGCCCCACGCCGTGCCGAACACGATTACATGGGGCATATGTTCATTTAAATTCCGTTTTAAGTGCTTGCAACTGACCGTATTTTCATACGGCCTGGCACTTGTGGCCACCTTTACAAGGCCTTGGCTTTCCTGGGCTTGAATCTCTTTGCACATCGATTCAAAGCAATCAGAAATCCGGATCCGTTCCAACGCGGATTTTCTGGCCGGGTTGGCCGTTGCGCCCGCGCCTTGGGTCCAGTGTGCCATGATCTGTTGGCACAAGGCGGCTTGGTCCGGGTAGGGGGTCACCACATAATAGCCTTTCACCCCAAAGGTTCTGGCGGCCCGTGCAATATCATGCAGATCCATATTGGTCACGGCCGATCCCACGGTGTCCCCTTTTTTATTGACCACTGGATGGTGGATCAGGGCCAGATAGAGTTCAGCCATTGATCATCGTTTCAAGCGCGTTGCACCACTGCTTGAGAATGGCCTTCTCTTCGTCATCGGGTTTGACCGTTTCAAAAAGGTCTGGCCGTTTCATAAAGGTCCGCATCAGTGACGAACGTTTACGCCATTGCCGGATTTTTTCATGGTTTCCGGATAATAGCACTTCAGGCACCGCCATCCCGTTGTAAACCTCTGGCCGGGTATATTGGGCATGCTCCAGCCGATGGTCCATAAACGACTCGGACAGGAATCATCCTGGCCGTGGCGTCGATCATTGCCATGGCCGCCACTTCACCGCCGGTCATCACAAAATCGCCCATGGAGAGCTCTTCTTCCACCAGGCCGGCGTACACCCGCTCATCAATCCCCTCATATCTGCCGCAGATAAAGATCAGACCCCGGTCTGAAAGGCGGTCCCCCTCATCTTCACCGACCCCAGCCAGTTCACAGGCCTTGGCCTGGGTAAAGGGGTGGCCCTGGGGACTCATGCACACCACCTTGGCCTTTGGGCAATCCTGTTTGGCCCATTGAATGGCAGCTTCCAAGGGGCCCGGTTGCATCACCATGCCGGCACCGCCGCCGTAGGGTTTATCATCCACGTTATGGTGCTTATCCGTGGAAAAGTCCCTGATGTTGACGGCCTGACATTGGATCACGCCGGCGTCAATGGCCCGGCCCATGATCCCGTTGGCAAAAAACGCATCCATAAATTCTGGAAACAGGGTCAGTACGGTAAACTTCATGGGGCCGCCTATTGGGTAATGAACCCCTCGGGCAGGGTGGTTGTCAATATGCCGTTATCTATATCCACCCCATCCACAAAGTGGCGGTTCATGGGGATCAGAATTTCGGCGTTGCCCTGCTCAACCACCATAATATCATCGCCGGCAGTGTCAAACAGCCCTTTGATTCTACCCAAGGTTCCCAGCTTGTGGTCTTTCACCTCAAGGCCTTTCAGGTCTTCCCAATACCATGTGTCTTCTTCCAAGGCGGGCAGTTCATCGCGGCTCACAAGGATCTCTTTGCCTACGACCGCCTGGGATGCATTCCGGTCATTGATCTCTTTTAAAACCAGAAGGACCCCTTTTTTCCTCGGGGCTGCCTTAACAATGGTGTAGGTGTGCCCGCCGTCGGTACGACCTTCATTCCTGAGCACAATTCGACGCCCCGTGGCAAAGGTGTCAAGCGACTGTGCATAGGACCATACCTTTAGGTTGCCCGCCAGACCATGAACCCCTGTGACCTTACCGATGGTCAATAAACCGCCTTGTGTCATGGACTACTCAATGATCTCCAGCACTGTTCTTTTATTCAGTTTGGTGGATGCCGCGCTGAGAATGGTTCTCATGGCCCGGGCGGATCTGCCCTGTTTTCCGATGACCTTGCCCAAATCCTCTTTTGCCACCTTTAGTTCCAGCACAGAGGTTTGGTCTCCCACAACTTCCGACACCTGGACATCATCAGGATTGTCTACCAGTGCCTTTGCAATGTATTCAATCAGCTCTTTCATAAAACCATCTCCTTTTTAACGTGCCGCGGTGCAATGAAAGTCAATAGGGGGCAGACCGTTTCAACACAGTTAAGCAGATGCGTCTTGCTCAGCAGGCGCTCCGGTAACCCCCTGTTGTTTTAGGATGCTTTTTACAGTGGTGGTGGGTTTTGCCCCTTCACCCAGCCAATAGTTTACCCTGTCTGTTTTCAAGGTGATGGCTGCCGGTTCCTGCATGGGATCGTAAGTACCCAGGTTTTCGAGGAATCTGCCATCTCTGGGGGCTTCAACATCTGCTGCAACAATTCTGTAAAAGGGTTTTTTCTTAGTACCTTTACGGGCGAGTCTTATTTTTACGGCCATTGTCTTTGTGTTCTCCTTAAAACGGCAGCATGCCCCGCAGGGATTTCATGCCGCCTTTATTAAACTTTTTGACCATTTTCATGGACTGGGTATAACTTTTCAGCAGTTTATTCACATCCTGGACCGTGGTCCCGGATCCTGCGGCAATTCGTTTTTTCCGTGAGCTTTTGATGATCGTGTGTTTCTCACGCTCTTCAGGGGTCATGGAATTGATAATTGCCTCAATGCGAACAAACTCCTTATCACTGATATTCAAGTCCTTGAGCATTTTTTTATTGACTCCGGGCAGCATGCCCAGAAGATCTTTGATGGAACCCATCTTTCGGACGGACTGCATCTGGTTTTTAAAATCCTCAAGGGTAAATGCATTTTTACGCAGTTTTTTCTCAAGGGCTTTGGCTTCTTTCATGTCAACCGTTTCCACGGCTTTTTCAATAAAGGAGAGGGTGTCTCCCATGCCGAGGATCCTTGAGGCCATCCGGTCCGGATGAAAGGGCTCAAGGGCGGTTGTTTTTTCGCCCACACCAATGAACTTGAGGGGTTTACCAGTAACGGCTTTGATGGATAAGGCGGCCCCACCGCGGGCATCACCGTCCATCTTGGTCAGTACAAAACCGCTAATGTCCAGCCTCTTGTCAAACTCAGAGGCAATATTGACCGCATCCTGACCGGTCATGGCATCCGCCACCAGGAGGATTTCTGATGGGTGGATGCCGGTTTTGATCCCTTCAAGTTCCGCCATTAATTCATCGTCCAGGTGCAACCGGCCGGCCGTGTCAAGTAAGAGGGTGTCGCATCCCGCCTCCCTTGCAGCCAATTGCGCGGTCCTGGCAAATCTTTAAGGGCGCCATGTCCGTTGTGGACGGAAAAACCGGCACATCCATCTGCTTTCCCAGCTTGGTGAGCTGGTCAATGGCGGCCGGACGGTAAACATCCACGGGCACAAGATAGGGGGTTCTGCCCTGCTTGCGCAGATACCGGGCCAACTTTCCCGACGTGGTTGTTTTACCAGAGCCCTGCAGGCCCACCAGCATGATCGAAGTCGCCCCTGATTTGGCAAATTCAAGGGTCTGGTGGGTGGACCCCATCATTTTTGTAAACTCTTCGTTTACAATTTTGATGACCTGCTGACCTGGCGTCAGGCTTTCCATGACTTCCTGGCCAAGGGCACGGGTCCTTATATCTGAAATGACATTTTTTGCAACCTTATAATTGACATCCGCCTCAAGAAGCGCCATTCTGACTTGTCTTAAGCCGTCATCGATGTTCTTCTCGTTAAGGGTGCCGTGACCTTTTAATTTTTTAAAGACTGTATCCAGTCTGTCGCTTAAATTTTCAAACATAGATAGACCATCTTTCAAATGTCAAATCAAATCATTGATTTTAAAATATAATGTCTGTAAAGTCAAGAAAGTAATAATAACAGTCCCGGCAATTCTACATTTTAGAATTGCTGTAACAGTACATAGGAAGCTGGCGGTATCCGTCGAGGGATGGAAATCAAAAATTACGAATGAAAAACATATTGGAACTGAGCCGGGAAGAGCTGACGGACTGGCTTGAAAATAATGGGGTTCGGGCATTCCGGGTAAAACAGATTTTTAAATGGCTTTACCTGAAGCTGGCCTGTGACTTCGATGATATGACGGATCTGGGAAAGCCCCTTCGGGCATTGATGAAAGAGAATTTTGTCATTGGAAACATGGCCGTTGTTCATAAAGAAGTCTCCAACGACACCACAGAGAAATTTTTATTCCGCCTGCAGGATGGAGAATGTGTTGAAACCGTTTTAATTCCCGAAAAGGGACATTATACCCTTTGCGTCTCCTCCCAAGTGGGCTGTGCCATGGCCTGTAAATTCTGCCTTACGGCAAAAAACGGATTGAAACGGAATCTGACAGCCGGGGAAATAATTGATCAGGTCCGGTCAATTCGCCGGTACATCATGACCGAAAAGGATATGGATCCATTAGCGCTGTCCAATATTGTTTTCATGGGCATGGGTGAACCCCTGGCCAACTATGATAACCTGATCAAGGCCCTGGGGATACTCAAGGATACCGATCATGGTATGAAATTCTCTTCGCGTCGAATTACGGTGTCTACATCTGGCCTGGTCCCGAAAATCGGTGCCTTGGGTCACGATGTCGAGGTGAACCTTGCCGTCTCCCTTAATGCCGTGGACAACGAGACAAGGTCCCAACTGATGCCCATTAACAATACCTATGACATACAGTCATTGCTGGCCGCTTGCAGGCAATATAAGATGAAGCCAAGGAACAAAATCACCTTTGAATATATTCTGATGGCCGGCATCAATGACAGTGATGCCCATGCCAAAAAGCTGGTGCGGATTCTCACGCCCATTCGGGCCAAGATCTTGAAGATTTTGCTGGACCGCAATATGACCGCTATTGTCCGAAAGAGCAAGGGCGATGATATCTCTGCGGCCTGCGGTCAGCTTAACGCAAAAAAAAATCCTGTCCAGACAGGTTGTCCACAGGCTGTGGAAACAATGTTCACTCATGTCCCGTAGCCTTGTAGGTTGGGTTGAACGCAGTGAAACCCAACATTCAAGCATTCATGTTGGGGGCGTTCCTCAACCCAACATAGGCAGCTCATCTTTGAGGCCCTAAATTGAGCGACTTACCAAGGTAAGAATCATATTGTGACAGGGCCAGGCGTCTTAACCCCCAAAACTTTGATAAAAAGATAATTTTTCCTGAACCAGGCACTTCCAAAAGGCTGCGCAGCAACCTGCTCCCTTTGATCGTTTTGCCAAAGGCTTGCTGCACTCTCTGCTTCCAGTGCATCGGATCACGTCTAAGATGCATGATGGCCCCGACCAATATGCAGTCGTTACGGATTTGGTATAGCACACCAAAAGGAAATCTGTTGGTAAGGCTTCTGCGAGCTTGGCGTGAAAACATCGGCCAAGCTTCAGGAAAGAGTTGGATTCTCACAAATGTACGCTGTACCTCTGCTGCAAATTCAAAGCCCAAGCCAGAACTCTGTTCATTGTAGTAATCGACAGCTTCTGCAAATTCCTCTTCCGCACATGAGAGGACGAGTATTTTCACCGTTTATTGATCCTGGCCAAGACGTCTTCTGCCGGGGAAGCTGCAATCAAACCTTTGTCGTATGCTTCGATTCTAGATTCAATTTCTTCCGTCCAAGCAGCCTCAATCTGGTTGTCTCCAGAGATATCGAAACTCTCAAAAAGACGCTGAATTAACTCCGCCCTTTCAATGGGTGGCAGGTCAAGTGCATCTTTGAGGATTTTTTCGGTTGTAACTGGCATATCGTTTACCCCATGTTGTTTTATTTTCTATTCAAGTATACCCGACAACACACAGCTTTACAACCCAGGTAAATTCGGGTCGGTCCGTGAAAACCAATTTATCTTTAAAGGATATTCCCATATTTTACCCTTTTAAAATGGCCGATATGATTGTTTTCATGGGCATGGGTGAACCCCTGGCCAACTATGATAACCTGATCAAGGCCCTGGGGATATTCAAGGATACCGATCATGGTATGAAATTCTCTTCGCGTCGAATCACGGTGTCTACATCTGGCCTGGTCCCGAAAATCAGTGCATTGGGTCACGATGTCGAGGTGAATCTTGCCGTCTCCCTTAATGCCGTGGACAACGAGACGAGGTCTCAACTGATGGCCATGCCAAAAAGCTGGTGCGGATTCTCACGCCCATTCGGGCTCTTGAAGATTTTGCTGGACCGCAATATGACCGCTATTGTCCGAAAGAGCAAGGGCGATGATATCTCTGCGGCCTGCGGTCAGCTTAACGCAAAAAAAATTCTATCCAGACAGGTTGTCCACAGGCTGTGGAAACAATGTTCACTCATGTCCCGTAGTGAATGGCCTCTAATATTGGATTTTTATGTACACGACTCATCTCTGAGGCCCTAAATTGAGCGATCTTACCAAGGTATGAATCATATTGTGACAGTGCTGAAGACCGAATAACAAACTTTCCATCTGCCGTTTCCATTAACACTTGCTTTTTGACCAGGTTTTCAATGGCAGGGTCATTGGGATCAAGTTTTATGCCCTCAATATAGTAATCAATAATCGCATCGGAAATGATATCTTTTTCAATCATGGATAATTGCTTGAATGCATCATGGAACTGAACGGTTCCGGTGGGGATCCATTCCGTGAACGGCTTTGCCACAAAGACGTCTTGGGGTGTACCATCATGGGTCAGGCGGGGGTGGGGTTTAAATCCAAACCGATTGAAGTAAATGGGCAGTCCAATGAGTACGCAGCCTTTGCTGTCCATGGATTTTAGCAGAGCCAACCCTTTTTCAATCATGGTTGTACCAATTTGGATCCCCTGGTATTCAGGACTTACAGATACTGGCCCTAATGCATACCAATTGGTGGTGCCATCGGAAATGGTAACCGGGGAAAAGGCAATATGTCCCACCACCTGCCCATCCACTTCGGTAACAAGTGATAGCGTTAAGGCGCCCGCACTGCGGAGATCAGAAATGATAAAATGCTCTGTTTGCTCACTGAAAGAATGACCCTCAAAAGCGACTTTTGTAAGGGTACGAATCGCTTCGATGTCTGAGGGCTCTTCTTTTCGAATACTCATTGTATCATCCTGTGCCAACGCTGATAATATGCAACAGAGTTCGGCGTTTTAGGTGTCAGGCGGGGGTGGGATCAGCAGGCTGTGGAAGGCGCTTGATGCCGGCGTCGTCACTTCTACTTCCCGGATGGTTTTTCCTTGTGTCACACGGACGATTGACGGCGTACCTGGTGTTGCTTTGGTATAGCCGGCTGTAATCCTGGCCGCTAACTTGATTTCTTTTTCAGTGGGGGGGCCCAAAAAAATGGCATCCGGGCCAGGCATACCAGCATGACGCAGGCGAATATGCTTGTCCGGGTCGTAGAGTTTCATGATCCGCTTGTTGTCTCCTTTGTTCCTGCCGACGACAAGTTTGGCATCATGGCTGAGGCGGAAGTGACGGCCGTGGTTGAGCATACAAAGTGCTACAGGATCTTCGGTTTTCTGGATGTAGAGCAGGTCTTTTAGACGGCTTGAAAACCCTTTGTCTGTTAACACACAGCCTCCGGCAGGCGGGGGGTATTCAGTGATACCGTATTGTTTGGCAAGGGCCATCTGCGCTTTTCGGCCCCGGCCGCTGATGGCCAAAAGCTGTTCCCGATCCACCAGGCCGTCCTGCTCCACTTTGGTTTCTGGCAGCAACTTGCCACTCAAAGGGCGGACCAGGTAGCCGTCAAATTCCGAGTGCTTTTCCACCCATCGCATTGCATTTTTAGTCTGAGATTTTGGGCGCTGGCCGATCACTTCACCTGAAAACAGGAAATGAAATCCCTGTTGCTTCATCATCTCTCCGGCCAGCTTAAACATCAAGGCATGGCAGTCCATACAGGGATTCATATTTTTACCGAAACCGGCCTTGGGGGACCGCATCATTTCCATGTACTCAGGTGTTATATCTTTGATGATGAGAGGAATACCCGTCTGTTTGGCGGCGTTTTTAGCCGCCTTTGCATTAAAAAATGGGGTCTCGAAACTGACCCAGGTCACCTCAATCCCCTGGTCTTGGAGGACCAGGGCCGACAAAATGCTGTCCAACCCTCCGGAGCAAAGCCCCAGGGCTTTTATCCCTGTTGTAGTTTGACTTTGGTTCATATATAAAATGCGTCTATGGATGCTAATGTTATTCAACAAATTCTGGAAAGATTAAGTAACCGGTACCCGGTTGTCAATACCCAGCTTGATCATGACACCCCCTTTCAACTGCTCATTGCCACCATCATGGCGGCCCAGTGTACCGACGC
>PDWI01002544.1_pt1 | contig 28022 bp, 22 predicted proteins | sample 1430891 | NCBI WGS metagenome assembly PDWI01 (sample SAMN01162508, study PRJNA174530) | Oral metagenome, whole genome shotgun sequencing project. | biome: Marine environment; feature: Marine mammal; material: Swab sample of the gingival sulcus; isolation source: swab sample of gingival sulcus... | reverse complement strand
AAACTTGGTCATATACTTACGTTGGTCTAAGAGAATTTTGCAGTCAGAGTTATTGATGATACTCTCCTTGACGATGGGCGACTGAATGATGTCATCTACTTCTTGTGTTACGACAATAGCTTCGCCAAAGAACTTACGCACCGTTTTGTAGAGGTACTTGATGTAGTCTGCCATATTCGCCGATGCGATGGCTTTCCACGCCTCTTCAATGAGGATCATCTTACGCACCCCTTTGAGGCGTCGCATCTTATTGATGAAGGTCTCCATAATGATAATCGTTACCACAGGAAACAAGTCTTTGTTATCCTTGATGGCATCAATCTCAAAGACGATGAAGCGTTTCTTCAAAAGGTCAATATTCTGCTTTGAGTTAAGCAAGAAGTCATAACGTCCTCCCTTGTAGTACTGCTTGAGCGTTGTCAGCAGGTTGTCAATGTTAAAGTCATTGATGGTAACCTTGATGTCTCGTTTCTTCAAGTCCTCACGATAGCTATCACGTAAGAACTCATAGTAGGTATCAAAGCAAGGACGAAGTGAACGATCTGACTTTATCAGCTCAAGGTAGGCATTGACAGAAGAGCCTAGCTCGCCAGCTTCAGTCTTGCTGACCTTCTCGTCAGCTGACTTCCACAGCGTGAGTAAGAGCGTACAGATACTTTCCCTCTTCTCTACATCGAAAACATAGTCATCGGTATAGAAAGGGTTGAAAGAGATAGGGTTTTCATCTGTATAGGTAAAATACACGCCGTCCCCTCCTTTGGTCTTAGAGCGTATCAGCTCACATAAGCCTTGATAGGAGTTCCCTGTATCTACTAAGAGGACGTGTGTGCCTTGTTCGTAGTACTGTCGCACCATATGGTTCGTGAAGAAAGACTTCCCACTGCCACTCGGTCCGAGAATGAACTTATTCCTATTAGTAATCATCCCTTTCTTCATAGGCAGGTCAGAGATGTCTAAGTGTATGGGCTTACCTGATAGTCTATCTGCCATCTTAATGCCGAAGGGCGAGAGGCTATCTCGGTAGTTCGTCTCAGCAGTGAAGAAGCACAAGGCTGGAGCAAGAAAAGTATAAAAGCTTTCTTCATAAGGGAAGTCAGCTGCATTACCAGGAATCCCTGCCCAGTAGAGCGTGGCTACATCAAGCGTGTTGTGTCTGGGCTTACAGCCCATCTGTGCGAGAGCTGAGCCGACATCGTTCTTGATCTGTTGCAGTTCGTCTTCCTTATCGCTCCACGCAAGGATGTTGAAGTGAGCCTTAATTGGGCTTAAGCCTTGCGAGTGAGCGACGTTGAGAAACTCTTGTAGCCACGCTTCGTTAATCTGATTGCTACGGCTATACCTCGCTAAGGCGTGCATATTACGAGCCTGTTTCTCAAAGAGGCTTAATACCTCATCGCCATCTTCGATGAAGAGATACTGATTGTAGATATGGTTGCAAGATAGGAGCAAGCCTAGAGGTGCTGAGAAAGAGAGCTGACAGTCGCTCCTATCAGTAGATAAGCGTTCGTAACGTAGGTTCGTCTCTACGCTTAGGGGAAGGTCTTCCGTGTCAGCAAGCGTATGTAGGCATAGCTTATTGTCGCCAATACGTAGTTCTCCATCATTGAAAGAGATGTCTTCTAAGCTCTCTACGCCTTTATTGGATAAAGCAAAGTACTTTTCTAACAGTCCTTGTTCTTCCTCTGTCCCTATAAGTTCCTCTTCGCCTAAGCGTCTCAGCCCAATAAACTCACTCTCGTTTAAGATACGCTTAAACTGAGCGACGGCTTCAATAAACTTATTGACCTCCTCCTTATTCGTTAGCTCCTTGGGGACGATACGTCCACGGCAGAGGATAGAGAAGTTACTCTCTTGTTGCAGATGGCGCTTGCTCGTCTTCGTGATGTAGAGGTAGCAAGAGTGATTGAGGAAGGGACGCTCGGAGAAATGTCGCTCCGAGGCTTGAGCAAGGAAGCTAAGCTCCTCATCGCTCTTAGCACTGTCGTAGTTCTCCTTGATGAACCAGTCTTGCTTATGTACAATCGTGTACTTAGGTAAGACCTTAATGGCTTTCTCCCAAGTAGCGTGTAACTGTTCATACTCTTGACTGGTCAAGCTAAATAGTTCAGCAAGCTCCACCTTAAAAGCAAGTGTCAGGTCTGCATCCTTAGAGAGGATACAGCCTTGCTCAATCGCTAGCAAGGGAAACTTGTCTTCTAAGGTGAACTTGTTCTTTGTGTTTTTCATCGTTTAATCTTTTGCTTTGATGAGAAGAAATGTCTTATTGAACGGCAATGACTTAGGGAAGCAGGGTGCAGACGCTTAGCTCGTACTTTCATCAGTCCATACTGTCCGTATTTATTGTTTAGGGCAAACGTTTGCCATACGACAAGTACAGCACCCACTAAGCCTAAACCGAGACAGAGGGCTTGAGTAACACCACAGAAGTATAGAATGACGACAAGGAGGAAGTCTGCCAGCAGACCTCCTGCAAAGAGCCATAGATATTGAGCTTTTAAGCCCTTGAACTCTACGCTACGCCCTACCCCCTTATTGATTTCCCATTTAGCCATACTAGAGGAAGAAGCTTCTTAGGATAGTAGCTGCGACAATCAAAAAGATACAAGATCCAAACCAGCTGGCTGCCGTCTTACTCGTGTCGGGATCACCACTGGAGAACTTATTATAGACCTTAACGCTTCCTATGAGCCCAACGACAGCTCCGATGGCATAGATAAGTTTAGTTGAGGGATCAAAGAAGGACGTTACCATCTTTGTAGCCTCGTTAATACCTGCTAAGCCATTACCTTGGGCATAGGTTGTCTCTATGACTCCGAAGAGCGTCAAGCATAAAAAAAGAATGTGTTTTCGTTTCATAGATTTTATATTTAATGTCTTACACCGCAAATATATAGAGCTATAAAACACGCTTTTAGACTGAGGGAAAGGCTGGGAAGACATAGGAAGTATAGGGAAGTCGTTTGTCCAGACTTAGAGATAAAAAACTGTTTTTGATTCTTTATGTAGTTTTTTTGAAGATTTCTATTTTTTTGTATCTTGCACAGAGATATTAATCAAAAGGCAGAAGAAATGGAAGATTATACAAGAATTGAGTGGTTAGATCAGAGTGAATGGGGAATTATAAAAAACATTCATATTATATCAGATACCAAATATGGAGAAACTCTTGTAGGGAATATTCTGTATAAACGAGATTTTACAGAGTCCTATAATTGTAATTCCCCAGAAGATGAGGTTGATATCGCTATTCTATATGCTATAAAAGAATTATATCCAAAATCACAGGTTATAACCACCCCACTATTACTTAGTACTCATAAGAACAATTTAAAATTGTGTAAGAATAAAATCAAGGTTGCCTCTGAATTATCTGTTATACCAAAGTTAGACGATTATTCTTATGCAGATCTAATCGAATTAAAATCTCTCAAGTTCAAAACCATAAAAATTCCAATAACGGTATATACAATTTATCCTAAAAGCTACATACATAAGATGTTTAACATTAAATATCCTTTGGATAAACCTGATTTGATTGATAAAATAGCAAATATAAAATTTGAATAGTTGATTCTATTAAGATTTAGAGTGGAAGTCAAAATTGACTTCCACTCTAAATCTTAATCTAAGAATTTGCAAAAATTTTATATGTTAAGTTAGAGATAATAAGCTAAGGGTTTTTGCTCCGAAGTGTCGTTTTTTTCTTGCTCCTTAGAAGTGTCCTTATCCTCCTCGTTCCCCTCATCCTCCTCAAGAGGCTCTTCGTCATTCTGCTGACGAAAGATTCTTAATAAGTCTCTATTAACCTTATCTTGCTGATTGAGATGCTCTGCATACTTATCCATAAACTCAGAGCCTCTGAGTTTCTCCAGACTCTGCTTGACAGCTGTCTGTTCTTGAGCATTTAAGGAAGACCTAGTGCTTGCTTGTTGTAAGACGGCAAGCTCTTTCATCACTAAGCCTGTGCTAGAAACCTCTACGTCCTTATCATCAACAAGCAAAGCTTCTTCTAGCTCTATTTCGTCCTCATTAAGTTCCTCTGTCGTATTAGGAACATCTATTTCATTCACTTCCTCTTCGTCGTCCTGATCTTCAACTTCTGAGTTCTTAGATGGTAGGGCTTTATCCAGCTCTGCTAACTGCTTTTTGAGGTCAAGGCTTTGTGTCTGCCCAACAAGAGAAAGTTCTACTTCGTTTGTCTCAGACTTTGTTTCATTAGGGCTATCTCGCTTAAAAGAAATAATCTTATACCTAAATAAAATTAAGATATAAAGAGTAAGAAGGATTAACCATAAGATGACACAAACGGCTATAATATATATGACGATATCTTTCATTGTGGTATTGTTATTTTACGACGGCGTTTAGCTGCTGTCACGTTTAATAAATCTCTGTATTCATTCAAGTGTCCTCGTAGGATATTCTCGATATAGGCAGTAAGGCTAATTTCTTCACCTAAGTCAAAGAGGACATAGCGTAGGAGCTGTAAAGTTTCTGCATTTACTGTGAAATTAGTCCTTTGCTTAAAGGACTGAGGAGCGAAGAACTGCTCCCTATAGCTTGCATAGTCTTGTCCTCGCTCCTTGATTTGTCGTATAGGTTTCGTCGTGGCAGATGGCTTTACTTCTTGCTCTTGTTTGCTATCAAGACTTTCCCTCTCCTCCTCTTCGTCTATGGGGTCAAAGCCTAAGGGACGACGCTCTTTATTAACGCCAATGTTTGCCATATCCTTGAGTTTCTTATCTAAGAATGCTTTGCGTTGCTCTTCTATACTTGCCATATTATTGTCTATTTAAGTTGATACGTAAGAGTAGTTCTTCGACCCATTCATCAATGCCTAAGCCTTTACGTAAGCTCTTGTTCGGAGGTAGGTAAGAGGAACGGAAGACACGCCTTAGTCCGCCCTGTGCTAGCTCGTGAGAGATACGAACGGCTGAATGGATACGACTCTTAAAGAGAGACAGCTCTTCCTTTTTGATATACTTGTTGTAATGGTCTATCAGCCTTGTAGAGGCTCGTCTATCAACCTTATTCCACAAAAGCAAAAGGTCTTTAATACGTACGTCAGTCATAGAGATGCCTAGATCACGAATAGTCTTGGCATAAGCTAAGGATGAAGCCAAAGACTGCACGTCAGCTTCTATCGGAGAGATGATGTAGTCCATCTCACAGGATAGTGTCAGTAAGTCCCTTGTGCCTGAATGCCCTGGGAAATCAAAGAGGACAAGGTCAATGTCTTGTGTTTTGTCTAAATACTGCTCACAATCTTTAATCGCCTGCTCTGCTGTGCTGCGCAGGATACGGTAAGAGGGCTGACCAAAAGCTTCGAAGTGTCGTTGAAGACCTTCTGCCATATCAGGCTCTTCCTCTATTAAGGCTCGCTCTCGCTCCCTTAACTTAAAGAATGATTCTTGCGTACCATCGCAGTCCACGACAAAAAGCTTAACGCCTTTCTCATAATAGAGAATAGAAGCTAGTATCTCAGCGAGGCTACTCTTCCCCACACCTCCCTTCTGGGAAGCAAAGCCAATGTAAATAGGCTTGTTCTTTTCTGTTTTCATAATGACAATATTATGTGTATTTATTTATATATGTATGTGTGCATAATTGTATGCTTGTAGGTAATCGTTCAAGAATATTTATAGACTTATATAGATAGCAATGTGCATATGTGTCATTCTACTAATCTGTTGATTGGTCGAGATGTCGATATATCGATTTGTTTGTTTGCATATTTGTCGATTTATCGAAATGCATAATTGTCGTCTTGTATGCTTGTCTTCATACAAATAAACAGACATTTCTATCTAAATTTTAGCACAAAAGGAGAAGAAGGAAAACATAGGATAAATAGGGATATGCTCTTATTATGAACAAATTACATCTTCGCCGTAACTTTGCAGATGAAAAGCATAAGGACAGTATAATACCCCTTTTCTTCTACTTGAATATGGCAAGGTGTGTCTTTGTCCGACAAACTTCGTTTATCCGACAAAAACGCCTTGCCCCTGTCAGGGGAAAAGATTATTCCAAAGTCATAATCAAGAAAAACACAATGAAGAACACTGAAAAAGGCTTTATCAAGCTAAAAGTCCCACGATGGGATAGATGGGACACACGTATCCCAAATGAAAAAGACCAGCAGAAGCTGATTGACTTATTCACTCGCTCGGGGGCAAAAACAAAGTCTGACTTCGTCAGAAGCCAGATACTAAGAGAGGATTTTAAGGTCGTCATCGTACGTAAAGAGCAAGAAGACTACTACCATAAGTTAAGTATGCTGACAGCACAAATACATAAAATAGGCGTGCTGTATAATCAAGCGGTACGATCCATTAACAGCTATCATTCGGTAAAGATTGCTCAAGTACTCCTAAACAAGTTAGAGACTTATTCCTTAGAGATAAGGTCGCTCTTAGAAGAAGCTGTCAAGCTAACAGAAGAATACAGAAAACAATGGTAGCTAAAATATCATCATCGGAAAACTTAGGTGCTGTCTTAAGCTATAACTTCAAAAAGGTAATGAAGGAAGAAGCTTCTGTCATCTTAGTCTATAAGCTCTATCAACAAGAAGAGGGAGCATACGCTATGGACGAAGTGCTGGCAGATATGGAGCAGGCTATACCTAAGCTATGCCGTACGAAAAAGAAGGTCTTTCATTGCTCACTTAACCCTCATCCAGACGAAGAGCTTTCTGATGAGCAGTTACAAGCCATAGCCCAAGACTATATGACTGAACTCGGCTATGGTGAGCAGCCCTTCATCGTCTTCAAGCACAATGACATTGAGCGAGAACATATCCACATAGTTTCTCTTCGTGTCAATAGCGAGGGTAAGAAAATAAGTGACAGCTTTGAGAAATGGAGGAGTAAGCGTATCACAAACAAGCTTGAAGAAAAATATCATCTAAACCCAAGCTCACAACCATCGATTAAGCCAAAGAGACAAGTCGCTAAGGTTGATATTACAGAAGGCAATATCAAAGAGCAGGTTGCTCAAGTCTTAAAAGAGGTATGGACAAACTATGCCTTTCAGTCAATGGGTGAGATAAATGCTGTATTAGCTGATTATAGGCTCAAAGCAGAAGAGGTCAAGAGTGAGTATCACGGCAAGCAGTATGAGGGAGTCGTCTATGTCCCCATTGATGATAAGGGCGAGAAAAACTCCACCCCTATCAATGCCAAAGATTTAGAACGAGCCTATGGCTACACAGCATTACAAACGAAGATGAAGCAGTCAAAGGCGATTGTCAAGCTCCATATCCCAGAATTACGTTCTAAGGTCTTAGCTGCGATGCAGTCCTCTCCTCTGACAATACAAGAGTTGAAAAAGGAACTTACTGCTCAAGGCTTAGACTGTTTTATCCGTAGCAATGCTCAAGGGCGTATCTATGGCATCACCTTCATTGACCATAAACAAGGGCTGATTGTCAATGGCTCTCGACTAGGTAAAGGTTATTCAGCCAATATCTTCAATAGCTATTTCAACAACACAGCAAACAACCCATTCTTAGATGAAAGCCTTTATCCCAAGACCATTATAAAAGACTGTCAAGAAAAGGAGCTAAGCCCCCAAGTAGGCAATAAACAAGAGGAGGGCGACCCCCTCTATGAAGATATCCTAGGCGACATCTTAGATACGCCTATCTCTTCTGTTAATGAGGATTGGAAAGAAAAGGCTTGGCAGAAGAAGCTTAGACGACAAAACAAAATGAAAATATCTCGTAGGAGATAGTGCAAGAAGACACATACACAAAATAAAACTAATACTATTATGGCACAAGAAGATGATTTAAGAGGCTTAGCCAAAGTGATGGACTTTATGCGTGGTATATCCATCATCTTTGTCCTCATTAACTGTTATTGGTTCTGCTACTCAGCCTTTACTGAGTGGCACTTAACCTTAAGCATTATAGATAAGATTTTAATGAACTTTCAAAGAACAACAGGCTTGTTCTCCTCAGTTCTTTGGACGAAGCTCTTCGCCTTTGTCTTCCTTACTCTATCCTGCATAGGTACAAAAGGTGTCAAGGACGAAAAGATTACTTGGCTCAAGATAGGTATTGCCCTATCTATAGGTTTAGTCCTCTTCTTTCTAAACTTTTGTCTACTTCATCTACCCTTAGGAGCAGAAACGAGTGCTATACTCTATATCTCAACCATAGCCTTCGGCTATATCTGTCTCTTGATGGCTGGCGTATGGATAAGTCGTCTATTAAAGGACAACCTAATGGACGATGTCTTCAACTTAGAGAATGAGAGCTTTCAGCAAGAGACACGCCTAATGGAGAATGAATACTCCATCAATCTCCCAACACGTTTCTACTACAAGAAAAAATGGAACAGAGGCTGGATAAACATTGTCAATCCATTTCGTGCATCTATGGTCTTAGGTACACCTGGCTCAGGTAAGTCCTTTGCCATTGTAAACAACTACATCAAGCAGCAAATAGAGAAAGGCTTTGCGATGTATATCTATGATTATAAGTTCCCAGATCTGTCAGAGATTGCCTACAACCATTTGCTCAAGCATTCAGATAAATATGAGGTGCAACCGACCTTCTATGTGATTAACTTCGATGACCCACGTCGATCACATCGTTGTAACCCTATCAATCCTGCAATGATGACAGACATATCTGATGCTTATGAGTCAGCTTATACCATTATGCTTAACCTCAATCGTTCGTGGATACAGAAACAAGGGGACTTTTTTGTTGAGTCGCCAATTATTCTCTTGGCTGCGATAATATGGTTCTTGAAAATCTATGAAGATGGTAAGTACTGCACCTTTCCACACGCTATTGAGTTCCTAAATCGTCCCTACGCTCAGATATTTCCTATCCTCACAGCTTATGATGAACTAGCAAACTACCTATCGCCTTTTATGGATGCTTGGGAGGGCGGTGCTCAAGACCAGCTACAAGGGCAGATAGCTTCAGCTAAAATCCCTTTATCAAGAATGATTTCTCCTGCTCTATACTGGGTGATGACAGGCGATGACTTCTCTCTTGATATCAACAATCCCAAAGAGCCTAAAGTACTCGTCGTAGGTAATAACCCAGACCGACAAAATATCTACTCTGCAGCTCTTGGCTTGTACAACTCACGTATCGTAAAGCTCATCAATAAGAAAAAACAGTTGAAATCTTCTGTGATTATTGATGAGTTACCAACGATTTATTTCCGAGGCTTAGATAATCTCATCGCCACAGCTCGCTCAAACAAGGTAGCCGTATGCTTAGGCTTTCAAGACTTCTCTCAGCTTACTCGTGATTATGGAGACAAAGAAAGTAAGGTGATTCAGAATACCGTCGGTAATATATTCTCGGGGCAAGTAGTAGGCGAAACAGCTAAGACCCTATCGGAACGTTTCGGGAAGGTCTTACAGCAACGGCAATCTATCTCTATCAACAGGCACGACAAATCAACTTCCATATCTACTCAGTTAGATAGTCTGATACCTCCGTCAAAGATTAGTAACCTCACACAAGGAATGTTTGTCGGCTCTGTGTCGGATAATTTTGAGGAACGTATAGAGCAGAAGATGTTTCACTGCGAGATAGTCGTCGATGTGGCGAAAGTATCAGCTGAGACAAAAGCCTACAAGCCGATACCTATCATCGCTCCATTCATAGACGAAAATGGCAATGATACCCTCAATGAGAGTATCACTGCCAACTATAAAGCCATTAAGAAATCTATTCTTTTACTCGTACAGTCAGAAACAGAGAGGATTAAGAATGACCCTGAACTGAAGTATTTGTTAAAATGATATTTTATTACAGAAGTATTTACTTTAGTCTTGTGAAATAATTTCAGTCATTAAGCTTGTTGAAATCCCGAAATTATCAACTAAGTTGCAACAAAGCTGTTTGTTTCGACACGTTCAACAACCGAAAAAAGTTGCTCTTGATTATGTAATCCTTAAAATAAGATTCAAGTAGATACTACCGTTTTATTATAAAGAAGATTTATGTTATGTAAAAAATACAGGTTTTTTATTTGGATATTTAATGATAATTATTAACTTTGTAATATCAATAAGTTAGTTTTTAGATTATAAATATGAGAAATATTTTTATAGTTACGATTATTAGCTTACTTAGTATTCTTGTTCCAAAAGGATCTGCACAGGAAGTAAGGCAACTTTATCCAACTACTACATTAACTCAGGTAGTAGATTCTCTTGTGCTGTATGCTCCCCAAACACGCATTAAAACCTTAAATTTAAGAAATGAAATTCTCAGACAAGAGAATTATCATAAAAGTTTTCTGCCAGCTTTGCAGATTTCATTTGCTCCTATTAGTTTCAATCGTTCTCTTCGATTGCTTCAAAGCCCTGTTGATGGTTCTTATTCAAATGTAGAAGATTACACAAACCAAGCAAGAGCCTCATTTAATATACAACAAAGAGTCCCTTGGACAGGGGGCCAACTAAGTGTTGGCTCTGGATTAAATTTATTATCCGAGTTTAAGTCAGAACGACATAACTTTAGCTCTAATATTTTTAACCTTGCTTATAGTCAGAAGCTTTGGGGTGGATATCGTTTATTTGAATTTGAAAGAAAGCTTGAAAAGCTAAAAGCAAATCTTATAAATATTCATTATTGCTCAGAGATTGCTAAACTACAGAAACAAGCGACTGAATTATATATCAGAGCTATACAAGCAAAGATTCGTATAGAACTAGCAAAACATCAATTAAAAGCGTTAGATAAGACACTGCTTACCTCAGACTTAAAGCTAAAACAGAAACAAATAACTCAATATGATTATAATCAGATTGAACTGCAAAAACTAAATCAAGAATATCAACTTAACGAAAGTAAAGCATCATATAAAAATAGTCTGAAAGCACTATCTTTATTTTTAGATTATGATATAAAAGCAGTAAGCTTACCCAAGGAGAACCTACCATTACTTATTGATTATGAAGACTTTTTATTTCACATGAATAAAAACAACTTAGAAGGACAAGAACGTACAATCAAAAAGTTAAATAGCGAACAAGCTCTTTATCAAGCGAAGTTAAATAGAGGAATTGCTAATAGTACCTTGAGCCTAAACTATGGAATGAATCAATATGCGAATAATTTTATAGGGGCATATCAACACGGCAATGTGCAACAATCCTTATCTCTAAATTTACAAATTCCCATTTTTCAATGGGGCATTGGAAGAAATAAACTACAAATAGCAAAAAACCAGTACTCGCAAACTCAAATACAATTAGAAGAAGAGCGTAAAAACTTTGAATTAAGGCTTCAGAAATTAGTTGAACAGTATAATCAATGTATTAAGCAATGGTTGCTATCTAAACGTGCTTATCAATTAGCTATTGAAAATTATAATAGATCATTGAAACTTTTTTCATTTGGCAAGATATCTATTCACCAATTATTAACTGTTGCCCGAGAGCAGAAAAGTATGCAAACACGCTATATTGCTAAGATGGGAGAAGTTTATAGTCTATACTATGAACTTAGAAGTCTGGCATTATATGATTTTAAGGAAAAAGTTGAACTGATTCAATTATTTGTCAAATTATTAAGACATTAAATTTATAAGAAATAAATACATCAAAATTATGAAAAAGTCAAGGAAATTAAGTTTAGAAGAATTAGCACAGTCAATGAATGTTGTTGATGAAAATGAGCAAAAGTCATTGATCGGGGGATGGCGTATGAGCGATATCCCAGAATATAGAGAGACACATTTATTTACTATGGAAGAATATAGTGAATTATGGGATAATGGAGTCTGGAAAGGAGGAAATGTAGAAGGATTAGGGTATAAAGAAGCTCAAACTCCTAAGACTAATCCTGAATTTGAGAAAAAATATCATATTGTTTCTGCATTACCTAGACATAACCTTGAATGGCTTAAAGGTCAAGGATATGTTTACTTAGAACAGGGAAACTATCATGCCGCCTCTTTATTTTTTGGGGAAGGAAAGCACTTTGATAGTATTGAAGAAGCATTAAGAGCTGCGAATGGAGGAGAGACTCCATTATATGCAAAAGTTGGTTTCCAAAGACATCCAGGAAGATATAATAGTTTTAATGATAATCATGATGAGCCGATGATTTGGAAAAGGGAAGATTCTCATTATAAGCATAATGGGAGATTTTCTTTGTCTGAGGAGTTGGATGAATGGAATGTTTATCCTAATGGAAACACAACACATTTTAGGAAGAAAGAGGATACTATTTATATTACAAATAGAAACGGAAAAAAGATAAAAATAGAATTAGCTCCAGGCACAGTCTCTGAGTTCTATGAGGCTGAATATAACAAAGAGCTTAGAACAAAAATGATTGCTTTCAAATTTAAGGGAAATAAAAGCGATACTGCAAGAGAACTTCTATCTTCTATTGCTCCACATTCAGATGTAGAATGGGCGGTTACTGAATACACAGAGAATGGAGTTTGTTATTCTATTTTATCAACTACACAAGGGAAAAAATCAGATGGTTCTTCTATGTTCTTTTTAGATATATTGATAAAGAGAAAAGAAGAAGGACGAGATATAAAGATTATACATCATACTCATTTTCATCCTGATGGAAATAGAATCCCTTCTGGATATACGGATCTTAGAGATCAAAAGACAGGTTCTATTAAAGAACCAGCAAAAACTTATGGAGATTACTCATACATTTTTCGTGCAGAATGTTTAGGAGCGACCGCATCTGTATTAACCCTAAATTCTAGGGGTGAAGAAGTTGAAATGCCATATAACTCAAGACAAACAGCTAAAGATTTCGGACTTCTTGATTCTAATCATATGTTAAATGATGTTGTAATCACAGCTCCTTCTAAAAAATTAAAGATATTAAGACCTGAAGATCGTCCTCTATTTCCAAATATTAGTCCAAGGCAGCCATGGCTTGAAAGACATCTGAAGAATAAGGAGGAGGAAATTTCTGAGAACTCTGGAGTATCTTTCTTTTAGTTTTTTATGACTCAAAAACATCTAAGTATGAAATGGAAATTATTTACATTGCTTGGTCTCTGCTTATTAAGTTCTTGTTCTTTATTCCTTAGTAAGGAACAAGAAATTCATCGTTCTGAGGATAGAGATTATTCTCAGCACAATAAGCTTATGGAGCTACAATATAATAAGCTTATGGGACTATTAGACGAGATGGAAGGTCCTCCTATTAATATAACTCCCACAGCTGAAAATATAGAACCTAAAAAGATTGAGAAATTTCAAGAATTTAAGATATTAAATCAGCATTTCATAAATTTCCTCAAAGAAAAGATTGATAAGCATGTTTCAGATAAAGATAATGCATTTATTACTATTGCAGTAGGCTTGCTGGGAAATCCAAAACTTTGTGGAATGACGCTCTCTCTTAAAGGAATTGATATTTATAAATATGATAGCTGGTATTATTATACTATAATAGATGGAGTTCCGATACTCCTCCCCAAGTATATGGCTAATAGTCCTCTGTTTAAAGTGGAAAAATCTTTTATTGAAATACCAATTTTAGTTAATCATCGAGCATATTGGCATTATTATGATTGCGACTTTATCGTTACAGATTCTGTAGCTCGGCAAGTAACAAGATGGAGACATTCTAGTATTTACTAAAATCTAGTCATCAGACGACAAAATGGACACATTTTTCGGTTTACTAATTATCCCTTATTACTGCAATGAAAATTATGAAATATAATAATCCATTATCAAGTATTCCACAGCCGATACAAGGGTATATTGACTATCTCTTACTCAATGTGTATTCGTTATCTTCTTCTGGTCTATACGAGGGAAAGATTGGCTTTGCCGTGGTTTTATTTGAACTATCAAAGTTGTATCAGAATGAATATCTTGAAGAGCAAGCCTATGAGGTATTAAAGGAAGCCTTAGTTAGTAAACAAGAGGATTGCTCTCTTGAACATGGCTTAGCAGGTATCGGCTATGGGTTTTTATATCTTACTCATAATAAATTTATTGAAGCCGACTTTGAAGAACTATTTGGGGAGCAACATCAGCAAGTTATAAAGAATATTGAAACTCTATTGGAGCAGTCAACAGATATAAGAGAACTCTCATCTCAACTTTATTATCTCTATGCTTACCAGCTTTATTCCAATAGAAATGATATCAAAAATTTAGCGTTAAATGTTAAAGAAAAAGTTGTCAGAATTTTAATCGACATCTATAGTCAAAGTGTTGAGCAAGGGATTTATGCAAAACAAGCAACAGCTCTTACTGTCTACCAAACAGAGTATTTCTTAAAAATATGTTATTGGTCTAATCAAAAAGTTAATGGAGATTTCATTGAAGCATTACTTAAGTTTATCAAATGTAGAGGAGTTAGTCTATTACCTCTTATGACTGTTTACCTAAGTATTTTAGCTGAAAATAAGCATAAGATAAGTCCTTTGATTGAAGCAAACCACCGTCCTTCAGTTGTTTCATCTCTCAAGCTTAACTTCTTAAGCCCAAATGAATATATAGACCTCCTCTACTTATTAAATCACTCAAGAATTCAGAAGACTGAGTGTAATTTAGTTCACAAATTAAAAGAAGAGTTCCTACAAAGCTTGGACAGAATTGATACAGATCAATATCGTTTATTATCAAAGCATAATATTAGTTTTGCATCAGGTCTTCCTCGTTATCTCTTGCATTATGTCTATCAAGAAAGTAGAGTTGTTAACTCCTTAATTAATCCCTTTGTTTAGCTATGAGAGTTTTTAATTATAAGGTTGTTTTAATGGATATGAGCATTAAAGGTAACACATCAGGAGTAGATCGTTATCTTAAAATGCTTGTTCGTGGATTGCGAAAAGTTGAGGGTTTAGAGCTTTATTGGATAAGTTTAGTTTCTGATCCAAGCCTTTTAAGTCCAATTATTGAGACTGAGGATAATTATACTAAACATACTATTCCCCTACCAATAAAGTGTAATGAAATTATCCAAGAATTCTATTGGGGAGAGCAATTCTATCAACAGGTCTATCGTCTTGTTGCACCTCATATCTGCAATGATAATAAAATCTGTGTGCTACATTTACACACACTAAACCTTATAGACTTAGCTTACCTTTTTAAACAAAAAAATCCAAAATATAAAATTATAACACATTTACATTGCATTCCTTGGAAAAGTTATTTAAACTCAGCCCCACAAAGATTTAATCAGCTATATGTTCAATGGGAACAACAACGAAAAGTAAATAAAGAGAAGCTTCCAAACTTAATGACCACTCATAGTGAATTACGTTCTTATGAAAAAGCAGATAAACTTATTGCTTTAACTGAATGTGCTAAAGAGTTAGTCTTAACTGTTAGCAATCAAAAGGATATAGAAATTGTTCCTAATGGCCTAATTGATTTTAAACCTAAAGAACAAAAAACTATTAAGTCGGATATAGAGCTTCACTTACTCTATGTGGGTATTGTATCTCCAAGTAAGGGACTAAAATACATTCTTGAAGCTATGAGTATTGCTCAGAAACAGGATTGCAATATAAAGTTAAGTGTAGCAGGAAAAAGCAATGAACTTCATCAGAAAGAACTTATAGGACAATATAAAGACTTAGATATTAACTTTCTTGGCTTAATCCCTTTTAAGAAGCTTTTAGACTTATATCAATCCTGTGATGCTGGAATCATTGCCTCAATGCAAGAACAATGTAGCTATGTGGCTATTGAAATGATGATGATGGGATTACCCATTATTACCACAGCCGTTGATGGTTTAGATGAGATGTTTACTGATGAAGTAAATGCGCTGAAAGTTCCTTTACAGTTCTCTCCTATTTTAGGCTTAAGAGTAGATACGCAGAAAATGGCAAAACAGATTATCCGTTTATGCAAATCAAAAACGCTTAGAAATAAGCTTGGGAATAATGCTCGAGAGGAATATAGAAGAACCTATCAACAAGATATGATGATTAATCAGACAATATCTATATATGATGAGCTAACTATATAATTAAATATCAATTAAATATAACAAGACAATGAAAAAGTTAACAAAGAAAAGTTTAGATGAACTCTCAAAGGTAATGCCAACTCTTAGTGAAGAAGTACAATGCTCTCTCATTGGAGGGGGGACAGGGACTAGATTAGACCCCTATACAGTAGATGAGTTTAGAAGTATATCTACAAGTGGGTATAGGTTTGCAGGATATGTTCAAGATTATGATGGGAAGGTTCGATACACTATTTTTCCAGGAGAGAAGGAACATGACTCTCAAGAAAGTGGTAACAAAAGTACAATATCTCATCAAGAAATATCAAATCAGTTCTATTATAACTCTATATATGGGAGCTATTCGGGATTCTATGATGCCAGTGGCTATATTTCTGGGGAGCTAGATATCTATGCAGGTTTCATAAGCCCTAATTGGGGTGGTGGCGGAGGAGGTGGAGGAGATGATCAAAGTTCCTCTAAGAATAAACATGATGGAGTTGATCTTAGTAATACTAAGAATTTTTCTTTTGATGAAAAGATGAATCCTGCATTTAAATCCCAAATTTCCAAGATTTTGGAGAGTAATTCTGTTATCAAAAATTTGCTAAGTTATGCTGATAAAGGTATTTTTCATCTAAACTTTAAAACAGATTTTATTAAGGAAAAAAAGGAAAGCAATGGTACAACTTATACAATTGCAGGAACTAATGTCTTAAATATGATTAATGAGATTCCTGTCTCATTCCAGATTCGATTAAATACTTACTTCATTGTGGATGGCAAGTGGAAAAATACTCATACAGGAAGTGATAATATGGGATATCCTTTATCAAAGGCTATGAATCAAACAGAAAAGTTAGTAATAACTCTTGCACACGAAGCTATTCATTTTAATCATTTAGCACGATTTAACGATGTTAAATCAACGATAAAACAACGAGAAGCACAGTCTTACTTCGTAATAAAGAGATTAGAGGCTCAGGGATATAGTCAAGAATTTATTGATATTTTTTATATTAGAGATAATAGGGGGATTCGCACTAGACCTAAAGACGACCAAAAAGAGAAAATGCATAAGTATATGGAGAAATATGATAAAAGTATTATAGATGCAGCATTGGAAGAATATCGAAAAGAGCATTAAAAAAACTTAATATGAAAAAGCATTTTTTAGTACAAATCTTTGTCGGTTGTCTATTATTAACATCTTGTATATCTCAGGATAATACTAATAAGGATGTGCAAAAAGAAATAATTCTTGAAGAAGGACAAACAAGGAAGATAGAGCGGTTAAAACATTGTTCGGTAGATTCTTTAATTGAGTACTATGATCTTTCAAATGATAGTATCAAAGAATTTCCTAATTTATCTAAATATAGAATTAGATCTCTTAATTTGTCATATAACCAGTTGGATACAATCATTTGGGAGTATATCCCTCAAGATTTAGTCTCTCTTAATCTATCTCATAATAAATTAAAAGGAGTTCTATCATTAGAACTCCCTAAAGAAGAATCTTTATCTTTTGATGAAATAAGAAATCAGTATTTAAACCTAAAAATAAAGAGTCTTGATTTAAGTTATAATGCTATAAACAGCTTTCTTACACCATTTTATCTAAGAAGGTTTAACATATCTCATAATAAGCTTAATTACCTCTACTTAAATTGTTTTGAAATGGAATATCTTAATATATCATACAATCCTCACCTTGGAAATACTCTTGATTTTTCCACTAGCTCTGTTAATACTATAGTAAGGGATGGAATTACTAATGATAAAAGTTTAAAATTTAGATCCCCTGAGATTAATCAGATTATTTGTACCATAGAATTGCCTAGAACTAATAAAATTAAGTAGTTGCTTATGATTTCAATAGTAATGCCCGTATATAACGCTCAACAATATGTTGTTCAGTGTGTCGAAAGTGTTCTGGCTCAAAGTTTCACAAACTATGAGTTTATTATTGTTGATGATGGTTCAACAGACAAGACACTTCAATTAATAGAAAGTTTTGATGATAGTCGCATTGTCTTAATCAAGAATAAACATGACTATATCGGAAGTCTTAATCTAGGTCTGAAGAGAGCTAAAGGAAAGTATATTGCACGTATTGATGCTGATGATATTATGCAACCAGACCGCCTAAAAGTACAATATCACATTATGGAAACTGAACCAAGTATTACGATATGTAGCTCTTGGTTTATCCCCTTTAGTGATGACAACTCCTTTGGATCTATTAGAGGTGATGTCGGATTTGGTCTTGTTGAGAAGCCATTGCGTTACTTTTTGAGAAGTAATATTATTGCTCACCCAACAGTAATGATGCGTAAGTCATTTATTGATAAACATAAACTTCAATATGAAGATTATGCCTACGCTGAAGATTATAAATTTTGGATTGAGATGGCAAAATTGGGAGCTAAATTCTATATTGAGCCACAACACCTCATTAAGTATCGAACTTATGATAGAAAACAAGATGACCCCAAGTTAAAAACTCAAAGGGACACTTCTTTTAGAATACAGCTAGAACTATTAGATTACCTAATAGAACAGAATAATGAATATGCGTCATTGAAATCTTTAAAAACAGCTTATGAACAAGCTACTCAAGAAGGACTAACAACTGAGAAAGGTATGCTCATTGCGATGTCTAATTTCTTGTCCAACAATGATGCACTCTTTTAACTAAAATTGAAAGGAGGTTAGAATTTGAAAAATAGATGAATATAATATCTCGCTAAGTCCTCATTGTTATTTGTTTGTAATAAGCTTATATAGAGGACTTCCCCTTGTCGTTTGATTGGTTGAAAATTTCTTCCCAAAAACTCATCTGAGTTTTCCCAGAAAGTTTTAGAAGTTTTCCCAATAACTTATTTTTTAGTAATGGGAGGGTTCTTAATCTAATTTATATAGCTCTTCCGAAAATAAATAATAGGCTAGTGCTTAATAGTTAAGCAATGCCTTCATATTTGGCTTATAAAGCCCTTATTAAATAATAAATTAAACAAAATAAAGTCATGAAGAAATTAACAAAACAAAGCTTAGATGAATTAGCAAAGGAAATGCCTGTTCTAAGCGAAGAAGTACAAATTTCCCTAATAGGTGGAGCTAAGTATTTTGACTTAAGTGGGACTTTTTTAGGGGATATTGGTCCAGGGGATGAAATGAGAATTATCTCACCTAATGAATTTCAGGCTGCAATGGCAGATTATAATAACCATCCTTATGATGGAAGTGGGCAATTATATGGTCAATCATTATCATCAGCCTCTAGAAATACTAAACATCGGGTTCTATTACATTATGCAAAGGGAGGATTATCTCATTTTAATTTAGTAAACCTCTCTCAAGATATTCAAGCAGGCTGGAATAAAGATGGTCAGTTTATGATAAATCTTAACGGTTTCTTTATGGATCATGAACAGGATATTATTAATACAATGGTTCATGAAATGGTCCATTATAATGCAGGCTCAGGAGACAATTCAGAATATGCAGCTTATATGGCTCAAATATCGCATCCATCATATGCCTTGACCTCGTTAAGGTATAAGAAATATCTAGCCGAGTGTTTAATGTCTAATTTTGGTTACACACAAGAGGAAGCAGAACGCTTAGCTAAAGTTAATTAACTTAAATAAGGTATAGTTATGAAACGATATACACTATTATTGATTGTAGGTTTTGTTGCTTTGATCCAAACAAATATTATTTTGGGGCAACAAACACATCAGCTAGAAAAGAGGATCGTAAATGCAACTCTAAAGAGTTCTATAAATGTTCCTCAATCTTGTCCAGATACGTTATTTTATAACAATAGGGCATATCTATTAAAAGTATCCCCTCTGTTATTTATAAATAATTATCTAAATATTTCTCAAGATTATAACATATTGCTCTCTCCTTTGAATCGTGGGGTTATTTGTTCTTGGGAAATCAAAAACAGGAGCTTATTTTTATCAAATGTAGATCCTCTTTTTGATATAAAAAAGACATCAATACATAAGGAGAAATCTAGTGATATGGACTATATAGAAAGTATCAGAAATGTTTTGCATAAGAAGATCCCTTATTTAAAAGTTGATTGGTTTAGTGGTTGCTTACAAGCAATCCCTGTTTTAGATGGGGGAGAAACTAATCAATCAATTATATTAGAATTTGGTTTTGACCATAAGGGGGCTTTATATCAAATCACAGAGAATAAACTAAAACAACGAATAATTTATAGTAAATACAGAAATAGATGTAAACAATAGGTATTCATTTAGGACCTAAGCTTAATGGAATAACACCATTGAGCTTAGGTCTGCTAAAGTATTCTATTGATTCTATATGTTTAATACTTGTAACCAATAAAAGTATTGAAAGATGGATAAAAAATCTGAGCAAGTTCAAGATATTATAGATAGAATGCCAACAGGTTGGACTGTTTGGGTATTTTCTATTTTGTCCGTATTAATTGTTGTAATTTGTATTTTGAGTTTTATCATTCGTTATCCCGATACGATCGACGGTGAGGTAACCATAACTTCAAATACTGCTCCTGTTCGTTTAGTTGCCTTAAGTTCTGGACGTTTACACTTGATTGAAACAACGAATAAAAATGTTTATAAAGGGACTTTGCTTGCTTATATTGAAAGTGGAGTTGATTTAGAGGCATATTATTATCTTAATAGCTTAATTTCTAAGGGGATAACAGATAGCTTACCTTTAGTGCCTTCTCATCTTAATTTTGGAGAATTAGGAAATAATCTGAATAGCTACCTTCAATCCTTAAATCGTTGGTTACTCTTAAAAAACTCTCAACAATATAAGTTGCAACGTCAAACTCTACAAGAACAGATTAAGACAACTCGTGCAACACAAAAGCATCTGCAAGAGCTTTTGACACTTAAAGAAAAGATTCAAACAAATGTTCGAGAACAATTTAAGAAGGATAGTATTCTTTATACAAAAGGAGAGTTAATCAGCCAAGCTGATTATCAAAACAAAGAGAATGCTTATCTTACTCGACAAGAGAGTTTATTACAATTTAGACAAAACTATCAAAAGACAAAAGATGCTGTTCTCCAGACAGAAATACAGATTGCTCGTCTAAAAGCTGAAGAGGAAGACAAACGTCGAGAAGTTTATACTGCTCTACAAAGTCAGTTTAATGGTCTGAAGAATGCCTTGAGGCTTTGGCAAGAACGCTATGTATTTAGAGCTCCGATTTCGGGAGTTTTGGATTACTTAGGCTTCTGGAAAGAAGACTTTATGATTAAATCAGGTACGGAGATTTTTTCTATTATTCCTAAAAAAGGATCCTTTAGAGGAGAAGCCATAATCCCTTCTATTGGTGCTGGTAAAATTCATATTGGTCAAGACGTCAACATCAAACTTAATGATTTCCCTTATGATGAGTATGGCTTAATTAAAGGGAAAGTCAACTCAATGTCAAAACTTACTAATAAACTTGAAACTCCACGGGGAGCAATTGATGCTTATCGTGTTATTATTGATTTACCGAATGGCATTAAGACAAATTTTGATACAGAGCTAACTCTAGGTGTTGAGGCAAAAGGACGAGCTGAGATTATTACTAAACCAAAGAGATTAATTAGTCGATTGTTTGACAATTTGAAAGCCAAAGGAAGTAAATAGAATTAAGCATAAAAGATTAAAATTGTATGTGGTTTAAGAAATTCCCAATAGATTATCAAATGGACTCTCAGGATTGTGGTCCAGCTTCGCTGAAGATGATTGCCAAGCATTATGGGCAATACTACTCACTACAGTATTTACGAGATAAATGTGGCATTACCAAAGAAGGTGTTTCTTTAAAGGATTTGAGTATCGGAGCAGAAGCTATTGGATTGAGGACTCTTGCTCTTAGATGTTCTTTAGAAGATTTAATCCTCAAAGTCCCATTTCCAGCTATTATTCACTGGCAAGAAAATCACTTCGTTGTTGTCTATAATGCAAACAAAAAATATGTATGGGTTGCAGACCCTACAAAGGGACATATTCGCTATACACATCAAGAGTTTGTTGATGGTTGGTTCACTAATGATGAAGAAACTGGGGTTCTTCTTGCTGTAGAACCAACAGTTGACTTTGCTGATACAGAAGCGGAGAAGCAACAGAAACGAGATAGCCTTTGGAGTATCTTAGGGTATTTCAAAGCTTATCAAAATAACTTTGCTTTAATCTTTGCAATTATGATGATGGTAACACTCTTGCAAGGAGTCTTACCCTTTATTTCTAAAGCTGTTATTGACGTTGGTATTAAGACATCAGATACCAACTTTATCAATATGGTATTGCTCGGCAACATTATGATTCTCGTTAGCGTAATGATATTTAATGTTTTACGCGATTGGATTTTAATGCATATTACAGCTCGAGTGAATATTGCTTTAATTTCTGATTACTTGATTAAGTTAATGAGGTTGCCCATTAACTTTTTTGAGACGAAACTTGTTGGAGACATTCTTCAACGAGCTCAAGATCACGAGCGTATTAGAAACTTTATCATGAACAATTCATTGTCCTTGATTTTTTCGACCTTTACTTTCGTCTTGTTCTCTGTTATTTTGCTTATTTATGATGCAACAATCTTCTACATCTTCTTAGGTGGTTCTATCGTTTATGTAGCTTGGGTTTTGCTCTTTCTTAAAGTTCGTAAGAAGTTAGACTGGCAATACTTTGAGTTACTTTCTCGAGACCAAAGCTATTGGGTTGAGACAGTTGGTGCTATGCAAGATATTAAGATATATAATTACGAAAAAACAAGACGTTGGAAATGGGAAGCAATTCAAGCAGGACTGTATAAAGTAAATAAACGAGTCCTTACAGTGACTAATATGCAAAATTTAGGAGCTCAGTTTATTGATAGTATTAAGAATATGTCTATCGTCTTCTTTTGTGCAACGGCTGTTATCAAAGGAGATATTACCTTTGGGGTAATGATTTCAACCCAATTTATTATTGGTATGCTTAATGGACCGCTCGTTCAATTTATTAACTTTGTCGTCTCTGCCCAATACGCTAAAATTTCATTTCTACGAATGAATGAAATCCGACAATTAGAGGATGAAGAGGATTTACTTTCTATAGGGTCAACCAATATTTTACCCAAAGATAAAACCTTGACATTAGAAAATGTCCATTTTCAATATACACAAAATTCACCTTTAGTATTGAAGAATATCTACCTCCAAATACCAGAGAATAAAGTTACAGCTATTGTTGGAGGAAGTGGTAGTGGTAAATCAACTTTGTTAAAACTATTGGTTCGGTTATACAACCCAAGTTATGGCGAAGTTAAAATGGGAGGTATGAACCTTCAATCTATCAATCTAAGGTCTTGGAGAGAGCTATGTGGTGTCGTTATGCAAGATGGCAAATTATTTAGTGAGTCTATCCTTAATAACATAGTCCTAGATGCTGAGAAAATTGATTATGATCATTTAAGACATTGTTGTCAAATTGCTCAAATTGAAGAGGAAATTAATAGTATGCCTAAAGGCTTTGATACCCTAATTGGAGAAAATGGACGAGGTTTGAGTGGTGGACAAAAACAACGTTTGTTGATTGCACGTGCATTGTATCGTAAACCCAAGTATCTATTCCTTGATGAAGCAACAAATGCCCTAGATACTATTAACGAACGTAAGATCGTGGAAGCTCTAGATAACGCTTTCCAAGATAAGACAGTTATTGTGGTTGCTCATCGATTGAGTACTATTCGTCATGCAGACCAGATTGTAGTTCTTCATCAAGGACACATTGTTGAGGTTGGCAATCACGAATCTCTAATTGAAAAGGGAGGATATTATGCTGAATTAGTTGCCTCTCAATCCAATAGTTTAGATATTTAGTAACATTTATATTCTATAGTATTATGAAAATAGCATTTTTATCATGGCTATCTCCTTATGATATACATAATTGGTCAGGTACATTATTTTACATTTACAAACATTTGTCTAAATCTAATGAGGTTACCTGGATTGGTTATGAAGAGGTTAAAGAAGTTAAAGCATTCCATAAAATTCATAAATCTAATATAGACTTTAATATAGAATCTTATTCTGAATTATTTGGATATTTATTTAACAAACGTTTTTCAAAGGAAACTTATGACCTCATTATAGCAAGGGATAGTTTTATGATTGCTTATCTGTCAGTCTCGATTCCTACTGTATTTATTGGAGATACAACTTACCGACTTTTTAGCAAATATTTAGGGACTTTTGAGAAAAATCTTGATAATATTGAATATAGAGCTTTTCATTCCTGTTCCAGAATTATAGTATCTTCAGAATGGGCAAGAGAAAGTGTTATAAATGACTATGGTATTAACAGTCAAATTACCGAGGTTATTGAATTTGGAGCGAATATAGAAGAATCTCCTAATTCTTTAAAAAATAATGATATTAGGAGTAAATGTAACTTACTATTTATTGGTCGTAATTGGGATATGAAGGGTGGTGATAAAGCCTTGCAAATTTATCACAGTCTTAAGGAAGATGGTTATCCCTGTTCTTTAACCTGTATTGGGAGTTCTCCTAAAGAGAATCTGACAGATGATAATATTCACATATATGAGCATATTGATAAATCAAGTAGAGAGGGAAAAGAATTATTTAATTCTATTCTAGAAAGAAGTTCTATTCTCATAGCCCCAACCCTATTTGAATGCTTTGGTATTATGTTTTGTGAAGCAGCTGCTTATGGTATTCCTATCTTGACAAATAATGTTGGAGGTGTTAGTCAGGTTGTTAAAGAAGGGAGCACAGGTTTTTTATTTTCTGCCCAAGCAAATATTCAAGAATATATTGATAAAATTAAGAGTTTATTAGCAAATAAATCAGATTATAATAAATTAAGAGAAAATGCATATAAAGATTATCAAGAGAGATTAAATTGGTCTATTTGGGAGGAACGCATTGAAGCAGTTTTAAGACCTTTAGTATTTTCACTCCCTGATATATACATTCCAACTTATATTATTAACTTGAAAAGTCGTATAGACAGGAGGAAGCATATATTAAAAGAATTTAATGGGCGGAAAGAGTTTCAAATAAATTTAGTAGATGCTTGTGAACATAACAATGGTCGTATTGGACTTTGGAATAGTATTGTTTCAATAATTAATGAAGCTAAGATTAAAAATCATGATCTTATTGTTATTTGTGAAGATGACCATTTTTTCACGTTTCATTATCAAAGACGAAAATTTATAACACAGGTTGTAGAAGCGTATCAACAAGGAGCTGAGATTCTTTCGGGGGGAGTTGGAGGATTTGGAAGAGTTTCTCCAGTTGGAATAGAACGTTATCAAACGGATTGGTTTTGGTGTACTCAATTTATTGTCATATATAGTAACTTATTTGATAAAATCATTAATTATCAATTTCAAGACGAAGATACTGCCGATGGGGTTTTATCTAAAATTGCAAGCAATAAGATGTTTATCTATCCATTTATATCAGAACAAAAAGATTTTGGTTATTCCGATGTTACAATAAATAATGATATTCATAAGGGACTTATATCTAGGCACTTTGAATATGCAAACCAATATCTAGACAAACTGACAAAAAGTTTTAGATTTAAATAGTATTTATAGGATATCAATATCAAATAGAGTTCTAAATTTATATCTTCACAGTTTGTTTTAGATTAAGGATTTGAGTGTTTTTCTCAGAGCCTGATTTAATGGATAAGTCCACATTATCTTCTATATGTAATTCTTGTTCTTTATTTTGTTCATCTTCTTTATGAGCAAGAGTTAGGGCTATTTTTCTGTCAAGCTCATCAGCTTGCCCCTTGAGGTCTTTTAGTTCAGCCTCTTTCTTCCAAGTACTCTCAGCGATAGCCTTGTAGCCCTCAACACCTTTGCTGACTTTCTCAAGCTCTTTTTGATGGCTTTCTATGACACGAGGGATACGTTCTAATGCTTTGATAAAGTTCTCACAAGCTAGTTGAGGGGCTGAAGCTAACTTGCCATTATTATAAGAATAGAAAATCAGATCTTGCCCTTTTACGAAAAAACGATTTTGAGAGTAGTTAAATAAGTCTTTTGATGAACTCTCAGTCTTGACCATAATAGCGAAACCATAAACATTCCCAATCTCATAATATGTTCCTTCTGTACGAGCTTTCTTTTCTATCTCGTGGAGGCGATGAGCAATTTTCTTGATGTCTATTTCGCCTTCTATGCCTTGAATTGTTATTTGATTAATAGGCTTCCCCTCTTTATCAACTTTGAGACGTTCTTTGAAGAGTTCAAGGTCTTTTGTCGCCAGTTCTATTTTGTACTGGTGATGCTCTGTGTCATATTGAATATCTCTGAGCTTGGCTTCTGCATAGTCTTTCTCTCTTAGGAAAGTACGTTTTTCAGACATTAGGGCTGTAATCTTCTTGTCTAGCTTAGCCTTTTCTAACAGGTCAGTATTGCCTGAGAGGACAGCTACATACTCAGAGAAGTTCATACCTGTATCAGAGTCTAAACCACCTTCATCAATCGTACGAGAGCCAAGTGAGTTCGTTTTTAGCTGATTGATGAATAGCTGTTTATTATGTAAGAGGTTGAACTTGTAACTATCTAAGGAACGTTCTACGGCATAGATAATCACGTCTACTTGATTATTCGCAAAATGCTTGGCTATCTCATTGCCTTTACGTACGGCACGACCATTGCGTTGCTCAAGGTCTGATGGTCGCCAAGGGCTATCTAGGTGATGCACTGCCACAGCTCTTTTCTGAGCATTGACACCTGTACCTAACATCTCCGTACTGCCAAACAGCACTCGGATATTGCCTTCGTTCATCTCTTCTACCATCTTCTTTTTGGCTCGTTCGGTTTTACACTCTTGTATGAAACGTATCTCAGAGGCTGGTATGCCATAGTTCTCTATGAGCTTACGCTTAATCTCGGAGGAGACAGTCCACTCGTTAGGTTTATACGTGCCTAGGTCAGAAAAGACAAACTGCGTGCCTTTCTGCTCATCGTACTTTTGATAATAGTCGTTAATCATCTTAGCACAATGTGAAGCTTTGTTATCAACGTGGACAATGTGAAGCTTTGTTATCAACGTGGTCGCTGTACTCATCACTAATCATACGCATATCTAAGCTCATCTTGCGAGCATAGTCTGTGGCAATAAGCATTTTTGCTTTCTGCTCCCTGTCATTGAGCTTAGGACGTCCCAGCAGTGTAGCATCTCCACTTTTAGCAAACTCCATCAATCGCTTGATAAAGTCTTCCTGCTCTGGCGTTGGCGGAATGTTATGTAAAATCTCATTCTTCTCGGGTCTATCAATACCAATATCCTTCGCCGTACGGAAGTCGCATATCTCAGAATAGAATGTTCCCAGCTCTGGCACTTTGATGAAAGTTCTGAAACGCTCCTTTTGTATAATGTCATTCGTGATAGAGAACTCATAGTCTGTACTCTTTTTGGCAAATACAGCAGCCCAAGCATCAAAAGAATTGATATCTTGCTTCTCTAGGGCTTGAGGGCGTAGGTATTTGAATAAGAGGTAGAGTTCGGTTAGTGAGTTGCTAATCGTTGTTCCAGAGAGGAAGGTCGCCCCTAAGTCCTTGCCACTACGCTCTTGTATGGTGCGAATAGCAAAGAGCATATTCAAAGCTCTCTGTGAACCGTCTGGACTCCCTAAGCCACTTACTCTGTCGTGGCGAGTATTGAACATTAAGTTCTTAAAGCAATGACTTTCATCGACGAATAGATGGTCTATGCCCATCTGCTTAAAGTCCACAATATCATCTTTCTTCTCAGCAATGTCATCTTGTATGTTCTTAAGTTTGACCTCTAAGTTCCGCTTACGCTTCTCTAAGCCTCGTAGCATAGCAGGAGTTATTGTACCTCCCTCTCGTCTGATTACCTCAAGGTTCTCTTCCACTGAGTTTAATTCCTTTTGTAGGATAGCCCCTTGTATGTCTAGAGACTGAGGTATCATGCCAAACTGCTCGTGTGTCAAAATGATACAATCCCAATCATTGTTTTTGATGTCATTGAAGATACGCTGTCTGTTTTGCTTTGTGAAGTCATTCTTTGAC
>PDWI01002430.1_pt2 | contig 28027 bp, 30 predicted proteins | sample 1430891 | NCBI WGS metagenome assembly PDWI01 (sample SAMN01162508, study PRJNA174530) | Oral metagenome, whole genome shotgun sequencing project. | biome: Marine environment; feature: Marine mammal; material: Swab sample of the gingival sulcus; isolation source: swab sample of gingival sulcus... | reverse complement strand
CCTAAAGGCACAAAATGGAAGACCTGGTGAAGGACGAAAAAAGTACGGCAAAAAAGGCGAAGATTTAGTAGTTGTTGTACCCCCTGGAACTCAAGTTATAAATGAAGATACAAAAGAGGTTTTGTATGATTTGGTAAATGAGGGTGAAAAAACACTTTTTCTAAAAGGTGGACTTGGCGGACTTGGAAATACTCATTTTAAAGGACCAACTAATCAACGCCCTTCATACGCACAACCTGGAAAACCAGGAGAGAGTGTACATGTAAGGTTAGAGCTTAAACTTATAGCCGATGTCGGACTTGTTGGATTTCCAAATGTTGGAAAATCAACTCTTATTAGCACTCTTTCAAATGCAACTCCAGAAATCGCAAATTATGAATTTACAACCCTTACACCAAAATTGGGACTTGTTGATGCAGGTGAATATAGTAGCTTTGTGATGGCTGATATTCCTGGAATTATCGGTGGAGCAAGTGAAGGAAAGGGTTTAGGGCTTCAATTTTTAAGACATATCCAAAGAAATAGAATTTTACTTTTTATGCTAGACCTCGCTCATTATGAAAGCTTAAAAACTCAATACGAAACCTTAAAAAAAGAGGTAGAGCAGTTTTCGGCTGAATTATATGAAAAACCATACGCAATTGCATTAACAAGATATGATGCATGCGAACAAGATGAGGTACACGAAAAGATAGAAGAGTTTTTTAAATTCTTACATGTAAAATCAAATTTGCCAAAATATGGTGCAAGTGAGCATATAAAATGTTATTTTGGATATGAAGAATTTGAAGAAAAATTTAAAAAAGATGATCCGATATTTATCTTGCCAATATCTTCAGTGGCAAATATAAATCTTGATGCTTTAAAATTTGCTTTAAACGAGGCGATTTTAAAAAAGTAATTGTTAAAAAATACTACATGTAAGTTGTAAATATTACTTTTAAACTTACATGTAAATATATTTATATGCTTATTCATGTGTTAGCATATGGTATTTTATAATCTCTTCTTTGCTCATCCAATGAATATCATCAGCATGCGCTGAATAGATAGTAAAATAGTAAAAATCTTCAGCTTGTTTTTGAGTAAAGCCTACTGATTTATAGTAGTTTATATATGGCAGATGGTTTTTATGTCCTTTGTGAAAATGAGTTGCTTCTTCTCCATCTCCTGACCATGCGTGAACACCTATTTTTGTATTTTTTCCTATAGTTCTTTTGACTCCTGCTAAGAAAAAATCAACTCCTCCTGAGGCAATTTCTCCATTACCCATTAGGTGAGTACTGATACCTTGTTGATGAACTTTATGGGATAGTTTTAAGTTTGTTTCATCATCTAAAGAGCCACCGCAATTTACGATATTTATTTTATCAATATCAGGAAATGTTTTGATTAATTTATCGAAGTTATTTAGTGATGAGCTTTTTATGTCCCCATCCATTTCAATAGTATGATTATCACGAAGGACTTTAAATATTCCAAATTGTCTATTTGTATCTTGTGTCATTTTTGTATTTGTATTTTCATGCTTGGTGTGACTACTTCCACCACAAGCTATAAATGTGCTTGATGCTACCAATAATGCGACTACTAAACTTAATTTTTTCACAAATCTCCTTTATGTATAAATATTTTTTATTTTAAGACAATAATAATATTAATCCTAAAATAAACAATATAATAATCTTACTCCGTTTGCTTATATTTTAAAAGAGAGGGTTATTTAAATATTTTGCTAACCTTCCTGATATTATAGCAAAAAAACTAAAAACCATAAGTGATTGTATCATAAAAATTAGTCCTAAAATTAGCATTTGTATTATCACGTCAATTCTATTGGGAGTTACAAATTGAGGTAAGAAAGCTATAAAAAATAGTGTAACTTCGGGGTTTAATACATTCATTAAAAACCCTTTTCTAATTAGAAAAAATAAACCATCTTTTTTTAGTATCGCCATCTTTTAGATCTATACAAACAGGTTTTTCTTTACTTGCTTGAAAAGCTAAATAAAAAAGATAAGCCGAACCTAGATACTTAATGATAGAATAAGCAATATCAGAATTTTTTATCACTATTGACAAGTCCCGTTGCCGCTAGTGTCGTATGAACCAAAACACCGCAGATAAGACCAAAGGCGATGGCTATACCATCTCTTTGCCCTTTGGTAAGGCTTTGAATTAGTACAAAAATATTATCAGGTCCGGGGCATCAGCACTAAAAGCACCGATGCACAAAAAAGGATAAAAGTAGTAGTTTTATTTCCATTTGCTATATTTATTTTCTACTATATATCAATAGTTTTATCCGCAAATTGTAACTTTTCTATACTATGTAATATATTTTTTCCATCTCTTTCTAATTTATCTATAATGATAGCTGTGCCATCTGAACTTTTACTCATATCATATTCGCTAGAGTTTCCCGAAAAAATAACTGTGTTTACTCCTGAGTTGCCTGCGATATTGTTATCAAGTTCGTTTACAACAACGTTGTTATTATTGGTTCCTAAAAGTGTTATATCTTTTAGGTATCTTGAATGGTTTGTATATGGTTTGTTACTATCATATTTTAGAGAAAACTCTCCATTTAAACTAGCGCTAATTCTGGCATTGTATGTTATATACGGATGAAAAAACATTTCCATCAAAGCATAACCTAGCGGATCATCTAGCTGCATATCTTCTCTGGTTTTTCCTATATACATTCCCCACATACCATTTGTTTGGCTCTTTGTGTATGCTCCCCAAAGTCCGTAGTAGCTATCTACAACAGAAGCTAGATACTCTTGGGTTAGGCTGTTTTCGTTTCTCCATTCATTAATTTGACTAGATTCGGTTTCCATAGCCCATAGACTACTTGTTAGTGCATTTTGTTGGGCTTCTCTTATTTTGGCTTGATATTCTGGCGCTGCTCCTGGATGACCGCCTACCCCATCAACTCCGATTCCATAATCATGTACTAAATGTAAAATCTCCTCATACGCCGCATCTCTGTGTTCGTAGTTTTGATTCATGTACCAAGTTCCGCCTTCAACTTGAATCTCATTTTGATACAAAGGTTGTCCTGTCACTTGAGTTGAAAGTGGATTATTACCGTCATCTTGACCGTTTAATAAAACTAAAATTGCTCCATTTTGTGCCATTTTGTTTGCAATGGCTGATTTATCTGCTCCATATTTTGAACCAGGATAATCTGTAAGATAATGTTTTAAGATATTTTTACATCTTATTATTTGTTCGTCGCTTATTTTATCTTGCGCAACTATATGTATGCTTCCACCATTTGGTGTCTTTACACTTGTGTATCGGTTAAAATTTGTTGAGTTGTAAACTGTTCCTAAATTTGATGGGATTGTTGTGCTTATGGTTGTATCTATCTTGTGGGTTGGTTTGGATGTTTGTGTATCGGATTTTTTATCATTTGGGTTAATTATTTTTGGTTCTTGATTTTGGATTTTTTTAAGTGCTTTTTCTATATCTTCTTTTGATGAATTTCCGCCTCCACAAGCGCTTAAACCTAAAGTAATTGCAACTGCAGTGCTAATTAGTATTAATTTTTTCACGTTTTTTCCTTTTTTTGTTTATCCATTCTATCTTTAAAAAGTATATGAAAAGCAAATCATCAAGAATTCTTTTGATTAAATTTCAAGAATTCTTTTGATATAATATTTATATGAAAAAAGAATATATTAAAAAAAGAGTGGTTGTAAAAGTAGGCACTCATGTATTAAGTGAAAATGGCAAACTTTGCAAAAAACGGTTTAAGGCTTTGTGTAAATTTTTAGTAAATTTAAGTGAAAAACATGAAGTTATTTTGGTAAGTTCAGCTGCTATTGTGTCTGGGTATTCTAGGATAAAACTAGACAAATCAAACCTTGCTAACCGTCAAGCATTAGCTGCTATCGGTCAGCCAACTTTGATGCGTACTTATGATAAGTATTTTAACGAGTATGGAAAATTGGTAGCTCAAATACTTATATCTGGGCACAATTTTGACTCTCGTCGTGCTACATGTAAAGCAAAAAGCGCAATAGATGCTTTACTTGAAAATGGAGTAATTCCTATCATAAATGAAAATGATGCAACAGCAACGGAAGAGATAGTTTTTGGGGACAATGATCAACTTTCATCTAGAGTTGCGTACTATTTTGGAGCAGATATGCTTATAATTTTATCTGATATCGATGGATATTATGATAAAGACCCACGAAAATATAGTGATGCAAAGGTTAAAAAAATAGTTAATCACATAGACCCTAATGAATTAGAACTTCCAAAAACTGCTGGTAGTGAGTTTGGAACTGGTGGAATCGTTACAAAACTAAAAGCAGCGGATTATCTGCTTAAAAATGGCAAGATTATGTTTATGGCAAGCGGATTTGATTTAAGCGATATTAAATCTTACATGTTAAAAGGTATTCATAAAGGCGGAACTCTTTTTTGCGCAAAGGATAATGTATGCGAATAGTTTTTATGGGAACACCCTCTTATGCGACGGAAATTTTAAAAAAGCTTATAGCAAGCCATGAAGTAGTCGGAGTATTTACCCAACCAGATAAACCAGTAGGGAGAAAAAAGGTTTTAACGCCACCACATGTAAAATCTTACATGTTAGAAAATGGACTTGATATTCCTATATTTCAACCAAAAAATTTGCGTGGGGTTGAAGAAGAAAAAATTATAAAAGATTTAAAACCTGATTTTATAATAGTAGCTGCTTATGGACAGATATTGCCTCAAAATATTCTTGATATTGCAATGTGTATCAATCTTCATGCTTCACTTTTGCCTTTATATCGTGGCGCAAGTCCCATACAATCTGCCATACTTGACACCCAAGAGTATAGTGGTGTTACGGCGATGAAAATGGAAGCTGGATTAGATTGTGGAGATATGTTGGGATTTACTTATGTAAGATTAGATGAAAATATGACGAGTGAAGAGTTATTTGAAAAACTCTCTTTAGTAGCTGGAGATTTGACTTTAAAGGTTTTAAGAGATTTTTCTCATATATCACCCCTTTCACAAAAAAATGGATTTTCCACTTATGCGCCGAAGATAACAAAATCCCACGGAGAAGTGGATTTATATAATATGAGTGCAAAAAATATACATGTAAAATCTCGTGCTTTTTATCCCTGGCCTGGAATTTTCTTGCCAAATGGTGTTAAGATAACTGAGTGTTTTTTACATGTACATGTAAAAAATAGCGAAGCTTGTGTGATAGAAAAAATTAGCAAAGATGAGATTTTGGTTAGTTGTGCTGATGGAGTTTTAGGTATCAAACAGGTTCAGCCACCATCAAAAAAAGCTATGAGTGCTTATTCGTATGTTCAAGGATTAAGGAAGAAAGTTGGAGATAAATTATATTGAAAATATCGCTTCTACCCATTTACATGTAATAAACCTTGTTAAGCAAAACAGTATAGCACCGCCTTATGCACTTTACGCAAATAACCAATATAGTGGTATTGGAAGCAGGGGAAATGAATGGATAGGTGAGAGCGGAAATCTTTATCTTACTTTTTGTTTAAATGAAAACCAGATACCAAAAGATATTCCTAGGGTGTCCATGTCTATCTATTTCGCATGCTTATTGAAAGAGATTTTGCGTGAACGTGGTTCATCTCTTTGGCTTAAATGGCCAAATGATTTTTATGTTGGAAAAAGGAAGATAGGCGGACTTATAACGACGAAAATAAGGGAGTTTTATGTGGTTTCGGTGGGCTTAAATCTCGTATCATCTCCTAAGAAGTTTGGAGTGCTTGATATTGATATCACCCATCATGAAATAGTAAAAGAGTTTTGTGAAATTATAAAAAAAAGTTACTCATGGAAGCAAGTTTTTAGTAAATATAAGGTAGAATTTCAAAACAATAAAAATTTTACGTTTCACGAAGGCGATAAAATTCGCTCTTTGCGTGATGCTATTTTGTGTGATGATGGATCAATACAAATCGATGATAAAAAGGTATATAATTTAAGATGAGTGAAATAATCGCAATAGCAAATCAAAAAGGTGGTGTTGGTAAAACGACTACGGCAGTTAACCTAGCAGCTTCACTTGCAGTAGAAGAGAAACAAGTATTGCTTATAGATATGGACCCCCAAGCAAATGCGACAACAGGACTTGGATTTAAAAGAAGTGAGTATGAGTTTAATATATATCACGCCTTAATAGGACAAAAAAAATTATCTCAAATTGTTTTAAATACTTCTTTACCTACTTTGGATTTAATTCCTTCTGATATTTCGTTAGTTGGCATAGAAAAAGAGTTTTATGACAATAAAACAAAGGGTAGCAGGACGATTTTAAGAAAAAAATTAAAAGAGATTGAGAGTAAATATGACTATATTATCATAGACTCTCCTCCAGCGCTTGGAAGTGTAACGGTTAATGCTTTAAGTGCATCAAACTCTGTAATAATTCCAATTCAATGTGAATTTTTTGCCTTAGAAGGTTTGGCGCAACTTCTAAATACAGTAAAATTAATCAAAAAAAATATCAATCCAGATTTAGAAATAAGAGGCTTTTTGCCTACAATGTATAGCACACAAAACAACCTTTCAAAGCAGGTTTTTGCGGATTTGAAACAGCATTTTAAGAAAAAACTATTTTTAGATAAGAAAAATAAATCTTACGTTGTAATCCCTAGAAATGTAAAATTAGCAGAGAGCCCTAGCTTTGGAAAACCTATCATACTTTATGATGTAAAATCAGCAGGAAGTCAAGCGTATCAAAATCTAGCTCATTCAATATTATCGAGGTAAACATGGCAAAAAAAGCACTAGGCAGAGGATTAAATGCAATCTTTGAAGATGTGGAAGAGAGTTATAATAAAGAGTTAGAGCATAGAAACGATGCGAGCGAGATAATAAAAGAGATAGATGTAAAATCCATAAAACCAAATCCCTATCAACCTAGAACGTATTTTGATGAAAAAGCTTTGAAAGAGTTATCAAAATCCATAAAAAATCACGGTCTTTTGCAGCCTATCATCGTCTATAAAAAAGATGGTGTTTACACTCTTTTAGCAGGAGAAAGACGATTAAGAGCGACAAAACTTGCTAAAATAAAAAAGATAAAAGCGATAGTTGCCGATATAAAATCGCAAAATTTAAGAGAATTAGCGCTAATAGAAAATATTCAAAGAGAAGACTTAAATCCGATAGAGCTTGCTATCTCCTATAAAGAGCTTATAGAAGAGTATAAAGTTACACAAGAAGAACTCTCAAATATTATCCATAAAAGTAGAGCGCAAATTACAAACACTATGAGGTTGTTAAACTTAAATAAAAAGACACAAGATTTAGTTAGTGAAGGCAAGCTTTCTCAAGGACACGCAAAGGTTATCGTTGGGTTAGATAGTAAAGATGAAGAGATGGTTGTAGATACTATTTTAGGGCAAAAACTTAGTGTAAGGGAAGCTGAAAATTTAGTTAAACAACTAAAAGCAAAAAATAAAAAAACTTTACATGTAAAAAAGGATGAATTGGATTTGAGCGCTGCTTTAAAAGCACTAGAAGATCTTAATTTACATGTAAAAATAAAACAAAATTCTATAGTTTTAAAATTTAAAAATGAAGATGAGGTTAAAGAGTTTGTAAAGAAAATGCACAAATAGATACCTAATTTAATCTAATTTTTTATTTAATTGTGGTAAAATCCACGAGATTTACATAAATCAAATACGCAAAATAGTTAAGGAGTGACCTGCTTATGTTAGACATTTATCCCCTTTTATTGCTTTTTACGGCAGTTGTTTTTTTAGGGTTGTTGATTTTTTTAAACAAATCAGTTTATCGACCGCTTTTAGGTTTTATGGAAAACCGTGATGAAGTTATCGAAAGAGATAGAAAACATGCAAGTAAAAATGAGAGCGATATAAGTGCTTATGAGGATGAGGCTAAGGCCATTATATCCGAAACAAAGGCACAAATAGCCAAAGAGAGAGCTGTTGAGATAGCCAAAATCAAGGAAGAAATCCATCAAAAAATCGAGATAAAAAAATCTGAACTCGAAGAGGAGTATGTGGTATTTCAAAAAGAACTGCAGCAAGAGGCACAAGAGTTGAAAGATTCACTATTGTCGCAGATGCCACTTTTTAAAGATGGTATTAAATCAAAATTAAATCAGTTGTAAGGAGTAGGTATGACATGGCGTTATCTATTGTGTCTTTGTGTGCCGTTTGCATTGTATGCAAGCAGTGGCGGGGATGCAAATTATGACATTATAGAAAGAACTATAAACTTTTTAATATTTTTTGGTATTTTATATTATCTTCTAGCAAAAAGAGCAAAAGATGCTTACAATGCAAGAATAGGTAGTATTGCTGACAAGCTTGAAAATGTCCAAGCTATATTGAAAAAGACAGCACAAAAAAGAGAAGATGCTAAAAAGCGTGTTCAAAAAGCAAATGAAGATGTTGAGGTTTTAAAACAAACCTCAAAAAAAGAGTTGCAGATATTGGTCGAGAAACTACAAGCTGATGTTAAAAATGATATAGAAAATCTTGAAAAATCGTACAATGAGCGCATATCGTTAGAGAGAAGACGTATGAAAAGAGAAGTTATATCAGAAATTATCAATAAAATGTTTGAAGGCGATACTCTTGAGATTGATAAAAAAGAGTTTGTTGATATAATTTTAAAGAAGGTTGCTTAATATGAATGAATTAATAGCAAGACGATATGTAAAAGCTTTAATGGAATGTTTAAGCAAGGATGAGTTAAAAGGTTTTTTAAATCCGCTAGGGCGATTAAGTTCATTATATGCATCTGATAAATTTCAGTTAATCATACAATCACCAGATGTAAATAAAAATGAGAAGCTAGAGTTGGTAATGTCTATTTTTAAAGATAAAAATGAAAAAATAGAAAATTTTATTAAACTACTTGGTGAAAATGATAGATTGACGCTTATTCCTTACATCAATGATGAGTTAAAAGAGCAAGTTTTAAATATGGAAAATATCTACAAAGGAGTTGTTTTATCTAACTTTGAAATGGATAAAGAAGATTTGAAAAAGCTTGAAGATAGCTTTAGTAAAAAATTTGGAGGTAGTGTAGAATTTGAATGTAAAAAGAGCGACTATCCAGGAATTAAAATAGAGTTAGATACATTGGGTGTTGAGGCTAGTTTTTCTATAGAGAGACTAAAAGCTCAAATAGCTGAGCATATTTTAAAAGCAATATAAAAGAAATAATAAGGAGACACGAGTGAGTGCAAAAATAAAAGCTGACGAGATTAGTGCTATCATAAAAGAGCGTATTGAAAATTTCGCTTTAAATGTTGATATAGAGGAGACAGGTAAGGTAATCTCAACTGCTGATGGAATTGCCAACGTTTATGGACTTAAAAACGTTATGGCTGGTGAAATGGTTGAGTTTGAAAATGGCGAAAGAGGAATGGCTTTAAACCTAGAAGAGTCAAGTGTAGGTATCGTTATTCTTGGTAGCGGAGCTGATATACATGAGGGAAGTTCAGTTAAAAGACTTGGACGTCTTTTAAGAGTTCCTGTTGGCGACTCTTTAATCGGTCGTGTTGTAAACCCACTTGGTGATGCAATAGACGCAAAAGGTCCAATAGAAGCAACTGAGACAAGATTTGTTGAAGAAAAAGCACCTGGTATTATGGCTAGAAAATCAGTACATGAGCCACTTCAAACTGGACTTAAAGCTATTGATGCATTGGTACCGATAGGTCGTGGTCAGCGTGAGCTTATTATTGGTGATAGACAAACAGGTAAAACAACAGTTGCAGTAGATACTATTATTAACCAAAAAGGACAAGATGTTGTTTGTATCTATGTTGCTATAGGTCAAAAGCAATCAACAGTTGCGCAAGTTGTTAAAAAACTTGAAGAGCATGGTGCTATGGATTATACTATTGTTGTAAGTGCAGGTGCGAGTGATTCTGCGGCATTACAATTTTTAGCTCCATATGCTGGTGTTACGATGGGTGAATATTTTAGAGATAATTCTCGTCATGCACTTATCGTATATGATGATTTAAGTAAGCATGCGGTTGCTTATCGTGAGATGAGTTTGATTTTACGTCGTCCTCCAGGTCGTGAAGCATACCCAGGTGATGTTTTTTATCTTCACTCACGTTTACTTGAGCGTGCATCAAAAGTAAATGATGAACTCGGAGCTGGTTCATTAACTGCGCTTCCAATAATTGAAACACAAGCTGGTGACGTTTCAGCTTATATTCCAACTAATGTTATCTCTATTACAGATGGACAAATATTTTTAGAGAGTGATTTGTTTAACTCTGGTATTCGTCCTGCGATTAACGTTGGTCTTTCAGTATCACGTGTTGGTGGTGCTGCGCAAATTAAAGCTATTAAACAAGTTTCAGGAACACTTAGGCTTGACCTTGCGCAATATCGTGAACTTCAAGCGTTTGCGCAATTTGCTAGTGATTTGGATGAGAGTAGCAGAAAGCAACTTGAGCGTGGTCAAAGAATGGTCGAAGTACTTAAGCAAGCCCCATATTCACCGCTTCCAGTTGAGAATCAGATATCACTTATATATGCTGGAAGCCACGGCTTTTTAGATGATATTGAAGTACATGATGTAAATAGATTTGAATCAGAGTTGTATCCATTCTTAGAGGCAAAATATCCACAGGTTTTAGAGCAAATTCGCACTAAAAGAACATTAGATAAAGAGATTGAAGATTTATTAGATAAAGCATTAAATGATTTCAAATCTACTTTTTCAGTAAAATAAAGGATAGTTTATGGCTAACTTAAAAGAGATTAAACGGAAGATAAAAAGTGTTCAAAATACACAAAAAACAACCCGTGCAATGAAGTTAGTATCCACAGCAAAACTAAGAAAAGCGGAAGAAGTTGCAAAGCAATCAAGAATATATGCTGATAAGATTAATGAAATGTTATCTGAGATTGCATTTAAGATAAACCAATATAAAGTAGGGGGGGTTAAAAGCAGATATTTTGATGCCGTTGAAAACCCTTCAAAAGTGGATATTGTATTTGTAACTGCTGATAAAGGTTTATGTGGTGGATTTAATATTCAAACTATCAAGGCTGTAAGAAAATTGATGAGTGAGTTTAAAGCTAAAAAAGTAGGTGTTAGGCTTAGAGCTGTTGGTAGAAAAGGGATTGAGTATTTTAATTTTCAAGATATTGAACTGCTTAAAGAATTTAAAACTGTTAGTTCATCTCCAACTTATAAAAAAGCACAAGAGATTATCGATGAGACTATTGAAGATTTTATAAGTGGAGCAACCGATGAAGTTATATTGGTTCACAATGGATATTTGAATATGATATCACAAGAGCTTAAGGTAAATCAGCTTGTTCCTATTGATTCGGCTAAATATGAGTATGAGGAACAAGATAAATTGCAGTCCATGATGGTTTTAGAGCCTGAAGATGATGATAAAATTTTAGAAGAGCTACTTAGAAAATATTTTGAATACAACATGTATTATTCGCTAATAGACTCACTTGCAGCAGAACATAGTGCTAGAATGCAAGCGATGGATAATGCGACCAATAATGCTAAAGATAGAGTTGCGGCGTTAAATATCGCCTACAATAAAGCCAGACAAGAGTCTATTACTACTGAGTTAATAGAGATTATAAGTGGCGTTGAATCGATGAAATAATGAGAGTTAAGGAGAATAATTAATGAACGGTGTAGTCAGTCAGATAATGGGGCCGGTTGTTGATGTTGATTTTAAAGAAGATTATCTTCCAAAAATTAACGAAGCAATTGTTGTAAATTTTGAAGTTGATGGGGTTAAGCGAAATCTAGTTTTAGAAGTAGCTGCTCATTTAGGCGATGGACGCGTTAGAACTATTGCGATGGATATGAGTGAAGGTTTAAGACGTGGATTAAAAGCAAAAGCAACTGGTAACTCTATTGAAGTTCCTGTCGGAGAAGAGGTTCTTGGACGTATTTTAAATGTTGTTGGTGAAGTTATTGATGGTGGAGAGGATATAAAAACGGAAACAAAATGGTCAATCCATAGAGATCCGCCACCATTTGAAGAGCAAAGTACAAAAAGTGAGATTTTTGAAACAGGTATTAAAGTTGTGGATCTGCTTGCTCCTTACTCAAAAGGCGGTAAAGTTGGATTATTTGGTGGTGCTGGTGTTGGTAAAACAGTTATTATCATGGAGCTTATCCACAATGTTGCGTTTAAACACTCTGGATATTCAGTATTTGCTGGTGTTGGTGAAAGAACGAGAGAAGGAAATGACCTTTATCATGAGATGAAAGATTCCAATGTTTTGGATAAAGTTGCCTTATGTTACGGTCAGATGAACGAGCCTCCAGGGGCAAGAAATAGAATTGCTCTAACTGGTCTTACAATGGCTGAATACTTTAGAGATGAGATGGGTCTTGATGTTTTGATGTTTATCGATAATATCTTTAGATTTTCCCAATCAGGTGCTGAGATGTCAGCGCTTCTTGGACGTATTCCTTCAGCGGTTGGATATCAGCCTACACTTGCAAGTGAGATGGGACGTTTTCAAGAGAGAATTACGTCAACTAAAAAAGGTTCAATTACATCTGTTCAAGCTGTTTACGTGCCAGCAGACGACTTAACTGACCCTGCTCCTGCAACAGTTTTTGCACACCTTGATGCAACAACAGTTCTTAACCGTGCAATTGCAGAAAAAGGTATTTATCCAGCGGTTGATCCACTTGATTCAAGTTCTCGTATGCTTGATCCTCAAATACTTGGACAAGATCACTATGAAGTAGCTCGTGGAGTTCAAGCGGTACTTCAAAAGTATAAAGATTTGCAAGATATTATAGCGATTTTAGGTATGGATGAGTTAAGCGAAGAGGATAAAGTGGTGGTTGATCGTGCTAGAAAGATAGAGAAATTTTTATCTCAACCATTCTTTGTTGCTGAAGTTTTCACAGGAAGTCCTGGTAAATACGTGAGCTTAGAAGAGTCTGTTGCTGGTTTTAAAGGTATTTTAGATGGAAAATATGATGACTTACCAGAAAATGCTTTTTATATGGTGGGCAACATTGACGAAGTGCTTGAAAAGGCTGAAAAACTAAAAGGCGAATAGCATGGAATTATTAAAACTAGAGATTGTTACACCTGAAGGTATGATATTTTCAGGCGATGTAAAAGAGGTCACATTCCCAGGAAGCGAAGGCGAGTTTGGTGTTTTGCCAGGCCATGCAGCTTTAGTATCACTTTTAAAAGCTGGTGTTATAGATATAGAGTTTGAAAATGGTAATCACGAAGTAGTTGCTATAAATTGGGGACATGTAACAATTGATGAGCAAAAGGCTATTGTCTTAGCTGAAGGTGCAGTTTCTATAGGCGGTGATAGTGAAAGTGAAATCGCTAAAGCGTTAGACGATGCAAAAAAGCTCATTGAAAGTATGGGTAATTCTGATGCCGCTATAGCCGCAGCTAGGGCCAAGATAGATAGTGTGGCAAGATCTCGTTGAATACAGTAGATATATTTTTAACTTATATTTCACATTCTAGCATAATAACTCTTATTGTGCTAGGATGGCTATCTTTATATTTTATATGTTCATTTGCTATTTTACTATCTCGAAGTATCTCTTTGGCATTGTGGACTAGAAGAGAAAAAGCTTCATTAGATACCATGCTCATGGGTGCGAAAAATGTTAGAAATGACTCAATTTTGAAAAAGTGTTGCCCATCTGCTTTGAATGTTAATCCTAAGCTTTTAGATGTTTGTGTGGGTATGGCTGAAAGAAATGCAACTATTGGGCTTTCGTGGTTATCTATAATAGCTTCCACGTCTCCTTTTATAGGGCTTTTTGGAACAGTTGTTTCTATACTTGAAACATTTAGTACACTTGGCCAAGGAACATCGGCATCACTTGGAATTATAGCACCAGCCATTGGAGAAGCACTTGTTGCGACTGCATGTGGTATATTTGTTGCTATTCCTGCTTATACATTTCACTCTATTATAAGAAGAAAAGGTTATTTAGCTGTTAATTTGGTACAAAGACAAGCAGATATAATTAAGGCTGGTATTTTTAAAAAAGAATTAACAAAGCAAGAAGATAAATGATAGATTGGAATGAATCTCCCGAACTTAACATTACACCTTTAGTTGATATAATGTTGGTGCTTTTGGCTATTTTAATGGTTACAACTCCAGCTCTTGTTTATGAAGAGAATATCGCTTTGCCATCTGGCTCAAAGTCAAAAAGTGTATCAAAACTTCCAGAACTTGAAGTTTTAATTACAAAAGATAGAAATGTAAGAATAAAAAATCAAGTTTTTCCAATATCAAGCTTTGCTGATAATTTTATTCTTTTAGCTCCAAAGTATTCAAATAAAACTCCAGTATATATAAAAGCTGATAAAACTTTACAATATCAAGATGTAATGTATGTGTTAAAAGGTGTTAAAAATGGTGGATTTTCAAAGGTAGCATTGGAAACAGGAGATTAGATGAAGGGCGAAGATAAGCCTTTAGTTTTCATTCCTTTTTTACTTTCTATATCGCTTTATGTGGGTATTTTATATGGCATTTTTTATTATATAAATTATAGCGATGAATTTATTAAAAAATATACCTCAAAAAAAGATAATTTTTTAGAAGTTGCTATTGTAAAAACTAATAAACAAAACATAAAGCCTAAATCAGCCCAAAAAAAAGATGAAAATATAAAAAAAATAAAAGAAGAAAAAAAGAAGACAAAAAAAGAAGACAAAAAAGATAATAAAAATGAGATGAAAAAAACGTCCAAAAAACCACATGTAGGTATAAAAGACCTTTTTGGTAAAATCAAAACAAAAGATATAAACAAAACTCAACCTTTACCTTTATCAAAAAAGTCAACTTCACAGGCAAGTAGAAAGAAGCCTGTAAAAGAAAAAAGTCAAAAAGCTAAAAACATAGCATCTTTGTTAAAATTTTCGTCATCACCATCTTTATCGGCTCAATCTTCAACTGGAGAGTATGATAAATTTAGAGGTGTTGTTACAGAGATGTTGGAGGGATTTTGGCATCAAACCGAGGGAATACAAATAGGAGCAGAAGCACATGTAAAAGTTTTCATTGATAAAGATGGTCATTTTAGCTACGATATAGTTAATTTTTCGTATAATAATGATTTCAATACGAAGTTGCGCAATTTTTTAGAAGATATGCTAAATGTGCAGTTTCCTAAAAATATAGACAATGTTCCACCACTGACTATAAAATTTAAAGATGATATGGAGTAAAAATGAAAAGTAGTGTAAAAATATTATTTATCTGCGTAATGAGTTTTAGCTTTTTACATGCAAAAGATGCAACGATAGAGATAGTTAAAAAAATTGAATCTGCACCTAGGATAATGGTTCAAGATGGAACGATGAATGCATTTGATAACACCTTTAAAAGCAGATTTTTTAAGATGCTCATAGGTGATTTGAAAGTTACAACTCATTTTAATGTTATAGGTGCTTACATGCAAAGTGATTACGATAAAGACCCTATCGTAAATGTGGGAGATAAAAAATTAAATCTTGTTTTGCAGTATAAGCTTGAAGGTGGAGATGGGAACTCTTTGTTTGCTAAAGTAAAGTTTGTAAATGCAGTAAATGGTGAAGTTAGAAGTGAGAAAACCTATAATGTATCGGATAAAAAATTATACCCATTTTTATCTCATAATATTATTTCAGATATCAATGATAATATAGGCGCGGCTCAAATTCCATGGATGAAGAGATATGTGTTGGTTAGTAAAAACATTGCGCCAAAACAGAGTGTAATAATGATAGCAGACTATACTTTAACATTTCAACATACCCTTGTTAAAGGCGGGCTTAATCTTTTTCCAAAATGGGCAAATAAAGAGCAGAGTGATTTTTATTATACCTCTTATTCAGATGATATTCCAACCATTTATAAAGTACATGTACAAAGTGGCACTAAAAGTAAAGTTATCTCTTCGCAAGGTATGTTAGTAACTTCAGATGTGAGTAAAAACGGCGATAAATTACTTTTAACGATGGCGCCAAACGGACAACCAGATATCTATTTATATGATGTAAATACAAAGTCATCAAAAAGAATAACTTTTTATAAAGGAATAGATGTAAATGGTGGATTTGTAGATGATGAGAAAAAAATTGTTTTCGTATCAGACAGGTTGGGGTATCCAAATGTGTTTACTAAGAATATAAATTCAAGAAGTGTTGAACAAATGGTTTATCACGGACGAAATAATGTATCATGTTCATCAAATAAAAACTATATAGTATATTCTAGTCGTGATAAAGGTGGAGAGTTCGGACCTGGAACTTTTAATCTATATCTTATATCTACAAATACAGATTACATTCGTCAGCTAACAGCTACTGGCAAAAACCTTTTTCCACGGTTTTCACAAAATGGTAAGAGTGTAATGTTTATCAAAAGCTATGGGGCACAAAGTGCACTAGGAATTGTAAGATTGGATGAAAATCAAATTTTCCATTTTCCTTTGAATGTGGGAACTATTCAGTCTATAGATTGGTAAAATTTAAGAAAAAATATGATAAACTATTTTAAAATTTAATCCCAAAAGCGAGGTAATGCAAATGATGAAAAATGTTCTATTTTCAGTAGCAGCGGTGACAGTTTTATTGTTATCAGGTTGTAGTCAAAAAAATCCAGTAATAGATGATAGTACAACTCAAAGAGATGTTGTTATTAATACAAATACAGACACAAATAGCAATATGAATGGTATGAATAATACTATGGATATAGACCAAATTATATCAAATCTCAAAGGAGATCTTGGCTCAATTTATTTTGATTTTGATAGCTTTAGTATTCGTCCAGATATGCAAAGTGTTGTTTCAAATGATGTGAATGTTTTAAATAGACAAGAAGCACGAGATTTAACCATAAAAATTGAGGGAAATTGTGATGAGTGGGGAACTGATGAATACAATATGGCGCTAGGCTTAAAGCGTGCCGCTACTGTTAAACAGGCACTTATCTCAAGAGGTGTTAATCCAAATAAAATCCAAACAGTAAGTTATGGCAAGAACAATCCAGTTTGTACTGAAAAAACGAAGTCTTGTTGGTCTAAAAATCGTAGAGTTGATTTTAACTTACTAACTAGATAATGATGAAAAAAATAATATTAGTCCCTATATTTGGGGCTTTGATATTTACATGTAGTTTCTCTGAGCAGTCTGCGTTTGGCGCAGGGGATTTAGAATCCTCATCTCCTTACGGCTTAACTTCAAGTGAAAAGGCTTTGCTTAAAAATAAAAAAAATGTAGATAGTTTAGGTCAAAATGTAAATAACGTTAAGATGCAAGTTGGAACTATAGAAGAGCAGATTGATGGTATTCGTTCTGTGCTAAGTGGTACAAATGAGAGGGTAAATCAAATAGATAGACGCTTAAGAGCCTTAGAAAGTTCTAATCTTGAAGATAAAAACATATCTTTAAGCGCTTCTGAGGAGATTAAACAAATTCGTGCTTATGTGGAAGAAAATAGAAAACTTCAAGCAAAAAACAATAGACGTGTGAAAAATGTTTTAAATAAAATAAGTGCTTTACTTGATGAGATAAATTCTAACTATGTTTCAAAAGAAGAGTTAAATAAATCGTTAAAACAGAATTTTGAAACTAGCAACTCTAACCCAAATATAAAGCAGATAAAGGTTGAAAATAATAAACAAAGTGTTGATTATAAGAAAATACCATCTGCAAAATTAATTAAAAATGCAAAATCATCTTTTAGCAAGGGAGATTTGGAGGTTGCTAAAGAGCAATACAAAGCTTTGATAAAGAAGAACTATAAGCCAGCATTTTCAAATTTTATGCTTGGTGAGATTGAGTATAAGCAAAAGTCGTGGGCAGAGGCTGTAAAATATTACAAAAAAAGCGTAGAGATTTATGATAAAGCAAGTTATATTCCTAAGCTTTTATATCATACTGCAATAAGTTTTGATAAACTAAGAGATACTCAAAATGCAAATAAATTTTATAAAGCACTCAAGCTCACATATCCCGATTCAGAAGAAGCAAAAGCTTCACCAGATAGGAAATAGTTTATGAAAAATTTGGGGATTTTACTTACGACTATGCTAATTTTTGTTGGATGTGTTCAGCAAAATCCCCAAATTACCCCTATAAAAAATCTACATAAAAAAATTACATGCAGATGCGATAATTTAAGATCACAACATAATATCGATAGATCTGGAGTAGATAAAATAGATGATACTCGCGTACAAGGACATATAGATAAAACAAACCCACTAAAAAACCTTACATGTAAGGTTTTTTTTAATTTTGATAGTTTTAAAATTTTACCATCTGCACAAGCATGCATAGATAAAAACGCAAACTCTTTACTTAAAAATCCACAAATTATAACACTCCAAGGAAATTGTGATGAAGTTGGCAACGATAAATATAATTATCGCTTAGGTTTAAAAAGAGCAAATAGTGTTAGAAAATCACTTCTTTTAAAAGGCGTAAAATCGGAACTTATAAAGATAGTTAGTTTTGGTAAAAATAATCCTACATGTAAAAATTCTACTTCTACATGTAAAGCTAAAAATCGTCGTGTGGATTTTGTTTTTTCCCAAAAATAGAAAAAAATTCCTAAAAAATAGAAAAATATCCAATTTATTTGATAATCACTAAGAGGTTTTAAGAAAATTTTGCTAAAATATGGCAAATTTTTTTAAGGAGAGAGTAATGGCGTTATTAGAAGATGTCAAAGAAGTTGTTGTTGAGCAATTAAACGTAAACCCTGACGAGGTAAAAGAGGATTCTAAATTTGTTGAAGATTTAGGGGCTGATTCTCTTGACGTAGTTGAGCTTGTAATGGCACTTGAAGAGAAGTTCGACATAGAAATTCCAGATGATAAAGCTGAGAAAATTGTAACAGTTGCTGACGCAATTAAATTTATCGAAGAAAACAAATAAGCCTGTTAAAAAACAGGCTTTTATTTTTAGGAGTGTGATTTGAAAAGAGTTGTAGTTACTGGCATGGGCATGATAAACTCGTTGGGTTTAGATAAAGAGAGTTCTTTTAAGGCTATAGTTGATGGTCAATGTGGCATTAAAAGCATTACATTGTTTGATGCAAGTGAACAACATGTAAAAATCGCAGGGGAAGTAAAAGATTTTGATCCGCTAGAAGTTTTAGACAAAAAAGAGTTAAAAAAAGCAGATAGATTTATACATCTTGGTCTTAAAGCGGCTAAAGAGGCGATGAATGACGCACAGATTAAAGAGTTTGAAAGTGAGCGCTTTGGTGTTAGTTCGGCTTCAGGTATAGGTGGACTTCCAAATATAGAAAAAAACTCTATCGTTTTAGAAACTAGAGGTTGCAAGAGAATTTCTCCATTTTTTGTTCCATCTTCATTGGTAAATATGCTCGGTGGAATGTCAGCAATACAAAATAACTTAAAAGGACCAAACTTAGCATCAGTTACCGCATGTACAGCAAGTACTCATGCTATAGGAGAGGCTTATAAGACAATAGTTGTAGGTGGCGCAGATAAGATGTTAGTTGTAGGCGCAGAGTCAGTTATATGCGGAGTTGGTATAGGCGGATTTGCTTCGATGAAAGCGCTATCCACTAGAAACGATGACCCTTCACGTGCATCACGCCCTTTTGATAAAGATAGAGATGGTTTTGTTATGGGCGAGGGTGCAGGTGCTTTGGTATTGGAAGTTTATGAAGATGCTGTTAAAAGAGGCTCTAAGATATATGGTGAGATAGTCGGTATCGGCGAAAGCGGAGATGCTTACCACATAACAACACCAACGCAAGATGGACCATATAGGTCGATGAAAGCGGCATACGAGATGGCAGGATGTCCGAAGATTGATTATATAAATGCTCATGGAACATCAACTGCTGTAAACGATAAAAATGAAACAGCTGCAATGAAACAGCTTTTTAAAGATGTTCCTCTTGTAAGTTCAACCAAAGGACAGATAGGTCACTGTTTGGGTGCAGCTGGTGCGATAGAGGCTATTATAGCACTAATGGCGATGAGAGATGGTGTTGTACCTCCAACGATAAATCAAATTACCCCAGATCCGGATTGTGATTTGGATTATGTGCCGAATGTGGCTAGGAAGAGAGAGTTAAATGTTGTTATGAGTAATACATTTGGCTTTGGCGGTACGAATGGATCTATAATATTTAGACGTGTTTAAGGAGAAAAAGTGGCAACTTATTTGGATTTTGAGAAAAATATTCAACAAATAGATGAAGATATTTCAGCGGCTCGTATAAAAAGCGATATGCATGCGGTGGAGATTTTGCAAAAAAATCTTAAAAAAGAGATTACGAAAACTTATAAGAATTTAAGCGATTATCAGAAGTTGCAACTTGCTCGTCACCCTGACCGTCCTTATGCGCTTGATTATATAAGATTGCTTTTAGATAATGCTTATGAAATACACGGCGATAGAGCTTATAGTGATGATGAGTCTATAGTGGCATTTTTAGGTGAACTTGATGGAAGAAAGCTTATTATTATTGGTGAACAAAAAGGTAGAGGTACAAAAAATAAGCTAAAAAGAAACTTTGGAATGCCTCATCCTGAAGGATATAGAAAAGCTCTAAGAGTTGCTAAAATGGCAGAAAAATTTAATATACCTATACTATTTCTTATAGACACTCCCGGTGCATATCCAGGAATAGGAGCTGAAGAGAGAGGACAAAGCGAAGCCATAGCAAGAAATTTATATGAGCTTAGTTCGTTAAATACAAAAAGTATAGCTGTTGTTATTGGAGAAGGAGGAAGTGGAGGAGCATTGGCTATTGGTGTTGCAGATAGATTTGCCATGATGACTTATTCTGTATTTTCCGTAATATCTCCAGAAGGCTGTGCTGCAATACTTTGGAAAGATCCAGCCAAACAAGAGCATGCAACAAAAGCTATGAAGATAACTGCCGAAGACCTAAAGGCGCATAATCTAATAGATGAAGTTATTGAAGAGCCTTTTATGGGGGCACATAGAGATAAGGAGAGTACTGCAAAATCACTTAGTGAATATGTTTTGAAGTGCTTAGATGAGCTAGATGAGCTAAGCGATGAAGAGCGCTTAGAAAAGAGATATGAGCGAATTATGTCTATGGGTGACTTTAACGAACCAGAGGTAGATAAGAAGTAATTTTTATTTCTCATTGCATGTATGATAGATGCAATAAAACAAATCACATAAATTATATATTATAATACATTAGGTAGATTTACCTAATGTATTATTTTAAAAAATTTAAACCCTTATATTTAAACATAAAAAAATAATCTTGACTTGTATTTCAATAATAAATAATCTTCAAATCCCAAGCTATAGCAATCAACATAGATTGATATAATTCTTGTAAATCATGTATTTTAGGTTTGGAGTGAGTTACCTAGAAGCCTTAAGTTGCTTCTAGGTAAATATATTTATTTGATAATTTTATATGTGGCAGTATATGTGCCGTTGCAATACATCAAGTCTCCTGATGAATTATACATTTGACCTGAAGTCTTTCCTTTATCGAAATCAGAAGTAAAATTATCTAAAAAACTAAAACCCTCACTATCTAAGAATTTAAAATACAAATCATGCTGTTCTAGCGTAGCATTATTATGAGGAATAAATTCTATAAGAACTCCGGAATTCTTATATCTAAATATCTTTGTACCAAAAGAATTTACATAAGGAAGTAGCGTATAATTTTTACGCAATGTTTTATTCTCTGTCGTCATACTATCACCCGATATGCAAGTCATCCGATTTGACAACCCTAATTGTATCTCTTTGGCATTTCCAAAGTTGGTGTCATTATTTTCTTTACCTGCTCCTTTTAGTACTCCATCATATATCTGTCCCTTGATTGAAACGGTGAAAGTTGCATCTTCTTTTAAAACACTAACCATCCAGCTAACAGAACCACCTTTTTTTAGAGTTTTGGTTCGGTTAGAAACAGCACCTTCGCTAATGGATATGCTTATCTTAGCATTTTCTTTTAGGTTTGTTGCTGTTGCTTTTACTATATAGCTAATGCTATCTCCATCTTCAGATACCTTCTCATGAGTTACAGTAACCAAATCTAAATTTTGCTCATTTTCATCTGGTTTAGAAAGTGTTGATATAGGCTTAGTAGATATTTCTAAAATGCCATCTTTTAATGCAGATATATTTTTTTTAATTTCCGGTATCATATCTTTGGCAACAACTAAGATAATCGAATCGTCTCCCGTATTTCCAACTTTTACTTCATCCAAATCTTTTACGTCTTCATTGGTTTGGATTGATGTTTTTTCTGGGACTTCTAGTTCTATCTCGGAAGAGCCATCTTTTTTGATAGTCTTAGTTTTTTTGCCTATTTCTTCTATGATTTTATTTCTTGCTTCTTCTTTTTCTTCTTGGGAAGCATCATCATCTTTTAGGGTTTCCTTAGCTTTTTTTAAGTCCATATTTGATTTTTTGATTATGATTTTTTTAGTCCTTTTTGAAGCACTTGCGGTGACTAAATTTCCTACATGATCAAGGACTTGATGTCCGCTTATGGTTACTAACATATCTGCACTTCCAGCTACAACTGCTTTGCCAGCTTCTGATAATCCAATATTTCTGGCCATCCAACCTACAAGCTTATCAACACCTTGTCCGCCAAGGGCTGATGTTATGAGGTTTGCTTCTGCAACTACGGCAGCTTTTCCAAGTTTTACAGCTGCAATTGCGGAATTTTCTCTGTAAATTTCTGCAAATTCAGGGTCAAGGTCTGTATTTTCATCCCCTAAAGATTCAGTTGCAAAAGCCATCATTTTAGTAGATACGAAATTTTTTTTCTTAAAGCTTAGTTTTTTGTAAGCTGCTAGCAATTGGGAGCTTGTAGTATTTTCAGGAAGTCCCAATTTTGCATATTTGTTGAATTTTTTCAAATCTCTAGGAGTTAAGGCACTTATAGCACTTTCGGTTATTTTATTTCTATCTTCGTTTACTTCTTTTCCTGTATCAAAAAGAGTTGTCTTAAGAGCATAGCCTATACCAGCTGCTAAAAAACCAGCACCTATGGTAAATACAGCTCTTTTTTTAGGTTTATGGACAGAACTTAAACCTCTTGATAAATCTTTTTGCAAGGTTGAACTAGAACTTATGATATTTGCCAATTCATATTTTAGCAACAACTCTTCATCCAATAAAGCGTTTAGCTCGCTTATTTTATTCATTACTTCAATAGCTTCTTTGTAACTTATATCAGTAATATCTTTTGTGAAATTGTTGCTTGAAACTTTTAAAATGCTGACAATTTTATCACTAATTTTTGATGTATGTTTTGAATGCTCCATCATCCTTGTGTTAAATTGTCTAACTTTTTGTTCTTCGGTTTGGGTGTATTGGCTAGATTCTCTTCCGCCTCCTCCGCCACCACAACTAACAAATCCTAAAACCATAAATGAAACAATAATTATTTTCAATTTACTTAACATGAATGCCTCCTTTTTATAAGTTTTCAAAGCTACTAATATATATTATACTCCTCCCAATGAAATAATGTCAAGAAAATTTAAAAAAAATTATTTTTATATCTATTTTTACTCAAATTAATTAAAATATTCTTATTTGATTTTTTTTGGTATAAATATTAAAATTTATAGAGGCTAAAGGAGTTTTAAAATATTTACTATACACAACATCTTTCTACATGTAGATTTACATGTAGAAAGATAAGGGTGTGCTAGTGAGATAAAATCTGCTCTAAAAAAACTTGCAATCTTTCGGATTCTGGGTTTTCAAAGAAATTTTCAGGGGTATTTTCTTCTACTATTTGTCCTGCATCCATAAAGATTATTCTATCGGCTACCTTCTTAGCAAATCCCATCTCGTGGGTAACACAAAGCATGGTTTTGCCACTTTTTGCAAGTTCAACCATAACATCTAAAACTTCACTTACCATTTCTGGATCAAGCGCAGATGTTGGCTCATCGAAAAGCATAATTTTTGGATGCTTACAAAGGCTTCTTGCTATAGCAACACGTTGTTGTTGTCCGCCTGAAAGTTGATTTGGATATTTGTTTGCTTGTTCGGCTATGTTTACTCTTTCTAGATACTTTAAAGCAGCCTCTTCAGCCTCTTTTCGTGGAGTTTTTTTAACCCAAATAGGTGAAAGTGTAAGATTGTCAAGTATAGTGAGGTGAGGAAATAGGTTAAAGTGCTGAAAAACCATAGCCACCTCTTCTCGTATAGCTTTTATTTTTTTGACATCATCATCAAGCTCTATGCCATCTATATTGATGCTTCCTTGCTGAAACTCTTCAAGACGGTTTATGCATCTTATGAGGGTTGATTTTCCAGAGCCTGATGGACCGCATATAACAATAATCTCACCCTTTTTTACTTCTAAATCCACGTCTTTTAAAACATGAAAATCTCCATACCATTTATTTAATTTTTTTATACTTATTATATTTTCATTTTCCATTTTTTTATCCTTATTTTATATCGGTATTAAATCTGTTTTCAAGGACTTTTGAATATCTTGACATTAGATAGCAAAAAACCCAAAATACAATAGCCACAAATACATAGCCCTCTGTTTCCATTCCTAGCCAGTTTTTATCGGCTGAAGTGATACGAACCATGCCAAGAAGGTCGAAAAGTCCGACTATCAAAACCAAAGTTGTATCTTGAAAAAGTGATATAAAAATTCCCACTAAATTTGGAATGGCTACTTTTAAAGCTTGTGGCAAGATAACGAGTATCATCTTTTGCCAATAAGAAAGTCCAACAGCATCCGCTGCTTCGTATTGACCTTTTGGAATGGACTGAAGTCCGCCCCTGATAACTTCAGCTGTATAAGCAGCTTGAAATAGTGTTATTCCGATAACCGCACGTAAAAGTTTGTCGAAAGTTATACCTTCTGGAAAAAAAAGTGGCAAGATAATAGACGACATAAAAAGTATAGTAATAAGCGGAACTCCACGTATAAATTCTATGTAAGTGATACAAACACTTTTTATAATTGGTAATTTTGATTGTCTTCCAAAAGCAACTACGATACCTATTGGAAAAGAAAATACAATTCCAGTTGCTGCAACGAGGATTGATAACATTAATCCACCCCATTTATCGGTTGGAACATATTCTAAATTAAACAAACCACCTATGGTAAAAATTCCAACTAAAATAAAATATATAGTTAAAATTATGAGTTTTGCTTTATTGTTTTTAGTAAATTGAAATCCAGTCATAATAAAGATAAATAATATGCCTATGAAATTTATTCTCCACCGTTCGCTTTCGGGGTAAAAACCATACATGAACATATCGAGTTTTTCTTTTACAAAAATCCAACATGCACCATTTTCAGTACATTGCTCCTTTGAAGTGCCAACAAATGTTGCATCGATAAATGCCCATTGTATGAAAGGAGGAATGATAATATATAGTATCCAAAGTCCTAAAATGGTTAAAAATATATTTAAAGGAGTGGAAAAAAGGTTCTCTTTTAGCCAAACTATTAAGCCTTGATTATTTTTAGGAGCTTTTTTTGCTTCTATTTGTTGGTAAACTGCCATTATCGCTCCTTTATTTTTATTTTGTGATTGAACCAATTTAAAATCAACGATACAGACAAGCTTATAATTAGATAAACAAGCATGGTAATTGCTATGATTTCTATGGATTGACCCACTTGGTTTAGTGATGTTCCTGCAAAAACAGTTACAAGTTCAGGATAACCAACTGCAGTAGCTAAGGATGAGTTTTTAACAAGATTTAGATATTGGTTGATAATAGGCGGAATGGAAATTCTTATTGCTTGCGGTAAAATAACCAGCTTTAAGCTTTGATAACTTGAAAGCCCTAAACTTGAAGCTGCTTCTTTTTGCCCTTTTTTAACCGCTTCTATACCGGAACGTACAGCTTCAGCTATAAAAGTTGCCGTATAAATAACTAATGCAAAAGTTAAGGCTAAAAATTCAGGTGATATGGATTTTCCTCCTCTAAAATTAAAACCTTTAAGTTCAGGATAACTAAATCCAAAATCAGCTCCACCTGCAAAAAATGATATGAGTACAAAAACCACAAAAACACCAACACTTGCTATTAACGTTGGAAAGTATTGCCCTGTTATCTCTTGTCTTTTTTTAGCCCATTTTGCCATGAAAAATATGGTAATTACACTAAGAATAACACCGACTAAGATAGCATAAGTTGTGCTATTTAATGAGGCAAGTGGAATATAAAAACCGCGATTATTTATAAAAATGGAGTCAAAAAAGTTGATACTTTGCCTTGGAGACGGCAGGGCTTGAATAACCACATTATACCAAAATAAAATTTGTAATAAAAGTGGAATATTTCTAAATATATCTATATAAGCAGCTGCCATTTTTTTAATAAGAAAGTTTTTAGAAAGTCTTAAAACTCCTATAATTAAACCTAGTAATGTTGCCAAAACGATACCAACTAAACTAATAATAAAAGTATTTAAAAGACCGACTAAAAACACTCTTGCGTGTGTATCGGACTCATTAAAGCTTATAGGGGATTCTGTTATGCCAAATCCAGCCGTACCTTGTAAAAATTCAAAACCTGTTTGTATACCTCTTTGTTCGATATTGCTTAAAGTGTTTAAACCAATATACCACAAAAAAGCAACTAAGCCCATGATAGTTAGAAGTTGAAATAGTACACCCCTTACCCTTTCATGTCTAAAAAATGCAAACATTAATATAACCCTTTGTTGATTTTATAAGATAAAAAAGACGATATGAAATCGCCTTTTTTTAGAATTTAGATATTATCTAAATGGTGGAGAATATTGAAGTCCACCATTTGTCCAAAGAGCGTTTAATCCTCTTTCGATGTTTAGCGGAGTATTTACACCGATATTTCTTTCAAAAACTTCACCGTAGTTTCCTACTTGCTTAACTATATCATAAGCCCACTCGGCTTTTAAGCCTAAGTTTGAGCCAAGTTTTCCTTCAACTCCTAAGATTCTTTTAATAGTTGGGTTTGAAGATGATTTTTTAAGACTATCTACATTTTCACTTGTTATTCCAGCTTCTTCAGCTGCAACCATAGCAAAAAATGTCCATCTTACTATATTGAACCACTGATCATCTCCTTGCCTAACAACAGGACCCAAAGGTTCTTTTGAGATAATTTCAGGTAATACTATGTGAGCTCTTGGGTTTTTAAGCTTAGTTCTTAGTCCGTAAAGCTGAGAAGCATCGGAAGTTAAGATATCGCATCTTCCGTTTTCATAGCTTTGAACCACTTGATCGTTCGTATCATAAGTAATTGCTTTGTATTTTAGATTATTTGCTCTAAAATAGTCAGCAACATTTAGCTCAGTCGTAGTTCCGGTTTGAATACAAACAGAAGCACCGTCAAGCTCTTTTGCGCTCTTTACACCTAAGTCTTTTCTAACCATGAAACCCTGTCCGTCGTAGTAGTTTACCCCGGCAAAGTTAAGACCAAGTGATGTGTCTCGCGACTCGGTCCAAGTTGTATTTCTAACCAAAACATCGATTTCGCCTGATTGTAAAGCCGCAAGTCTCTCTTTTGCATTAAGTGAAACAAACTTTACTTTTTTCACATCACCAAATACAGCAGCAGCAACTGCACGACATCCATCAACATCTATACCACTCCATTTTCCGCCACTGGCAACTTCAGAAAACCCCGGAAGTCCTCCATCAGCTCCACATTTTACAAACCCACGTTTTTGAACATCCTGTAAAGTACCGGCACTGGCAAAACTACCAACCCCAGCTATAACTAATGCACTTAGTGCCAATTTTTTAAAATTCATTTTATCTCCTGATAATTTTTTTGTATTATTACATACAAGAAGATAAGTTCTCTATATTTACATGTAAAACATATAACCCAAATTTAAGCCAATCTAAAAAGCCCAATTTTACCATCATAAATACAAAATAAAGAAAAACTCTTACCCACTTCTATGTAATTATAACACTTGCTGCTAAAATTAAATTTTATTATAGTAATCGAAAAATTATAGAAAGATTAAAGTGGCGAAAATCCTTTTTTTTTTTTTTT
>PDWI01002429.1_pt1 | contig 28036 bp, 18 predicted proteins | sample 1430891 | NCBI WGS metagenome assembly PDWI01 (sample SAMN01162508, study PRJNA174530) | Oral metagenome, whole genome shotgun sequencing project. | biome: Marine environment; feature: Marine mammal; material: Swab sample of the gingival sulcus; isolation source: swab sample of gingival sulcus... | reverse complement strand
CTAATTTTTCTTCCAGATTTAAACCTGTAATTTCGCCCTTATCATTTATAGAATATTTACTTTTTCGTTTCCATTCGAGTTTAACTACATTCTGAATATTAACTAATTTAAAACGTGTATTTAGCTGTTTTTCAAGTTCTTGTATGAGTTTTGGTTTTTTCATATCAGTTAGTTTGAAATAAATGTAACCAATATTTCGGGTTCAACTCGGCACATACTATATTATTACCATGCCCTACATAGCAAAAAACAAGGGAGCAAGCTCCCTTGTCAAACATAAAACCACGAAAAAACAAAATTTTAATCATTAAGTACTCTCAATAAACACTTGATTAACAAAACATTAACCAATATACTATTAAGCCGATATTATTTTTCAATAAAACCGGACAAATCAAATGCCGCGGTATATTCATAAGCCAGATTAAATATTTTATCTGCTTTTCTGACATTCAAATATTCGTATTTTGCCAATTCAGGCGGCTCTATTATAAGGTCGGCTGTGCTTTTTTCGTTATTCAAATTACTGTTTGTAACCATTTCCGAAATACGCGAAATAACACTTTTTATACCTCCTATTTTTCTACTGTAATTCACAGGAATAAGACTGCTTATAATTGTTTTCCTGCACAAAGATTTTATAGGTGCAAGCGGTAAGTTATCAACTAAACCACCGTCTACATAAGCACTTCCGTTAAGCACCACAGGTTCAAACAACACAGGTATTGACGACGATGCCGTAACAATATCGGCAACCGAACCCGAGTTAAAATATTCTGCCTTGCCTGTATTTAAATTAGATACAGCAACATATAAAGGGGTAGCCAAATCTTCTATTTTTTCCACCGAAATTACTTCCCTCAAACGTTTTGTAAGTCCCTCTAAACTTAAAAAACCTCCTCGCGGAAACATCATTGAGGTATATGAAAAAAAGTTTTTTTCTTTAAATAACTTCAATATTTCATCAGGCGTTTTACCATCAGCCAACATTGCTCCTACTATGCTCCCTGCACTTGCTCCCGATAAAATATCAGGAAATATTCCTTTTTCATTCAGGGCTTTAACTACGCCAAGGTGTGCAAACCCTCTGGTGCCACCGCCGCCCAAAACAAGCCCTATGTTGTATTTTGATTTTTCCATAGTAAGTCAAAGTGTGTTTTTTTTAAACAAACGTTGCTAAAAATAATAAAATTTTTAAACTTAAAAAAAATAAAATTTAAAGACCTTATAAACAGATGCTTATAAAACAGCGCCACAACTACACAAACCTCTGATTATCAGCAAGTTAAAAAGAAAAAATAATTACTGTTAAATTTAACTTAATCTACAAAAATTCATAAATAAAAATTTTTAAAAATTAGCTTGTAAATAAATTAGGATATTAAATCTATTTTCACTTTCTTTGTGGTAATCACAAAATATATTAGATAACATGGAACAAAATAATGTTAAAATTACATTTGCGGGCAACCCGATGCCCGTAGCAGGAAATGAAATAAAAGTTGGCGATAAAGCGCCCGACTTCACAGTTATAGACAATGACTTGAACCCTGTAAAATTATCAGATTATAAAAACAAAGTCAAAGTATTATCAGTATTTCCCTCTATTGACACAGGAGTATGTGCAGCACAAAATCGTCGCTTTAACCAAGAAGCAGCTGAATTGAAAGATGTAAACATACTGTCAGTATCGGTTGATTTACCTTTTGCTCAAAAACGTTTCTGCGGTGCCGAAGGAATTGACAAAGTTGTTACGGTTTCTGACCATAAAGATTTAGATTTTGGAAAAAAATACGGTTTTGTTATGTCGCCTTTACGTCTGTTGGCTCGCGGTATAGTGGTTGTTGATAAAGACGATACAGTAAAACACGTAGAATATGTTTCTGAAGTAACAAATGAACCCGATTACGACGCAGCTTTGAAAATTGCAAAAAGTCTGGTGTAACTTTGGTCATATTCTGAAAATATTTTTTTAATTTATATCTATTTAATTTTTTACAATCCTTAAACTCCATTTTCAAAAATGGAGTTTTTTTAATATCTCTAAATATTTCCAATACATATCTCCGTTTCAAAATCTAAAATTACAAAAATGTTTTCCTCCTATAAACGAATAATTATTACTACATACAATTTATTTATCTTTATATTTTTAACGACAAATAACTTAAAAGCAGACAACAAACCACAATCTCCCAAAGACAGTTTATGTTATTTATTGGAACACACTTCTGATAAAGCAAGAAAAATTGACCTTTTATATGAATTATGTCAAATGCTACCTCGCAAATCGTTGGACGAAGCAGTATTTTATTTTCAAGACTTAATTGAATTGTCGAAAGATATTGAAGACACTGATAAAAAAATAAATATACTTTTGTTAGGAGGAAATATTTACCGCCAAAAGGGCGATTACGAAAAGGCTTATCAATACGACTTGCAATGTATAGAAATCAAAGACCAAATTGAGGATATTAATCAAAAATCAAATATATTTAACAGTATAGGCACAGATTTGTTTAGATTGAAAAAATTTAAAGCCGCACTCTCTTATTTTAATAAAGTTAAAGATATATATGTTGAACTAAAAGACACGCTTAAACTGGCTGACAGCTACAACAATATAGCACTTATTCACGATGAAGCCAAAGAATACGAAGAGGCACTGGAGTATTACATGCGTGCCGTAAAAATATTTCAACAAACAAAAAATAGAGAGGGCGAAGCTGATGTACTGAACAACATAGCCGGAATGTATTATGAAAACCAAAAGTTTGAAAAAACTTTAGAATTTGTAAATAAATCGTTGGAAATTCGCCGAGAAATAGGCAACAAAGACCCTCTCGCATACACTCTGCTTAATGTTGGTGCGCTATACTTTGCTTTGCAAAAATATGACAAAGCAATAGAATACGGAAAAGAAGGTATTGAAATAGCCGAATCAATAGGGATTTTACCGTACGTGCGATATGGAGCAAGAAATATATCGGGAGCATACGCCAAAATAAATGATTTTGAAAATGCTTACAAGTATCACATAAAATATTCATCGGCAAACGATTCTATTTTCAATAAAGAAATGGCAGAAAATATTAACGAACTGCAAACAAAGTACGAAACCAAAGAAAAAGAACAACAAATTGCACTGCAAAATTTAAAAATAGAACGAATTACTATTTTCGGAATAGCCTCCGTTGCCATAATTTTACTTATTTCAATATTGATAGTAATTTTAATACATCAGAATAAGCAAAAAAATAAAATCAATCAAATTTTAAAAGACAAAAACAACGAATTAAATACTTTGATTGCAACAAAAGATAAGTTTTTTGCACTTATTTCTCACGATTTAAAAAATCCATTATCCGCTTTCGGAACAATAGCTGAACAATTAGACAAACATTTTAAAAATATAAAACCTAATGAAATACACAACTATATAAAGGAACTCAGTATGTCGTCAAAACGCATTAATAATCTGTTAGCCAATTTGTTACACTGGGCTGCTATACAAAACTACCGCATCACTTTTAAAGCATCAACCATCAATATACACTCAATAGTTGATGACAATATAAGCCTCCTGAAACACAACAGCAGCATCAAAAATATAGCAATGATAAACAATATAGACGAAAATTTAACAATCTCGTCAGATGCTGAGTTGATAAATGTTGTGGTAAGAAATTTACTATCCAATGCTATAAAATACAATAACAAAGATGGAAAAGTTATTGTTTCTGCCTTAAAAAATACAAAAAACACAAAAATTACAATTGAAGACACCGGTATAGGGATGAAAAACGAGGACATTAAAAAACTTTTCCGAATAGATGTAAATACAAAAAAAATTGGCAATTCAACCGAAAAAGGCACCGGACTGGGACTAATCTTAGTAAAAGAAATGCTTGATAAATGCAATGCCTCAATAATGGTGGAAAGCCAAGAGGACGTAGGCAGTAAATTTATAATAAGCCTTCCTTGAAGAATTAAGAATGACGTTATTGCATGGATTAATTAGTGTCTAAAATGCTGGTTGTGAGTTCGTTAAATTATCAATTACGAATTACAAATTACGAACGTTGAAGCCCTCACGACAGCAATAAAACTACTGATAATCAGAGAATTACAATATGTGTATGACTACCAAGTTAACGAAATGATTATAAAATATTTATAATAAAAATAACGAACTATTAGTTATAAATATCTTATTATAAAACACTTACATCGTATTTTTATCCATGCAACAAAGTCATTAAAAATTAAGGAACAAAGCCTTAAACCACTATACCAAACAATTACAAACAGAACTATAACAATACCGAAAAAGATATTTATAGTCGTAAAATTGTAAAGAAATAAGAAATTTATTTACCGTAGAGATATTACATACAACATCTCCACTATCTATTTACAAGGCAGCATGCTAACTTATTGATTTTCAAGCTAAAGAAGCACAACATAAGTTTATGATTATCAATCATCTATAAAAAAGATTAAAAGGAAAATAAATTTTCTAATTAATATTTTTAGATTAAATATTCTATAAAAAAATAATATGTTCCAAAATTTTATTAACTTTGCTGTTATTAAAGAATTTATTTAAACTGTAAATAAATTCAAAGTTAAATTTTAAATATTAAATTATTCATTTATGAAAAAATTATTTTTATTTTTCGCAGCTACTTTTATTGTTTTATCTTCGGTAGGTCAAATTGTTGAACCTGATAAATTAGGAGAAAAAGAGAAAGTTGAAGCAGACGGCTGGAGTTTCAGCGCAGTATTCAACCTTAATTTTGCTCAAACCTATCTTTCTAACTGGGCAGCAGGTGGTCAAAACACTATTGCACTCAACAGTTTAGCATCAATCGGAGCTAAATACAAAGAAGGCAAACACTCCTGGGTAAACTCATTAGACTTAGGTTATGGAGTACTTCGTCAAGGAAAAGGCGATGAAGCCACAATTCAAAAAATTGATGACAAAATTGATTTATCTTCAAAATACGGCTATGAATTAAATGAAAAATTATATGTAGCAGGTCTACTTAGTTTTAAAACTCAATTTGCAGACGGTTTTGAATATCCTGATGATTCAACAGTAGTATCAGGTTTTATGGCACCCGGATACCTACTGGGCGCAGTTGGTATTGACTACAAACCGATTGATAAATTATCTGTATTTTTCGCACCTGTAACCACAAAATTTACTTTCGTAAGAGACCAAAAATTAGCTGATGCAGGTGCATTTGGTGTAACTCCGGCTGTTATCGAAAACGGAAGCATTGTTACTCCCGGCGAAAACATGAAAAGCGAATTTGGTGGTTACCTAAGAGTATCCTACGCTGACGAAGTGCTTAAAAACGTTCAATTAAAAACAAAACTTGAGCTATTCTCTAATTACTTGAAAAATCCTGATATAATTGACGTAAACTGGGAAGTACTACTTGGCGTGAAAATAAACAAATACATTGCTGTAAGTTTAAGCACTCAGTTATTGTATGACTATGATGTTAAATTCCTCCAAGACGACGGAACAATGAAAGACAAAATACAATTTAAAGAAATATTTGGTGTAGGTCTTTCTTACCAACTTTAACATATAGAACTAAGCTACAACAATTTAACATAGTTTATTATGAAATTTTCGACTTTTTGCTCCCTTTGCGAAATGTAGTAATAATTTCATCACCTTTTTTCAAAACAGAGGCGTCGGTGATAACCGTATCGCCTCTTTTTGTATATGAATATCCCATTTTCAAAATCTGCATTGGGTCTAAAGCCTTTGTCCTAAGCAGAGCATTGTCAAGTTTTGTTTGTTCACTGCTTAAAAGCACATTGGTAGATTTTTTCAATGAACTAAAAATAAAATCTAACTGCTGCGAATTAATAATTATTTTGTCATAAGAACTACTGCGTAATTTTTGTTTCAAATAGTCGAGATTATTGTTATTCCTCTTTATAAAATTATTGGTCTCGGATAATAAACGTAATCTTGCATTATCGAAAGTTGTGGTTTTCAACTGCATTTGATTTTTAACCGTATATTTAAGCCGCTCTGAAATTAACTCTACTTCTTTCTTTTTCAGCTCTGTTATTTCACGTGCCATATTAGTTATTACCTCCTGTAAATCAAGCACTTCCGATTCAAAAACCAGCAATTTATTAATCAAAAATTCTGCCGCTGCCGTAGGTGTTTTTAAATTTACATTAGCCACCATATCGCTTATGGAAAAATCTCTTTCGTGTCCTATGCCCGTGATTACCGGCAAGGGAAATTGTGCTATATTTACAACGGTGTCATAATGATCGAAACAGGCTAAGTCAGTTTTAGCTCCTCCACCTCTTACCAAAACAACGGCATCAAAATTTTGCTGTACAGCAAATACCTTATCCAATGCTGCTACAATTGATGCAGGCGCTTCGTTACCCTGCATTAAAGCAGGAAAAAGACTTATTGAAAATCCATAACCGTATTCATTATTCAACAATTGATTTAAAAAATCCTCCAATCCGGCAGCCGTTTTAGAACTTATAACAGCCAATCGTTGAGGTACTTGCGGCATCATAAGTTCCTTATTCATATTTATTACCCCATCGTCTTCCAAACGCCTTATTACCTCCAAGCGTCTTCGTTCCAAATCGCCAAGCGTAAACTCAGGGTTTATATCAAAAATATCAAGACTTAACCCATAAACAGGATGATAACTAACCTTTACCGATACCTCTATTTTCATACCCTCTTTAAGCGCTTCTCCTGTTACGGTTTCAAAATAAGGCTTTATCATACGATAAGTATTTGCCCAAATCACGGCGCGGGCTTTGGCTTTAATGGTATCGTTGGTTTCGTCTTTCTCTGTTAAATCCAGATAAGCATGCCCTCTACCATGCACTTTGATACTTGATATTTCGGCAATTACCCTATATGCAGGCTCTAATTCTATTTCAAGAATTTTCCCTATTTCATTTTGCAACTCTGAAAGTTGGTATTTTATATCTGACATAATTTTTATTAATTGAGAATTGAGAATGTTTGTTGCATGGTTCAATTAGCGTTTAAAATGTTGGTTATAAGCTTTTTACACTTAACAACACTTAGTTAAATTACGAACGGCGAAACCCTCACGATAGTAATTATCAATTACGAATTACGAGTTTAATTTATTGACAATCAACGAGTTATAATACGCATATAAATACCAAATTAATAGGTTGATTATAAGGCATTTACAATAAAAAGCAATGAGACACCACCTTGTAACCACTTGACTTTCAAGATATTAAATCTCTAACTCTTAATTTTTAACTCTTTTAATCTTTTTTCGTTCTCACTACTCTAAATCCCACATTCATACTTTTTTGCGTTTCGTCTATTTTAAATCTTCTTGTAACTTCCACATGTTCTTTTTTGTTTAGCTTCGAGCCTCCTCTGTATACACGGTCATATCGCATTTTAGAACCTTTAGGATTCTCTTCAGGACTATCTTTGTAATAGTCTGATTTATAGTAATCCCAACAAAATTCAGCAACATTACCACTCATGTCGTATACTCCTATTTCGTTGGGTAACAACTCCCCTGATTTATGAGTAACATCTTTACTATTTTCTTTGAACCAAGCTACTTTATACGGCAAATTGCTACCACTGTACTGATAATATTTACTTTTTACTCCACCTCTGGCAGCATATTCCCATTCAGCTTCGGTGGGAAGTCGATATCCATTGGAAGAAAAATCACAAGTAACTTTGAAAATTCCTTTTTTCTCATCTCGTTCAATATTATAGGCATAATCAAAACCTTCGCGTGTGCTTAGCCAATTACAAAACATAACGGCTCGCTGCCAACTTATATTAGTTACCGCCGTGCCGGACGTACCATAAGGCTTAGGATAGCCGGCAACTTTTGTGAAAGTGAGATAATCGTCATAGCTTATTTCATATTGGCTTATGTAAAATGAAGACAACCTAACTTTATGTTTAGGTTTTTCATCCTCATATTTGGCACTATCGTCTCCCATAAAAAAACTGCCGCCCTCAACGGGAACAACACTTATCAAATTTTGAGATTGCACATTGTTCAATGCCAAAATTAAAATCACACATATATAAAAAATGTTTCTCTTCATACAAAAATACTTTTCTTTGTTCTAATTTATAGTAAGCATAAACGCCAAATATAATTAAGTCTTCTTACAAAACGACATATTTAATAGTTTTATTTTTGAGCCAATTTAATAAAAAGCAGATGAAAAATAAGGTTTTATCGGGTAAAAAAAGAACAGCCTTTAAAATAGGCACTTGCTCTGCTATTATTTATACTCAATATTGTCAATTATCTTTTTTTTAAAATGTTACTTATAGTCTTTGATTTATAATCTACAAATTATCAAATTTGCGAGTAGTTATGGATGTAAGATTAAAAATCGGGTTTCGAATTAAAGAATTGAGAGAATTAAATGGAATGTCTCAAAAGGATTTAGCTTATACAGCTGATTTGGACAGAAGTTATATTGCAAGTGTAGAAAATGGTCAAAGAAATATTTCTATCGTTAATATTGAGAAAGTAGCTACTGCTCTAAATGTTACATTAAAAATATTTTTTAAATCTAAATTATTTGATGAAAATACAACAAGCAGTAATTAATTTTAGAGAACTTATAGAGAGTTCGATAAAAGAAGGAGGAAATAAAGCAAAAACAGCCATGATTAGGTCTTCGCGTCCAATTTTAAATATTCACGAGGCAGTTAAACACCAATTAGTTGCCAATGGAATAAATCCGAAATTAATTTACCCGCCTATCGGTGAAAGAAGTCCTGAATTGAAATTAGCGGGTTCTCTGAAACAAAAAGACCAAGATGTTTGTGTGTCTCCAAATTTTGAACCACAGTCTGAAATTTTAAAAATCGGTTTATTGAAAGGTGTTGAAGATGTTTATGGAGAGAAATTTACGAAAGAAACATTGACTATAAATATCAGAAGTCAAATCAGTAGTATTCAAAAAAACTTTGATACGTTATATGAACGAACTTTTTCAGAAGCTCAAAACTTACACGAAAGATGCCCCAAAATAGTTTTAGGAGAAGTATATATGATTGCTGTTCCTGAATATGATGACAAAAAATTTGCGGATAAAAAAGTGGAATTTAAAGCAATGAGCTCTAAACTTGTTGAAAAATATATCAAATCGTTTCAAGCTATAACAAATAGAATAGGAACTGAAAAAAATTTCTTTCAGTATGAAGCGACTTGTTTACTTATCGTTGACTTTAATAGGGAAATACCTAAAATATATCATTCTACCGATGAATTAGTTGCTGATGGTTTATTACCCGAAGACACAGAAATAAAATTTGAAGGTTTAGAATGGGACAATTTCTCTACTAAATTATTAAAAATTTATGAAACAAGGTTTGGCACAGGTATTTTAAGTTGATATTTTTCAATCAAAAAGTTATTAATTTCATTTTTATCAGATAATTTTTTAAAAATATTTAGTTCTTCATCTGAAAATTTAGGAATAGTAAATTTTTCAATAAAATTCTTTTGATAACAAGGGAAACCACCCTGAATTGAGACACTTGTTTTTGTTATGTAATAATCCATAATTACTGAATTAAGAATTTTTTGAACTTCCATAATGTTTTCTTCTTTTGCAAAAGGGTGTGTTTCTTCAAAAAGCGAATGAATAGGTTTATTAAAATAAATTCCGTAACCATTGGTATAATAGGCATCTTCTTTTGAAACGAACAAAAATCGTGGATGTTTGCTAAAAGTAGGGTTTAATATTTTTTTACCAAAACGAGCAATACCTTGTGTTCTGCCCCAAACATAAAATGGAGTGTAATTTGCTTTTCCTTTATCTCTACTATTTAATTTTGTTTTTTCTGAAAGTAAATAAGCATAGCAGTTAGGATATTTTTTTTCAAAATCTTTTTCCTCAATAGGTATTGCTACTTTTCCTTTAATAATATAAGGTGTGATAATGCGAAGTGTATTTTTTTCTATTTCTTCCTGACTTTTAAATTGTGATATTTTATACACAGGTTTAGTAATTTCTTTTTCTATCAAGAAAGTACCATTATCTGTTTCCTTTATTAAAAATCCATCTCTTTCATTTTTTGCATCTACAAAGAACACTTCATCTTTTAATGTTGCAATACCTACGGCAATATTAAAAAGTTGCTTAATCGGTGTTCCTATAGTTTCGATAATTTTTATATTCTCCTTTTCATCTGTCTTCAACAATCTCCATTTTTTTACATTCAAATCATTGATGTAATTAGGAGAGCCATTAGCAGATATCAAAAAACTATCACAAGATTGTTCTCCTTTGATTTTATCATACAAAATAGCATTATTTTCTTTTTTATTCATAAAAGAAATTGCTGTATAAGTCTGAGCTTCAAAAACTTTTTTATGTCTAAAATCAAGAATTCTACTGAGGCATTTTTTACTCAAAAAATATTCTCGCAGTGATAAACCAGCCAAAGATGTGAAGTAATTATTAGGTGTAATGTAACCTAATTTGCCATTTTCTTTCAGTAAATTATAGCCTAATTCAAAAAAAGCAAAGTACAAATTAAAAGTACCATTACTAATAGTGTCCCAATGTTTGATTAAATAGTTTCTATTATCATCTGATAAATCTTGATATTTCACGTAAGGTGGATTTCCGACTATAATTTCAAATTTGTTTTCCCAATTAGATTTTAAACTATCTTTTTGGCATAAATTAAAATCTGTTTCCTCAATAATTTCATTGTGTAACAATCCATAAATGGATAAAATAATCTTAGCTCTACGAATATTATAAGGTAATATATCAGCTCCAAAAATATTTTCTTGCAAAATAGATTTAACTGATTTTCCGAAAATTATTTTGTAGTATTCAACCAATCCTATTAAAAATGCTCCACAACCGCAACTTGGGTCTAAACATTTATCATTTTCTTTAGGTTTCACTTCATTTATAATAAAATCAATTATATAATTAGGCGTAAAAAAAGCTCCATTTATTTTTCTATCATTTAAAGGAATAAGTAACTCTAAATATTTTTCTAAAGTTTTTAAATCTACAATTTCTAAATTTGAGGTAGTTAAATGAATTTCAGAAGAATAGTCAAAATCATCTAAATACGCAGATAAAATAGGTTGATTTGAATAATCTAAATTTTTATTTTTTAAAAAAGCATATACAAGATGATGTTCTACTTCAAAAATGGAGTAATTTTTTAACAAATCGAATATTACTTTTTTATTTATCATTACTAGTGTTGATTATAAGCAACAAAAGTAATAATAAATTTTGAAGATACAAAATGGGATTTTATCCAAGAGTTATGGTTAGCTGTTTTGTTTGGGTAGCTTGTGGGCAAATTATATTTCACCATAAACGCCAAATATAATTAAGTCTTCTTACAAAACGACATATTTATTTTTGTACTTAAAATTTGGTTTCGGAACTATTTTTGTGATGCTTTATAAATCAATTTATTAAACCGTAATTTCAAGACTCTCAACAAACAATAAAACCCTAAATACCAACAAGTTACATAATTTGTAAAAATTTTAAATACCCAAACTATTAGTTATGAAACATATTTATTTCTGTATTTTATTTATTCTATTTTCAACATATAACTCTTACGCTCAAATATATAGGGATTTAAAGTCAGCTTTAAAAAATTATGAAAATGTTGATAGTTTAGACCTCAGCAATACCGGACTTACTGCAATACCTGAAGAAATTTCAGAACTGAAAAATTTAATTTTTCTTGACCTGAGTTTTAATTCTTTACGAAAAATAGACCCTGCACTAATTAAATGCAGTAATTTAGAGGAGCTTGATTTATCTGAAAATAATATAAGCGAGCTTCCTAAAGAATTTGGCAAACTCGTAAAACTTAAACATTTTTCTATAAAAAATAATAGATTGAAAAAATTACCCAAAACCTTTTCATTACTTAAAGAACTGATATACATTGATTTTACGGCTAACAAATTGGAAGAGCTACCAAGAGAATTACTCGAATTACCAAAGCTGCATACCCTTATTTTACGAAAAAATAAACTCAAAAATGTTAATCGACTAAAAAAAGCAAAAAAACTTGCAGTATTAGATTTATACGAAAATAAATTAACAAAATTCCCGCATAGCTTATATAAAATTATAAGTTTAACCCACCTTGAATTGGGACGCAACAGAATAACTGAACTTGAATCGGGCAGTTCAAAATTGCCTAATCTAATTTATTTTGGTTTTGAAAAAAATCGTATTCGTGAACTTCCCGATGAATTTATATCCGATTTTAAAGCTCCTGAATGCAACTTTGGTTTCAATCATTTGAAAACCGTGCCGGCTAAACTTTTTGCAAAAAAACAATTAGAATATATTGACCTGCGAGGCAATAAAATTCCGGGCGAAATAATAAAAGATTTGCGCGACTCCTTGCCCAATACCGAAGTCAATATGCGGCTTACCACAGAGGAATTAAACGACGTACAAGAATTTACCTCCTTAGAAGATGCCTTAAAAAATCCATCTAAGGTTTATATTCTAAAATTAATAAATACCCCCTACCTTCCTAATGAACTGTTTAAACTATACAATTTACAATCTCTAACTTTGGAAGCTAATAATTTAGATTTCATTCCGGACAGAATGAGCGAATTGCCAAATCTGGAGATATTGAAGTTAGCTGATAATAATATATCAGAATTACCACCAAGTATTTCCGAAATAAAATATTTAACTCGTTTAGATTTACGCAACAATCTTCTAACAGAGCTACCACCGGAAATAGGCAAGTTGAAAAAATTACAATACATAGACCTGCGAAACAATAGATTAAAACAATTGCCACCAGAAATAAAAAACTGGGAACAACTTGAAATATTAAGTCTTGGCGGCAATCAGCTTGAAGAATTGCCCGACGAAATAGGTCAATTGAAAAACTTAGTTACTCTTTTTCTCAATCGAAATAAACTTAAATCCTTACCTTCGAGTATAGGTAACTTAAAGGCTTTAACCGAGTTAGATATAAGTCAAAACATATTTCTAAACGACCTGCCCGATGAACTAATAAAGTTAGAAAACCTTATAGGACTTCGTGCCGGCGACAATAACTTAACTGAACTACCCTCCAATTTTTATAAACTCAACAGCCTTAATGTTCTGGACATCAGAGGTAATATGTTTACAAACTTGCCCGACGAGTTTTCAAAATGTACTTTTTTACAAATTCTTAATTGTTCGGCAAATCGATTTTCTCAGTTTCCGGAAGTATTATCACAATTACCGACCTTAAAACTTTTAGACCTAAGTGATAATAAATTACAAGTTTTATCGTCGGAAATACACAAAATGAAAGAGTTAGAAGATTTTATTCTACACGGAAATCAGCTACGTATTTTGCCACCGGAAATAGGTGAAATGAAAAATCTCAGAAAATTAGACTTATACGGAAACCGCTTAGCTGCATTACCAGAAAAAATCTCAAATGCCAAACGTATACGAGAGGTCGATTTAAGAAAAAATGCCTTTCATAAATCGTCGATTTTTAAACTTCAAAGAATACTTGGCGGCGCTGTAATAAAGTTATAAAAAAATAGCCCTAACAAGTTAAGAGTTAAAAATTAAGAATTAAGAATGACTTTGTTGCATGATTTAATTAGCGTTTAAGATATTGATTATAAGTTTTTACATTTAAAATATTTGATTTTTTTGTTAAAAACATATAGTTTAAACATTAATTTTTTATAAGATTTTATAAATTTTTCAAACCTATTTATTTTTATAAACAGCTTGTTATAAAATACTTACTATATATTATCATCTATGCAACAAAGTCATTAAAAATTAAAAATGGTTAAGGCTTTACACAACACTTAACGCACTGACAATAAACCAGTTACAAAACCTACACTAAAACTGGTATAATCTTTTGATTATCAATACATCAAACTTTTAACTTTTATTCGACTTTATAAGAATAAGGATATTTACTTAAATCTAAAGTAATGGTTTTAGTGCCTGCTCCGATAGGTAAATCAGCACCATATTCTCCGGGTATATCATCTTTATCACTAGCGCCATAATTAAGTGGGTCCCATGTACTGTTAGGTCTGAACTTAAATTTTCCGTCGTGGGTTTCTACTGTTATTTTCCATATATCTTTGGCTTCGTCGTACTCCATGTCTTGGCTTTTTGTCCAATCATAAGGCGGTATACCTGAACCAATTACGCCCCATGCAGTTCCCATAATACCAACTTCTTTGGTATTCATATCAAATCTTATTTGCCAGTAGCCTGCTGAGTCTAATTTTATAGGATCGCCATTTTCAAGCAGATCATAAATTAGACGTTGAGCTTTAGGACCATCACCTTCCGGTGTTCCACTGCCTGTGTATCCGTATTCAGCGGCTTGTTCGTCGCCACCTTTCAATATTATTTCAGAATTTGCATCACTAATGTATACATAACCTTCATAATATCCCTCTTTCTCTTCGTTTTCAATTAGTTCAAATTCCTTAAGTTCTTCGCCATCTACCATTATTTTAAATGTTTCTGGAGTGTATGGCGGCAAATATGTTTTAGCTCTAAGCTCTATGCTATTAGAGATAGCCATATTAATACTTGATACCCCTGCTCGGCTGGCTACTTTAAAATCTACCTTACCGATACTGTCTACTGGTATGTTAAAAGATAAGGTCATCAACTTATTCAAAGTTAATACGTTTACTTCTACCGAAGTCTCGGCAGTTGCTACTACTTCTATTGCGTTAGAAAAATCTCCTCCTTTTTTATCTACTAATAAAACATATTTTGCTTCAGTAGGAATATTATATTCAGCTTTAGTCCATTTAAAGGTAACCTTATCTTTAGCAGATTCGTCGTTAAATGTGAAATCATTTACAGAAAGCTCTTCAAGTACCGGTTCGGTTACTAATTCGAGTACTTTACCGTCTTCTTTCTCGCAAGCAAAAAACAACATAATGCTAATTGCGGCAATACTTAAAATATATTTTTTCATATCTTATATTATTTTATAAATTTTTAAAATTGCGACTGTCGAGGTGTTCGACAGCCGCTGTGATTTTTTTAATATCCGGGATTTTGGGTCAAATTAGGATTTGCGTTCAATTCTGATGCCGGAATTGGGTATAATTCATATTTGACATCGGTACTTGCGCCTGCTTTTTCACCGCCTTTCCATGCCCACAATTTTTCTACGCCTGTGTATTTTTTAAATCTTCGCAGGTCTGTTCTACGTTGTGCTTCCCAGTAAAGTTCGCGTCCTCTTTCATCTAATATAAAGTCAAGCGTCAATTCATCTGTTGCAATATTTCCTGAACTATTGCCGTAAGCTCTTTCGCGTATTTTATTTACATATTCAAGAGCTTTTCCGGCATCACCTCCACCACCTCGCAAATGAGCTTCGGCATACATTAAATAAACATCTGCCAATCTAAACATTGGAAAATCAATATCAACAAATGTAAGGTCAGAACCCGGATTTCCATTTTTATCTACATTTTTGAATTTATCAATAGCATAACCATTTGTAAACAAACTCAGGTTATTAATTTCTAAAGATTGTCCGTCTGTGTAGAACATAGCTCTGGCGCTATCTTTTTTGCTGCTCAATGAGGGGAATAGGGATACAAATTCAGGAGTTGCTCTATGTCCTGCCCAACCTCCATCTATACCATATTCGGCTTCACAAATAGCATTCATCTTTTTTCCTCCTACAGCTGAATGTACTATAAAGGTAGTACCTCCATAAGTTTTAGAATTTATACCGTTACTTGGTAATCCAAAAATAATTTCGGGACTTGTGTTGTTGTCAGCCAAAAAGTTATCTTGATAGTTTGGTGCCAATGTATAAGGCATTGCTATTATGGCTTCACATAGGTCTAAGCATTCTGAATAGTGATCTTCACCTACATATATTTTGGCATTCAAATAAACTTTTGCGGCTAACATTAATGCAGCTGCTTTATCTACTCTGCCATATTCAGCCATTCCGGGTTCGGGTAAAAGCTCTTTTACTTCATTTAACTCATTTATAATATAGCTAAACAATTCATTTTTAGATGTAGATTGTGGCAAAAATGAGCCTATTGGGTCTTTTTCTGTAACAAACGGACCTGCATCACCGAATAAATCTAAGACATGCCAATAGCTCAAAGCACGTAAAAATCTTGCTTCTGCTCTATATGCTTTAATTTCGTTTTTAGCATTTGTATCAAAGCCTCTGCTGTCTAATTTGCTGTCGCTTGATTCGCGTATAAATTCATTGCACAAGGTAATTTGATAAAAAACACGATAATACATCATTTTTGTAAAGTCATTAGACGGTGTCCATGCTTGATAATTGTATTCAGGCAAACCCGGGTCGCCCCATCCGGTAACGGCTTCGTCTGTGGGTATTTCTTGATGTATCCATAATTGACGAAGGTATGATGAGAATCCTTCATCGGCTACATCTATATCAGCTGCACCGGCAGGTCCTGCTTGACCGGTAAGAGTAAGTCCTGCATATATTTTGGCTAAGAATTGTTTATATGCTTTGGCATTTTCAAACAGTCTGGCTGATACTACTTCGTCTTCATCCAAGGGGATGGTATCAAGGTCTTTAAAGCATGACGTAAATATAATTGTTGTCAGCAATAATGAAATTATATATGTTGTTATCTTTTTCATTTTTTTTGAATTTAATGATTAAAAATCAAGATTTAAACCAAGCATAAATACACGTGGTCTGGGGTACATATTGTTGTCTATACCTCCGAATATTTCAGGGTCTAAACCTGAGTATTTTGTTATGGTAAATACATTTTGTACCGTAGCATAAACTCTTAGGTTTAATTTCTCGTTAATGAATTTAGGAACATTGTAACCTACGCTTATATTATCGAGACGTAAGAAAGAAGCGTCTTCAACATAATAATCAGACTTTAATTGATAGCTGCTGAATTTGCTGTCTTCAACAAGTTTCGAAACATTATTAAGAAAGCCTGCCGAGTTATACATATCGTAATATATTCCATTTACGGAAGCCACATTATTGTATACATAATTTCCAATGTTGGCTCTAAATGACATTCCAAAATCAAAGTTTTTGTATTCAAATCGAGTACTGAAACCTATGATATGGTCAGGTGCTGCTTTTTCAAAACGATACCTGTCTTCTTCATTAACTACACCGTCATTGTTTCTATCAACATAAGCACCTTCTATAGGGTTACCATTTTTGTCGTATAGTTGTTCAAATACATAGAATGACTGTGCGGGGAAGCCCGTGCTGTGTATTTGCACGTAGTTTCCAATTCCGCCCGAAATTCCTCCTACTGTGGTAACTCCCTTATATGTAGAATCTTGTACTGAGGTAAGTTTTGTTATTTCGTTTTGGTTGTATGTGTAGTTAAATCCCACTTCTAAAAACATGTCGTTTTCAACAATGGGACGCACGTTTAATACTAATTCAACACCTTTATTTTCCATATTTCCGATATTAGCCCAAACAGTGTTTTTGAAATTTGTACCTGCCGGCACCGGAACTATGTTTATCAAATCATTTGTTACACGTTTGTAAACGTCTATGCTACCGTTAATTCTGTCTTTATAAAATCCAAAATCCAAAGCTGCATTCAAGGTGGTTGTTTCTTCCCATTTAAGTTCGGAATTGTATGCTTCGGGACGCAGTGTTTCATAATATACGTCGCCCATTGGATACATTGCGGCATTATCGCCGTATGTGTATTTGGCAAGGTATGGATAATTTCCAAACCCAATGTCTTGTTGTCCGGTAACACCGTATCCGAGTCTTAATTTTAAGTTAGACACAATTTCTGAATTTTCTAAGAAATCTTCTTCCGAAATTTTCCAAGCTAAAGCAGCCGATGGGAAAATTCCAACTCTGTTTTCGGGCGAGAAACGTGATGTTGCATCGCTTCGCAGTGTTGCCGTCAATAAATATTTGTTTTGTAGCACATATTGCAGTCGTCCGTAGAAAGAGAGTAAAAAGTATTCAGTTGGATTTGAATCTTCTTTAAAAAGAACGTCGCCTGCATAGTTTGTTCTTTTGTGATAGTCGTCGCTGTATATATGTTGCCAAGAGTAACCTCCCATTACATCTATTTTACTGTCAATTGCATCTATCTCTTTAACATAGTTAAGGTAAGCCTCAAACAAATTGTTTTTCTTGTCTTGTGTATAGTCTGTTGAGCTTCCTCCTTCGGTGTAATTCATTGTTGATAAGTCTGTTATCTCGTTTAAACCTTCAGATTTTGAGAGGTCATAAGCTATATTTACGTTTGCTCGCAAGTCGGGTAAAAAGTGCATTCTGTAATCTAATTGGATATTTCCGAGCATTCTTCTTACTTCCGAGGTATTTTCATTTTGATATAACATTGCAACCGGATTGGTTGGGGCAATAGTAATAGGATTACCTCCTCCGGCTGTCCAAGCAAAATAACCGCCAAATGGGCTGCCATCTACTTTTACGGGTTGTGTGGGGTCAAATCGTACTGCTGAACCTACTGCTCCTCCATTGGCAAATTTATTTGAAATATTCATGCCTTTCATATTGAAATTAACTTTCAAATGTTTGTCGAAAAAAGAAGGGTTTAATGATACGGCTCCCGTAAATCGTTTCAATGAACCTGTTTTCAATATACCTTTTTCATCCGAATAAGCTAAAGATGCGCGATAAGGCAAAACACCCGTAGAACCTGAAATACTTACATTGTGATTGTGATTTACCGGAGTTTGAAAAATCTCATCTTGCCAATCGGTATTTGCGCTGCCCAAAAGCGCTGCTTGTTCTGAGTCGGCTCCATACATATCTTTTATTAATGTACGATATTCGTCGGCAGACATTACATCTGTTTTTTTGGCGAGTGTACTTACTGATACTGCTCCTGCATAAGATACTTTGATGGGGCTTCCCAGTTTTCCTTTTTTTGTTGTGATAATTATTACACCGTTAGATGCTCTTGAACCGTATATTGCTGTTGCTGATGCGTCTTTTAATACGGTAAAAGATTCAATGTCATTGGGGTTAATGGAGTTTAGCGGGTTACGCATACCTGCAATGCCTGAATTATCTACGGGTACACCGTCGATAACTATTAAGGGGTCGTTGTTTGCAGAAAGCGACGAGCCTCCCCGAATACGAATAACAGAACCGCCACCGGGCGCACCACTGGTTGAGGTTATTTGCACACCGGCTGTTTTGCCTGAAATTAAATCTATAGGGTTGGTAATTGCTCCCTTATTAAAATCATCTGAACTTACGGAGGTAACAGCGCCTGTTGCATCCTCCTTTTTTACTTGTCCGTAACCTATAACCACAACTTCGTCTATTCCGGTGGAGGTTGGTTGCAGGGTACAATTAATAACATTTCCGATAATTTCTTTTTCCACTTCTTCCATACCTATAAAGCGAAATTTTAGCGTAGTGGCATCTTCCGGAACGGATAATTGATATGTTCCGTCATTATTAGTCATTACGCCTATGGTTGTTCCTTTTACAGAAACACTTGCACCGGGTAGTGGGCTTCCGGTGTCATCTACAACTGTTCCGCTGATTGTTTTTTGCGCATAGCCAATATTGACTGCTAACAAAAATCCAAACAACAAAATCATACTAAAGAATTTGTTTTTCTTCATTGTTATGGGATTTAATTAAAAAATAACACTTTATTAAACCCGAAATATACAACAGCAAATTCGGGTTGTTTTAAAAATCAAGAACTAAGAGTTAAACCCCTAATAGTCAAAAACTTACAAGCGATGCGCATTATCGTAATATTCTAACTATCAAAGGATTGAGAAATAGCGAATTCTAAAAAATTATTCATTTTCAAATAAATGGTACTTTATTTGATTTTACTTTAACCCTATTTATAAATTTGTTAACTCTAAATTATATGATAAAATATCGATATAAACTTTCGGAATGATATTTTAAAACATAAATTAGGTTTAGTTCTTATATTTTTTTATCGGGGTTAAAGGTAAGTTTATATTTTTATTTATCAAAACTTTACTTAATTTTTTATGATTTTGGGTTATTTTTGAGCGGTGTTCAATTTCAATATTTCATTAAAGAAAATCTATTACACTCTTAAATTACTGCAAAACAAAGTACTTCGTTAATTTACAAAACTTCACCATAACAATACTATGCCTACGTTTTGTAAATTTTTGTTTTATTATAGTTTGAATGCTTATAATGAAGTTCTAACGCATAACTCGGGTTAAATGACTATTTCCAAGTTCGCATTGAGTTTATATGGTCTTTTTCGCGAAAAGCTTTTTCTAAGTCAATGTCAAAATAATTGGCAAGATCTAATAAATAATTTAAGACATCTGCCATTTCATAGGCTATTTCTTGCTTTTTTATTGTTTTATTTTCTTCGGCATACAGACCTGTCTCGTTTCGAATGGCTTTTGCAAGCTCGCCTACTTCTTCCGAAAACAGTAAAAATATTTCTAAATAATTGTTTTTATCCCAAGCTCTTTCTTTTGCTATTTGTTTTATGTATTCTTGTAAATCTTTGAGCGTGGGTTTGTCCTTTAGTTTTGTCATGTGTTTGTTTTTTTAGTTGGAAGTTGGAAGTGGGAAGTGGGAAGTGAGAAGTTTAACTTATAATTGAAATCCCATTAATAAAATATCGTCTGTTTGTTCTGTGTCTTTCATCCAGTCTTCAATGGTGTTGTCGAGTATTGTTTTTTGTTCTTCGCCGGGAAGTTTATGTATTTCAAGCAAAAGGTTTCTTAATCTTTTTATCATAAATTTTCTGTTTTTTTCGCCTCCAAATTGGTCTTGAAATCCATCGGAAAAGATATAAAAATATGTAGGACTTTCATAATTTATTACATGTTTTTCGTATGAAACATCGCTTTGATTACCGCCTATTCCGTTTCTGCTTCCTCTTATGTATTCCACTTCGTCGTTTCTTATGAAAATCAAAGGATTTTTAGCTCCTGCAAATTCCAATTGCTTATTTTCGGGGTCTATCACACACAGCGCCATGTCCATACCGTCTTGATTTGCGGTTTTTTCTTGCTTCAATGCTGCAACTACGTATTCATTCATTTTTTGTAATATTTCATCGGCTTGCAGCGTTTCCTTTCCTATTATTGAGGATAATAATTCACTGCCTATCATGCTCATAAAAGCGCCCGGGACACCGTGTCCCGTACAGTCTACCGCGGTTATGACAATTTTATTATCCTTCTCGGCATACCAATAAAAATCGCCGCTTACAATATCTCGCGGTTTAAATAGTATGAAAGCATCGTTGAATGCTGCAATAATGTTTTTTTGTATTGGCAACATGGCATCTTGTATTCTTTTGGCATAATTTATACTTGCCGTAATATCCATGTTTTTGCGTTTTATTTCTTCGTTTCGTTGGTTAAGTTCTTTGTTTTGGGCTTTTATTTGTTTTGTACGTTCTTCCACAATTCTCTCAAGATTTTCTTTTTGTTTTTGTATTCGTTTGGTACTGAACACTATAATTCCCCAAATAAATAGTATGAAAAGTATAAAATACACGATATATGCCCATATTGTAAGGTAATAGGGCGATTTTATTTCAAATTGGTAGATGACTTCGGAACTTTCTTGTTCGTAGAGGTTTTTTGCTTTTACGCGAAAAGTATATTTCCCGGGCGATAGATTAGAGTAATCGCGCAGTGCATCAGGTTTCCAATCAGACCATTCTTTATCATTGCCTTCGAGTATGTATTTGTATTTTGTAAGTTGAGGTTTTTCATAAAAATCTGATGAAAATACAAATCTGATATTTCTGTACTCAAATGGAAATACGGGAATGTTATCCGGATTTTGAACAGAAATAGCTATTCCGGCACTGTCGATAAAATTTCCATCGAAAATGACAGAATCGTTTTTTATTAACTCTATTTGCCTAAGCAAAGCTTTATGGTCGGGATTTTTATACTTAATATATTTGCCGTCGTATATGACAAAGCCCTTTTCTGTACCTATGAAAATATTTTTATCGGACATAGGGTATATACAATGTATGTTATTCCGCAAACAAAGGTAAGGCGCGCGAATTACTTCATCAGTATTATTTTCTTTTTTTATGAGTCCAAGCCCCCAGTAGTGTTTATCTTTTTTCACTGACACTTTTTCCTTAAACCATATATTACCTGTACTATCTTGTACAAAATCACTTATGTATATGTCTTTTCCCAATAGTTTTGTAAAATATTCATTAGGTATGAATATGTCGTTTTTTTCATCATAATTGAATATACCTTTTTTGGTACATAACAATAGTTTCCCGTCATATTCAAAAAGCTGATTTTCAAATTTATCAGGCAGTCCGTCTTCTATATTGTACTCTTTGACAGATACTACCGAGTCAAGGTTTTCCGATAGTTCCAATTTGAATAGCCCTTTGGCTCGGTCTGCGCCCCAAAATATATTGCGGTCGTATTGATTTATATATTTTAAGTCTTTTTTAAATCCCTTTACGGAAGTGTAATTACCCCATCTGCCGTTTCTTTTTGATATTTTCATGAGTCCGTCGCTTCCTGTTCCCAGAATAATTGACGGTCGGTACTTTAACTGAATAAAAGATTTTATGCTTTTGCCTTCTTTTATGAAATTTGCTGTGTTTTTATTTATGGTAAATATACCACTTGCACCTGAACCAAACAAGGTATTGTCTATGCTGTCTAATTTCCAAACTTGAAAAGAACTTATGCCTTTTACCTGTTCAAAGTTTTCTTTCTTAACAGGGCTTCTGCCGTCCCAATCCATGCTGAATACTCCGGTTGAATTGCCTACGTATAATTTGCCGTTGTAATATATACTTGTTAAGGTTGTGCTTGACAAATTGTAAGTGTCATCGTATACGCTAAAAGGCGAATTGGCATAAACAACTGATATTCCATTATTTAGCCCTACCCAAATATTTTTTGAATTATCTACATAAAGCGCTAATACATTATCTTTTTGAAGTCCTGTTTCGGTATTTACGTGTTGCTGTATGTTCATGTTTTGGTCGGTAATTACAAGACCGCCGTCAAACAATCCCATGGCATAAGTATTGTCGTCTATTTTTTTGGTTTTATATATTTTTCTTAATAATGTGTCGATTTGTTTTTCCTCGAGTTTTCCATTTTTATAATTAAAATATGAGCCTCTGTCCCAGCTTATGAACTTCAAATTATAGGGGTCGGTAGAAAACACTCCGGTTATCCATTTTTCGGACAAGGGTTTGGTGCCGGTCATAAATTCATATTTGCCTTGTTTGGTGTATTCTAATATTCCGTGCCCTTTCTCTTGTATGAAAATGCGCCCTTCGCAATTAAATATTGATACAAATCTATTTTTCTTTCCCGTATCGGCATCTTTGGTTTTATGCACTTTGAAATTATTGCCATCATATTCATATATTGCTAAACCACTTCCAAACAACAACTTACCATTTCCCGCAACTGCAATATCTCTTATCATTTTAAAATCGGCATATTCTTTCGGTAGTTTGTTTTTCAGCGATTTATATTCCATTACGCCCCTTTTGTTGGGTTTCAGGTAGCCTAAATCTCCTTTTGCTCCGACATATATTACTCCTTTATCTTTAGCAAATGAATATACCACAGCCTTGTCGGGCATTTTGATGTGTCGCCAACTGCGTCCGTCAAATTCCAAAATTGTAGATTGATTGGCAAAATAAAGTAAGCCTCTGTCGTCTTGAATTATTGCAAAATTTTGATTTGCTCCGTTGTAATCTTCATGCGAATAGTTTTGAATGAAAGGTACACCGCCAAAATATTTTTGTGCCGAAACTTTTACAAAAAAATTCAGAATAATTATTGTGAAAAAGACTTTTATGGCAAATCGCTTCATTTTTCATATTTTATTTTACAAATATAATTATTTAACAATAAATACAGTAATTATGCCAGAGTTAATTAATTGAGAATTGAGAATGACGTTGTTGCATGGACTAATTAGTGCCTAAAATACTGGTTATGAGTTCGTTAAATTATCAATTACAAATCTTCAATTACGAATTACAAATTACGAACGGCGAAGCCCTCAGTATAGCAACAAAACCCCTGACAATCAACAAATTACAATTCCGTATAACTATTAAGTTAACGAGATTATTATAAGATATTTATAATAAAAAACAACGAGCTATAAATTATAAATAACTTATTATAAAACACTTACATCGTATTTTATCCATGCAACAAAGTCATTGAGAATTGAGAGTTGAGAATTAAAAAATTTATTTTCAACTTAATTTAACTGCAAAGAACGCAAAAATTCAACCTTCAACACGTTTTACAACTATATAATTACCGGTAAGTTATCTCTCTAACCTCATAACTCTTAATTTTTAACTCTTTCTTTTTAGAAAAAAAATAGTTTAACTTTGAGGCGCTTAAGTAAAATTTTATGATAAATATTATATACGAAGACAATCATTTGTTGGTTTTAAATAAGGCATGCGGCGATTTGGTGCAGGGCGACCAAACGGGCGACCAAACGCTTGCCGATAAAGCTAAGGAATATCTTAAATTAAAGTATAATAAACCCGGAAATGTATTTCTCGGCATCCCTCACAGATTAGACAGACCAACCTCGGGCATAGTCGTGTATACCAAGACAGGTAAGGCTTTGCAACGAATGACAGGTCTTTTTAAAAACAAAGAAATTAAGAAAATATATCATGCTGTATGTGTGGGCGAAGTTCCGCAAAAACAAATGCAACTTAGTAATTTTCTTATAAAAAATAAGTCGCAAAATAAATCCTATGTAACGAGCAGTAATACAACGGGAGCGCGTAAAGCTGTATTAAATTTTGAGTTAAAAGGCAAATTTCAAAAATACTCATTTCTGGAAATAGAGCTAATTACCGGCAGGCATCATCAAATAAGAGTGCAGTTGCAAAACATAGGACTTTTGATAAAGGGCGATTTAAAATACGGCTACCCAACTCCTAATGACGATGCAGGTATACATCTGCATGCTCATAGAATTGAATTTATACATCCCGTAAAAAAAACGCCTATGACGCTCTCGGCAGAACATCCAAAAGATGCTCTGTGGGATAAATTTCAGAAATAGCTCTGTTGTTACTCTTTGTATATCAACACAGAAGCAAGTGCAGCAATGCCCTCTTCCCTACCTTCAAAACCCATTTTTTCGGTGGTGGTGGCTTTTATCGAAACGGCATCTTGGTCTATTTGAAGACAATCGGCAATTATTTTTCTCATTTCCGGAATGTAATCTTTTACTTTGGGTTTTTGTAAAATAATTTCAGCATCAATATTACCGACCAGATAATCTTTTTGGTGTAACAGTTTTATAGTTTCACGCAATAAATCTACACTCGAAATATTTTTATAAGTTGCATCATTATCAGGGAAATGCGTACCTATATCGCCCAATGCAGCCGCCCCAAGCAAAGCATCAATGATTGCATGAATTAAAGTATCGCCGTCGGAGTGTGCTACACACCCTTTAAAATGTTTTATTCGCACTCCACCAAGCATAAATGTTTCATTTTCAGCTAATTGATGTACGTCATAACCTATACCTGTTCTTATTTTCATGGTTTTTAATTTTTTAAGTAAGCTCTAAAAAACTAACTTTCAGCGTATTTTGAAATTTTAAAACTTCAAAAAACTTTGATTTATGAATTTTCAGAGCTTACTTTTACATAAAAATATTAGCCTGTAAATTTATCTTTTTATTATTTTCTTTACAAAAACTTTTTTATTGTCAATAAACCTAATAAAATATACACCTTTTCTCAATTTTGATAAATTAAGGTTTTTGGTTGCTGTGGTTATTTTGTCAATAAACACGGTTACTCCGTTGAGGTTAATTACTTCAATTTTGTAGTTACTGATTAATTGTTCGGGAACAGCGATATTTATATCGTCAGTGAAAGGTATGGGGTAGACTGTGATGTCATTTGTTGAACTATAATTATTGAGATTACTACTTTTTTTGGGAAGATTATTATCATACGGCGACATGATTTCCCAAAGATTAATTAATATAATATTATCTAATTTTACGTTAGATTCGCCCACTACATTTTTTGTTTTAAAGTAAACAGTTTTGTTACCTTTTCCTTTACTTTTTATTTTAAATTTAGGTGCAGTTTCATATTCTTTCCAACTTGCATCTGCAAAAGTCGGGTCTTCGGATGCCATGTAATGGGTAGCACATACTTTACAATTATTGTTTAATTTTACTTTTCTAAAAAATGTAGAACCATGACCATTATTTATTTCATATTTTAAAATAGTTGGTGGGGCTTTTTCTATTTTAGAAACACCCGTAACATAAGCCCAATATGGAAAATTTCTACTATCATCATAATTTCTATTCACCCCAATTACAGGCATTGAGGTTGTGTCTAATTTTATTATCTGTTGAGGTTTATTGCTATATGTCATATAATGCATCAATGAGGTAGAATCAATAACATGGTTTAACCCAAGCAAATGACCAACCTCGTGTAAAAAAGTATTATAAAAGCTTTCTTCTCCTGCTGGAACAATACCAGATATACTATAATTCCATTTTACGTTTTGACTAGGTTGTTTTTTTATTTGAATATAATTTCTATCTTTTTGAAAATAATATGTACCACCATCATTAAATTTAATGTCATACACAAAAGTTTCTGTACTCATTAAGCTTCCAAGATTAGGATTTATGTAAATTATATTTTTAGTCCCTTGTGGAACTGAATTTACTGTTATATAATTTCCATTTTTATCTTTTTCTAAACTTAACTCTAATCCTAGTATACTAGACCATTCGCATAAAACTTTCTCAATACATTGCACTGCTTGTAAATTTTTTGCAATATTAGAGTGTAAGGTTAATGTATAACCATTTATATTAAGACTATCATTTTTTACAAAATAAACCCTACCATCATTATTTTGATAATTAGGAACTATTGAATTTTTTAAACAATATTTAACTATTAATTCTTGAGGACTTAGTGCTGTTTTATTTTTTGTCGTAACTACCTTAAAATATCCTGTACCAGCAGGATGTGGGGTATTATTATCTAAACTACTTTTACTAAAAGATGGAACTTTTACTATAATTTTATTATCTGACCAACTGAATACATAAGCTTTTGTTGTATCAATAATGTACGAACTACCCCCATCATCTGCATTTAGAAAATCAACTCTCCCTTTCTTATTCCCAAAATTTTCACCTTCTATTACAACTAAATCTCCAACACCAGCACTTACTATCTTAGGGTTAAAATCAAAAATTTTAGGTACTTCTTTTTCAATATCTATTTCTTCTTGCCCATCTTTTGAACAATCTTTTTTTTTAAACTCATTTTTGTTATTCATTTGATCTTTTGCATACTTATTAAACTCATTTATTGAATTGAAATAAAGCTGATCAAGTCCATATAACTTAAAATTAAAAATATAAGGGTCTGAATAACGTATTACAGCATATCTTTCATTAGTAAAAGGTTCTAATTTTACTTTAAAATTAGAATTAAAAGTTTGTCCTTTTCTTTTTTTTGCAAAAAATATCATTTTTTTACAATAGAAATTTAAATATCCCCCATGATATTTACTAAATGTATACATACCTAAATCTGTTTCTATAATCCATTCACCTCCATCCCTTACAAATTCAATAGTATCTGCTTTAAGGTCTCCTTTATAAACATGATTTATTTTTATAAGAGAAGATGCAAAAATATCAGTAGTATCTTCATTCAAATATTTTTTATTAGATATAACTTCTCCTTCAAAAATATACTCAGCTTTATTAAAAAAATCTTTGTTAGAGTAATTGCCTTGGTACATTGGACCGGAAACTTTGTTCTTTTTTTGCCCTAAGGCATTGAGGCTTAGGAGCAGTGTTAAAATTAAGAATAATTGTTTTTTCATGGTTATAATTTTTTGTTAATAAATTTTTCGGTGAATATACAAAAAACTTAAACTATTAAAAATTTTTTATCAGTCTCTAAGT